>Ga0209208_10005818_pt1 | contig 17085 bp, 11 predicted proteins | sample S1TSphfallax_3_FD_187694 | JGI IMG/M metagenome (GOLD analysis project Ga0209208, IMG submission 187694) | Host-associated microbial communities from peat moss isolated from Minnesota, USA - S1T2_Fd - Sphagnum fallax MG (SPAdes) (version 2) | ecosystem: Host-associated > Plants > Peat moss >...
TGCCCCCTCGGGCCCCCCTCCACCCTCCCCCCCCTTACCCCTTGGCCCCGCACATGCGAGTTGAACAAGAAGAGGAACCCTTCTGTAAGTGAATATAAATTATGTGTTATATATAAAAATGAGTATTAATATTAATTTTGTGCTTACTTCTTCCTATCCGACATACTTGGCTCCAATTCGATCATATGGCACATTTTGAACCCCCAAATATGGCAATGTGTAACATAGGTCACGTATAATAAGAGTAGAGCAGAACAAAACAGAACTTTTTGTAACATTGGCATTCGGGAAAAGATCAATCTATTTGAGATGCACCTGATGTTTATAACTAATGTTTATATTTGTGGAAAATAATAAAAATATAATTGAGCTCTTTCATGGTATGAAATTATTGGGCAAAAAAATTATTCAAGCTCAACATGGAGTCCTTGCATAATTTTTTAATTTTTTTTAGGGTGGTGAATTTTTTCCATATTTTGAAAAAAAAAAGGGTGGGGTGGGGGGGGGGGGGGGGGGGGGGGTGCAACAACATGAACAAATTATTTTCTTGGAAAAAAAATGATCAAACTCAACATTGAAAAAATAGCCATATGTCTAGGGTAGACTCCAGCAGGTAGCCACAATATAGAAGGATTTAAAACAAAGTCGCCAAATTTGGCAAGAACTTTATAATTAATTTTAGTATTTTAGGCAACATCTCAAAACTTTGAAAAAATCACTCGGGGCCTGACCTGCTGTGTGCAAATTTTATTGAAGAAAATTGGGAAAGAAAAAATGAATTATAAATTTATTCGTGTGTATACGTATACAATTGACCCCGTTGATGATCAAACTTTGGGATTCTGGTCAAAGCTTTGTCATCACATTTTGAGTCTAGAAATGTGCTGTGTTCACACACATTAAGTGACAAAGCGATGACTTGTACTTGACCGAACTCGTTTGTCCAAGTCCAAAAATCCTACATGGGTCACTCAACACAAGGAGGGCCAAACACTCAACTACTCACGGCATATTCAAACTACATGTCAACCCAAGTTTGACAACGAACTATTGCCGATAAAATTGCGTCAAAATTTCAATAGCCTCATACAATAGCCACAATTCCTCAATTGGGATTTTTTAACAACAAAATATATACTATAATTTGACATTAACCCACTATACACGACAAACAATACGAGTAGTTGATACACCATATTTAATAAAACCACATTAAAATTACATATCTCATATTTTCACAAAAGAAAGTGCAGGTAGGAAAAACACGAGTAATTGATAAACCATATTTAATTACCTATTAAAAGTGCATAATATCTTGTAATTTCACAAAAGAAAGTGAAGGTAGAAAAAACATTAGTAATTGATACACAATATTTAATTATATCTTGTATTTTCACAAAAGAAAATGAAGGTAGAGAAAAAAAAAAAACACATACATATCAAAATTCAAAATGAGTAGTCAACGACACCATGTTGACCGAGACATGGCAAAAGAGAGCCATGAATAATGGGGGGGGGTGAGATTGTACACTTGGGCACTTTCCTCTAAATCTACCCATCTCTAAAATCTTTTGGGGGTGGGGGGGTGGGGGGAGTTTGTTTTGTTGGCCTTGCCTTTGTATATGTATTCATGTACACATGATGGTCATATCTTGCCTCTTCCCCTTTGGTTTTACCACATCATTAATCCATTATGTTAGTTGTTTTCAGTTTAACCCTAAATGCCTGGAGGCTTGTAGATTTTTTGGATGTCAACTCATAGTACAATTGGTGAGACTCTGAAATTTTCTTTTCATATATCCAAATTTGATGCATATATAACATGAAAATCAACCAAGTTGGCTTTGCTATTATCAAAATTTGGCTAACAAAGCGTTTTAAGGGTTCAGTTGTCTACTTTGCTAGTTTACCATGATGCATGCAATGCTTGTGTCTATGGATGGAAAACCCTAATGGGTATCCCGCAATCATCTTCAACAATTTAATTATGGAGCCCTTGTCTATGGACTATGAGTTACAAATTTATGAGTTACAGATTTATATATCACATTTATCACAATTTCTAACAATAAAAGGAGAATGATGCTACGGGAGAATTAGAAACAAAAATGCCCCTTTAAAAACAAAAACCAACTCCAATTCGTAGAGTCGGCAATGAAGAGTTTAACCTCCTAAATAAATTTCCCCAGTGATACCGCCAGCATCTAAGAAGTTGTGTCTCCTGATGCTCGGAAAAAGCTGAAAGTGACAAAAATAACTTAACTCGTTTTGGTAGATGGTGAAATATCCTTTTTTTTTCCCTCTTCCGTCACGGATACGACACTTAATGAAAGTTGGATATTTGACCCACACAACTTTTCACTATTGCAAACTTGACTTTCAATTAAGGGGTGGGGAGAAGGGGGGGGGGGGTAACCTTTCAACTTAGTAGTCGGACTCTCTTATTCATAGTCAACTTACAACATATTTAAATATTTTGTTCACCATTCCCATTGCTCGTATTGCTATGGTAATATGCTTACACTAATTAATTAATACACCAAATTAATCGTTCATTAAACCAAACATCAACACATAAACAACATCAAAATGTTTAAAACCTAAATTGGTTCGAAACGATTATTTTTGTCACTTTATGAGTTTAAAATTACAACTCTTTGAACACACTTACTTCTTTCATGACTACCGAAATCTGGGCATTGGGTTGTCGCTTCTTTGCATATGAATCAAAATTGATTTCCCCATAAAAACTAGTAATTGGATAACACTACACTTGACCCTGTGTTTCAAAGGTTAAAAAAATCTTAATTACTCTTGTTTAAGATTTGATTTGAAGAATTTATATCTCTCCCACAAAAATTCTTTGTGAAAAAAACCCTCCCCCCAACATCACCCCAATGCACACTATGGACCCCACTTTGAACCCAAAAACCAAACTGTAGCACTTTTCCACTTTGAAAACTTGGCAGCGTCCTTTGACCTACTTCTCTCCAGTGTTTTTCTCTTTTCAATTGGTAAGATGAGATGATTTCGTCACATTCGGCAATTTTATAAGACTAAAAATAACAATTGTTTAGGCACCTATTTGGACTTTAGATTAGAATCTGGTGATTTATAAATAATAAATTTTATTTTTGAAATTTGGCAAGTAAACCCTCGAAAATACTAAAACTTCATGATTTTCAAAAAAAGAAAAAAATCACCAAAGAGAATTTGCCAAAGAAAAAACCACCCATTGTAGGTCCCAGCTAGCTAGTAGTGGTGCTTGTTTGGAGGGGCGTTGTGAACCTTGGGTTCATGTTTTTCTCTACGTTAGGGCATCACCACAAAATTACCTTTCATTAGGCAAATTCATTTTGGAGACACTTCATGAAAATTCAATGAAATCCTTTTTTATTGCACACAAAGAAAAAAATTGAAAAAATAAAAATAAAAACCTAGCCAGTGTTAGGTGGTTCTAAAGAAATGGAAACTAATAACCAACGGTTCTCAGGGCGGTTATCAAAGACATACTACCATTTCGACTATTGAACATACCCACCGGTCGTGATAAAATTGGTACAAGGTTGTTATTACCTCAAATGGTGCAATGCAAATAACTAAATAAATAAATAAATAAATAAATGACATCAAGTTGCATGAAAAAAACAAACATGTGACTAAAAGTAGAATAAAGAAAACCCTCTACTTCACATGTGACGGATATTTGACAACATCCTTCTACCTTCTTTCACTTGGCTTCCGAGTGAGGGTACTTATTACTCCGTGTGGGGTATGCCTCCACACTCCTACGGGCGAGCCATGTTGTGTGTTGCAACACAAGGCTAGTCACATTTAATTTAGTGTATCTCCATCGGCACATGTAGTTGGGGATCGAATAATGAAGTGACAAGGTTTTGGGGTGACCAGTTTGTTGTTAAACTCATGTGCGAGTTTGTGCAGGTATTCTCGGGGTACTTATTCTGTTTCATATTAATTGGTTGGGGTTGCCTCACAAGTCCAACTTTTTTTTTCTTTTTCTTTTTGGCAATGAGCCAATTTGATTTGCCCATCACAACAAAAAGTTGAAACTATGCACAATCTCCCAAAATAGAAGATTTTATGGGAAGCTAGAGTGCCTCCCCCTTTGGCCCATGTATATAGGTGAGAAGGGGAGGAATTTTGGCCAAAACAAAAGCTGAGTGCTATTGGGAACGCCCTTGACGAACACATTGGGTACCTAGGGAACATATTGGGAACTTGAAGGGAACATGTTGGGAACAAAGGAAAAAATGAAAAAAATCCTCCCCCTCCTCCCCCACCCAAAACTTAAAAGGAAAAAAAACAAGGGACTTTGGGTGCAGGCTGAGCCTTTCTGTTGGCTGCATGAAATTTCTATTTCCAAAACTGTTCATCACCATTTTTGGCCTGGGCTAATACCCTTGTTCTAAACTGGGGCTGGGTACTTAGTGATTTTAATAAATTAGTTAGGTCTGAGGTATGGGTATCAGCTGGTTTTCTTTTTCTTGGGTGTAAAATTTGGTCAAAATGCGATAATTTTTTCCTTGGGCGGTGGCGCCTAAAAAGGTTTTTAATTTTTTTAATCTGAAAAAAATCGCCGAAAAAGCAGGGGTTTTGAACTGGGTTCACCGGATAAAATGATGCAAATGTAGCACGTTCATGGGGTAAAATGTAGGGGAAAATATTATTAGTGTAGGCCGATTCTTCTTGGTTTTGAAGAGACTTTTATCCTAATTTTGACACTAGTTTTTATGATTAGGGTTTTCAAGTGTGGGTTTGATTCATGGTTTGCTCACATAAGCTGTCTCTTTATGAAGGAAGGTAGTTTGTTTTGTTTTGTGGATATGAGATCCACCGAACTGGGATGCTTCAGATTGTGTTCTTGGTCTCTTTGAAAAGCTCTTGACAAGGAGGGGTGCAGGGTTGCATGGGCTTGGTTCCATGGCGTGTGGGACTTACAGTGCAAAAGTTCTTGAATGTTGAATGATTTCTTCACTGAAAATTAAATTAAATTAAATTAAATTGTAGCTGGAAATTTTGGAGGAATTGGAATGTGGCTTTGGTGTTGTTGGAAAGATCTTGATGAGCAGGATTTGATGGAATTTATTTGGTAAGATTTGGATTCAGAATGTGGGAGATATTGATTTTTAAGTGATTTCTACCACTGAAAATTCAAATAAATTTGAAAAAACCAAGTTTTCGAAGGAAAAATCAGTTGAGAACGTGGTAACACTTGAAGGCTTACCATTCAATTCAAGCACAATTTCCTTTCATATTTGGCGGTTCAAAAAATCGATACATACATTGTAAAACAATGTTCACATGTTGAGTTTCCCTACTTTGTAATGGGTTCACACTTGGGCAAACGGCACAGGCCACACTAGTAGAACTAAAGCAAATACCCCCGACTTCCAACACCCCACACACCAAAATTAAAAAAAATAAAAAATAAAAAATTGAAAAGGAAAAAAAAACCAACCAATCAATCTAAATGAAATAAATAAATAGACAAATAAAGAAATAGTAAGTATGGAGTGGGGAGTAGGGAGTAGGCAAGAGGGGGTTGGTAAGGTTGATTTATAGGGCATGTGCATATGTAGGGGCCATTTGATGTTTATAACCCCACAACTTTCAACGAAAAGGGTTGTGGGTTGAGTCTTCCGGGGGCTGGGTGGGAGAAGGGACCCACGCAGCTTAGGGTAGTAGCTTGCTCGCCACAACGTGACAGGTGGAGCCAAAAGGGAGGGCCGAGTGGGGAGCGGGGGCGGAGGGGGTGGAGGAGAACAAACAAAGGCAAGAAGTGAGCTTGAAAGAGAGAACAAATTCTCTCTTCTCTTGTTGCACAAGCGGAAGAGTCTCCTTCTCTCCCGCTCACAACTCTCCTCTGTCTCTGTCTCTCCTCCGAATTTTTGTGGGTTTCTGCTTCGCTTGTCATTCTTGAGAGTTTTTTTTTGGGTTTTCATTTTGTTTTTGTAGCTGGAGTGGAGTGGAGCGCAGTAGTGTAGTGCTGTGTGTGTGTGTGTGTGTGTGTGTTTTTTTTTTCCTCCAAATGTTTCCATGGGTTTTAGAGGCTCTTGCGGCAGATAAAATTCGATCGCTTCTTGTTCTTTTTTTTGTTCCAGTGTATGCGGATTTTGGCTGTTTCAGGGCAAGTTTTGGAAATTTTGATGAAGGAATTGCCTTTCATTCAGCTGCGTGAATCGCAATAGCTTGGTTGGTTGGTTGAGGAGATTCGGGAACTGTTTTTCTTGTGTGAGGAATGGGTTCAATTGCGCAATGGGTGAATGTTTGTGAATTTGTGAGTGACTGATGACTCTTGAGCGCACGAGAGAGAGAGAGTTTGACAGTTTGGAAGGAATAGTTTTTTTTTTTGAGAGATTGAGTGCTGTGCTACGAGGATTCGTTCCGAGGAAGAACTGGTGAATGAATGTGGCGGAAGAACAACGGAGTAGCAGCTTCACGGGCATAATTTCAATGGAGTATCACGCAGCAGGAGCTAGTTACGCGAATCATCATCATCTTCATCGTTATCGTGTGGAGTCGGATTGGGAGGAGAAACTGCAAGCGCTACTGCAGAATTGGCAGTGGATTGATTACGCTGTCGTCTGGAAGCTCACTCATCTTAACCGGTACTTGAAATCCTAAATTCCCTTACATTGTCCGCTGCAATTCTAACCAATTGAGAGGTGAATCCCGTAGAATCTGGTGTGCTGATCGATGAAGAATCTGTAGCCCAATTGAGTTCATTGGGAGCTGAATCTGTAGTCCATCATTCTTGCGTACTTAGCAGGCCTCTAGAGTGGAGCACGGGCTACTTCAATGATCGGAGCTTGGCCAGTCTTCCTAATGCTCAAAGATTGTCTTTCTCTGATTACAAGTCTTGCGCTTTCACGCGTTCAAGCTACAGGTACCACCGCACTCACTGTCTTTTCTTTCAAGCCCCAATGAATCTCTGTCTGTCTGTCTGTCTGTCTCTCTCATGTCAGGCTTGAAGAACTCTTGCAAATCCCTGAGCGCAATGCATTCGCATTCTCCGAGTGCTGCTCTCTAACCAAGCACTCCTCACGAATTCACCTACTCAAATGTCTGCAGGTGCGCAGTCAAGGCGCTTTCTCAGCGATTCCCTCTCTGGTGGACTAGCGACTCGCCTCGACTGCCCACAGACGAACCCAAAGACCAGTTTTTGCAGGTAACGTCCTCGATGATCTGTTCGCTCGTAATTCTCACAATGCCAGGATTCTCTTGAAGCTCTCTGCAGGCTTCGCGAATTAGACAACAGATTCTTCGCCTTCATTGACGCCCTATCTCAGATCTGTGTTTCTAGCGAAACTCGTGGTCCGATATTCAAGCTGCCCTCAATTCAGTACTGATCGTTTGTTTGTTATGCTGAAACATGGGTTGGAATTTGCGAAATCTTTTTGCGGGATTGGCAGGCATCAGGAATCAAGGTGAAAAGCTTCATCGTTTCTGTTGCTTTCTTTGATTGATTGATGCTTCAAAAACTTGTTTTTCGTGCGGGATTTCTTCGAGAATCTGAGATGTGCTGTTACCAGCCAGCCAGTGAGCAGCTGCAGCTGAATCTCTGATTTTCTCTAACTGAGTGTGTTTCAATTTCTTGGGTTGCTGTCAAATGCAGACAATCGTGTGCCTCCCGGGACATGGATCCGATGCAAACATGTACTGCTTGGAGCTAGCTTCAAGGAATCTGGTACTACTAAGCTCTCAAAACCCATTCTTCTTCCCCTTTTTCTTCTTCTTCTTCTTCTTCTTCTTCTTAAACCCCTAGATTTCTTTCGAGATCACAGCCAGTTTTCGGAACTGCGAATGGGTTTTTGCAATGCATCAGAAGACCCATTCGCAGTTCAATGCTACTACAAGCCCGATTTCTCTACTCAAGCAACTGTCCGAGTAACCTCGATTAATTAGTGCGCGATTAAACTCTTGAGTTTTGTTGCCAGCTGAATGAAGTTGCGGACATTGCGGCATTTTCATCACCAGCGCACCCAATGTCTTAAGTTTTAAATCCGAAGATTTCTTATACTGGGATTTCTCGTCTCTCGATTTCTCGAAATTCTAGTCTTGTTTGTTTTCAGAGGAGAATTGCAAATGATCACAAATGTGTTCATTTTTGTTTGATTTTCCTCTTCCTCTTCAATCGAAGGTTTCTTTAGTCGGCATTTCTTAAATTTTTTTTGGGGGGAAGTGTTTGTTGGAAGTACGCTCGCTCTTCTCGTCTCGTCTTGATTCGTCAAGAGAGAAATTTTTGTTTTGCGAAAGAAATTTTGTCTCTTCTAGGACGATGATGTTAGACGTCCAAGGAGGCTGATGCTTCAGGACGTCCGGACGGATAATGTTACTGTTCGGAAGACAACAACATCCAAAGTTACACTCTTCTTCTCTATTCTTCGTCAGTGCCCAATGCATTTTCTGAACGAGAAGGACCGAAACTGAATGAAAAAAGTCTAGTTCATCCTTTGTAGTCAGTGGGACCTCACCACCCCCCCCAACCCAAACCCAGCGCGAAAGTAGATCGACTGGTGTTTTTCTTTTTGGGGGATTTTGTTTTTCCCCTAAATTGGCGAAATTTTAGTGTTTTTTTGGAGTTTTTTACTCGCCAAATTTCGAAAACAAATTCGTCAAATTCCTTCCTAAGTTCCAGCAAGTAACCCAAAGATATATATAAGGATGCTAGGAAATATATTTTTTATTTACTTTATTATTTTCTTATCGCCACATTTGGCTAAATCATCTTATGGATGATTCCCATTTGAGCAAAAAATCACAAAATTGAAAAAGAAAAGAAAAAGAAAAGAAAAAGAAAAAAAAACACTGCGGGGAGCGTGTCTCTGGCTCTTTCCTTGCAATTTCCCCGAAAAGTGAGTATGATCTTTTCACTCGGTCGGTTTCGCAAAACCCGGGACTTTCAATGGTCGCCCCCACAACAGGAGGCTACTGGGTCCCACAAACGAAGGGTAAAGCTTGAGCCTACTGTAGCGCACGTTTCAAACATTTGCACGAAAAAGCTGGAAAAAGCGATTCCACGAAAACATAATAATTTCCTGGAACAAGCCCTCGTCCACGAAGCGTAGTATTTTACCGCGGAATAGTGCTCCATCCCATCTGTTGGAATATGTGCGTAACCGTCCGTCAGCACAGAAGATTCACGTGCGTAAAACTCATCTGTTCTCGCACATGCCGTTAAACATCGCTAGCTTTTCCTCTGTACAACATGTGCTCAAATAGACTAAAACTAAACTAAACTAGATAGCTTTTTTTTTTAATAAAAAAAATTAAAAATTTCCCCCCCTCTTCCCATGACCAAACTAGATAGGGGCTTCTTTTTTTTTCTTTTTTTTTTCCCCTTTATTTTTTAATTAATTAATTAATTAATTATCTCTTCGCATGACCAAAACCGATTTTTACCTCCAGAGGCTGGCTGACTTATTAGGCCCACTTTACATGAGGAGTCAAGGCCAATGTTTAACTCAAATCAAGCATTCCTACTGGTTCAAAAGTTGAAATCAGCCTTTAGGGCTTTACACTAGGAGTCAAGGCTGAAATAGGGGGAAAAAAAAAAAAGCTTTTCAATCTGCCTCCCAAGGTTACTAAATGAATTGATGCTGAACTTTTTAAGACTTGTATTTTGGCTGGAAGGCTGGAAAAAGGATATAGCATCAAATTGGGGAAGCCAATTTGGTACCAAATGTTCCAGCGTTATTGAGGGTCAATATTCTCTCGCATTTATTAGTACTTTGGGGCCAAACAACAAGCCAAAAATTCTCAGAGGTGGCCTCTGCAATTTTTTTCAGCCCTGACTTCTAGTGCAGAGCGGTAGGGGGGGGGTAGGGGACTGTGGTGAGGAAGATTTATGTCCTGACATTCTCGGCGTGGAATTGTTTTGTGTGACGTAAATTTGGCAGATTATGGAATCCAGCGAATTGTTACATGCCCTGCAGAATTTCGTGTCCGGAGCGTCTTATGCGTTTCCGGCGCCTCAGCTCTTCGCAAGCAACAATTACGGAGCGTATAATCTGCTGGGGCCTGGTGGTCCCTGGAGCAGCAGTTACGAAGAGCCTGACAGAAGTTCATTGCGAGTGGGAGGAGAAGGAGAAGGAGCAGCAGCAGGAGGAGGAGGAAGTGGAGCAAGCGCTGGTGCTGTTGTTGTTGCGGCACAAGCTGTTACCAGCGGCTCCTTAGAGCTAGTCCCGGGAGCTCTTTCAGGGAATAATCTTGTTCCTGGTGGGTCTGACCGCAGAATCTTCAACCCTGCTGTAGCCGGAGGAAGTTCAACTACTGCTCCTCCTCATGTCAATAGTATTCCGGCTTGCAGTTTTGAAGAAGAGATTTCGTCTTCCAGTAATCTGGTGGGTGTAGGAGATCCGTGGTTCAATGCGCACAAATTCGGAGCAGTTCCCGTTCCATTCGGGAGTTCTCCATCCGTGCAGGTGTCATCAACGATGGGTACCAGCAGTGGAGACGAGGGAATGGTGGCGTTGGTTCATCATCATCATCATCATCATCAGCAGCAGCAGCAACAACAACAGGAGGTCGATACAGTTGCTGCTGGCCTGAGTAGCAGCACTAGTCATGATGGCAATGGAGCTGAAACTGTGTCAGCGGAGATGATGGCGCATCTGTGGGCGTCTGTGAGTGACACTGATGTTGATGTTGAGATGCCCGGAATCTCGAGTATCATGTCGCGACCCGCTTTTGATGCGCTAGTCATGGCATTCGAGAATGATCCTAGTCCGACCACCACTTCTTTCGCCGCAGCAGCAGGAGCAGGAGCAGATCATCACATGTCCGAAGCAGCTGCAGCTCCTCCTCATGCCACCAGCACAAGCTCGTGCTTCGACAGTCTAGCTGTTGCTGCTGCTGCAGCAGGAGCCTATGGGACTCACGCAGACTTAGCATTTCATCATCTCTTGCAGCATGGGAGTCAGCAGTCTGCAGCTTCTGCTGACACAAGCTGCTGCAATTGCAGTAACTCCGGCTTTGATTCACCTTCGTACAGTCTTCCACCGGAGTCGCGTGGTGCCGCCTTGAGCTGTTGCAATGCTTCTTCAGTAGTGGTTCCTGGATCTCTCAGTTGCTTGCCTGCAGATGCAAGCTCTTCACATGTAGATAAACTGATTCTGGCGCAAAGAGCTGGAGCACCTGCAGGAGATCGTAATCCACCAGCTGCAGGGGTAACTGTTATAGATCAAGGTGCTTCAATGAATCCTGGTGCTCCGGGTGCTGCTGGTGGTCATCAAGCTGCGTTTCAAGAGAATCCATTTCATGAGCAACAGCAGCAGCAGGCGAGTTCTACTGAAGATTCTCATGTGAGTAGAAGAAATCTGTCGCCTTTCCAGTCCTTGGAAGCTGCTGCCAATCGACAGTCCAAACATCCGAGATTCGACGAAGTCTCCACTACAGTAGCTGCTGAAGCGGTGGGGGTGATCACTGCAGGATCCATGACCTCCGCCGCGACTCACGAGTCTGCACGACAGCCGATGATTGATTTGTGGAAGAACCAGCTTGTCCCCAGAATCCAACAATCGGACAGCATGCAGAGACGGCAGCCTGCAGCCGGGCAGCAGCCTCATCAGCCGGAAGCAGAGTTAGAAAACCACCACCATAGCGGCGGCTCCCTACCACGCACTACGGTGCAGCAGCAATTGGCCAGGAGCTGCAGTTCTATTCCCGCGGAGCCGCAAACGAGTGAAGTTCCCTCTGAGCTCATGAATTTCAGTCCTGGTTGGCATGACGATCAAGCACACATCGCACACAACCACAAGCTGGCGGAGCGAGATCGGCGACAAAAGTTCAAAGCCAAGATCCTGACTCTACGCACCATAATCCCACCCACAAAGAAGGTACCATACACTGTTCTTGAGATGAATCTCAGTCCCCAAAACTTTGGAGTTACTTGGATTCTTTCTACTGCATCATCATCCATAGCTGCAGCAGCTGCTGCTTCATGGATTGATTGACTGATTGATTGATTGATGAGCATCATGGTTTTCTTTCTACAATTGCATCAAGACATGAGCATGTTGGGTTGCGTTCATGATGTGCAGAATGATAAGCTTTCAGTGCTGTCGAATACCATTGAGTACATCAGGGAACTCAAGGGTCAGGTTACAACACTGCAAAAGCCGCCTAGAATCATATCGTCCTCCTTGCAACAAAACTTGACAAATCCAGTTCAAGCTGCTGCTCCAACTGTTGCTGCTCCAGGTCCCTCAACGAGCTGCAATCCCATCATCAACTCCAATACAAACACATCCAGTGTAGTTGTGAGTGTTGAAGTGGGTGGCGGTTCTTCAACAGGAGAACTAATCATCAAAGTGCAAGCACCCAAGAACCCACACACACAGACATTGATACAAATCCTGACTCAGATGCAAGATTTGGAGCTGGAAATTGGCTCTTTGTCATATGACCTCAGCACCAATGATCATGTGCACATCTCTCTCTCAGTTCTGGTAAATGTCTCCACTAAAAACTTGTCAAATTCTGAGGAGAAATTTCTAAGAACAAATTGCTGCTGGACATCATCACATCATCTTCATCATCATTGCTAATTGCTCCTTGAATGTTTCTGTGGATCTTTGGACTCGTCAGCTGATCATGTGGTGTGGGGTGGTGTTTTCTTGGGTTTGTTTGTTTATTTGTTTCTGTGACTTCAGGTGCGGTCATCAGATTCGCAACAACAAACTTCTTCATGGTATCGTAATGAGGTGCAAGCATCACTGGAGAGAGCACTGCTAAATCATGAGAATCATGGGCACGAGACAAGTACATCCACGAATTCCGACACACAAATGGAGCAGCAGCAGCGTGTCAGATGCAATAGTTTATGAATCTCAATAGACTTCATGGATAGACTCCATTTCCATACCTATCCATCTTCTTCTTCACCAAATCTTCGAAATTCGTATCCACCCATCTTCTTCATCTTCTTCATAGCCAAATCTTCCAAATTCATGCCTACCCATCTCTTCTTCTTCACCAAATCTTCCAAATTCTTACCTACCCATCTTCTTTGTCTTCACCAAAACTTCCAATTACGTACCTGCCCATTTCTTTTTCTTCACTAAAATGTCCAAATTCTGTGGTACCCATCTTCTTCCTCTTCACCAAATCTTCCAAATTTGTACCTACCCATTTCTTCTTCTTCACTAAAATTTCCAAATTCTTTGATACCCATCTTCTTCTTCTTCTTCATCTTCTTCTTCTCCAAAATCTGATCATACTAAACACACCATAATCACAGTAAACTGCGGTAAGACATGCATCAACTCACGTTGTATATAGTCTTAACATCAAAATTTGCTTGGTTTTAGTTTGCCATGCTTGCCAGAGCTCCAGTGGAAATTTTCTTTGGTTTCTTGAGCCGGAAGATCATACTAGTCCATAGTTTTATTTTCATGATCATGATTGTAAATATTGGTTTTCCTTTGGTTAATGTGCAAATGATCATGGGTTTGGAACTTCCCTTAATCAAGTTAGGTTTAAAGCCATTTTGGCATGGCTGAGCTGAGGTTGTTTTAGTAGTCAAAATTCCAGGAAGCTGGCTCACAATTCGGAACTGGCCAACAGTGATTAAAACTTGAGCGGATTCTAATCTGTACACCAGAAACCAGTCAGCACTGGTTTAATGCCTGGGTGGATTGTAATCTGTAGGTACACTAAACCGAATACCTAATTTTGATGTGCTTGAGTTAGAGAATTGGGGAGAAAGGAGAGATTCCGGGGTTTGGATGAATTTGATTATGCATTGTGAAGTTGGATGGATGTCCTATAACAGTTGTGTGTGTGTGTGTTTTTTTTAGTTAGGTAGTTTTATACGAGTCTTTTCTTTGGATTAAAATTTTTTTTGTAATCCTTTCTGATTGCCTAGTCATACTTTACTTGCACATTTTCCTTCTTGGTGCGAGGATATTTGACATGTTTATTGTTGTTTGTGAGGAGAGGTGGGGACAAAACAAAACAACGCGTTTTATTTATTTATTGGTTTTCCCTTCTCCTCCGTGTGTCTATGTGACTTGTGGGTGTGTGACAATCAACATGTGAACACAGTTTTTATGGTTAGTTGCATATTGGGTGAATAAATGGGACTTCAGAATTATCCCATGTGCCACACCCTATTCACTAGGTATCTCCTAAAATTGCAAGAAAGAGAGAAACACACGAGCCAAAAGTGCACATTGCAAGGTGTGTTTGCGTGTGTACTTGTGGAGGATAGAAAGAACAACGCACTATTCACTAGATGTCTCCTAAAATTGGTAGAAAGAGACAAAACACACGAGCCAAAAGTGCCCATTGAAAAGGTGGGTTTGTATGTGTTTATGCGTGGAGGATAGAAAGAACGTGCCCTATATAACCTGGGCTACTTGTGATAGTATCTATAAGAAACATATGGGCTATGCATGAATAGCGTAAAAAGAAAAAGACATGCACATCTTAAGATTGGTTATTGAAAAGGAATTTGGTTGTCACAAGTGTTGGACAAAGGGCACATGGAGTTTTTAAAAACCTTTGTCATAACTGTAAAGAAAATTGTCCACTTTAAAAACCCAGGAGGAGGAGGAGGAGGAGGAGGAGGAGGCGTAATGACTTATCTTGGGGAAGGGGGGCTGGGGTCCATACAACATATATAACATCATACATGTGCTCGTCACGTATTGCAAATACACATATATAACATGTGCTAAACAGGCGCTCGTGAAACTCTGCCCTCCAAAGCTTACGCGCATAACAAAAGGAGCAAATAATACACATTTATCCAATGCACAAAACTTTGGTTTTCTTTTAATAGCTCACGCGCTTAAACAAAAGGAGTGAATGATACATACATTTGTGAAACCTTGAAACGTTTGCCTTTAAAAAGCTTACGCGCTTAACAAAAGAAGCTAATAACACACATTTAGGCATGTGCTCTGTATACAACAATGGAGAATAATATTATGTCATAAATGGTCATGGCGCCCTCCTTTGCCATTCTTGGAACATTGGGGTCCCCACTCCCCGCCACAATGAATCAGCACCCACCAGTGCACCGCGAAGGATGAATGAATGATGAGTGGTCAGGAAACAGTTTTCTGTTGGATTCCAGTTCCCTAGCTAACCATGGTGGTTAGCTTAGTTAGCTTTTTTTTTCTACCTACCTACTAACAACCCACAAACAGGTTGTTAGCAAGTAAGTAGTAAAAACGGCCCTTACTTATATATAAACCATTTACTTACATAGTAGTTACCTAGTTTCCTACCTATCTACCTATATATGAGACCTATTTTCCTAGAGAATTGGTAACCAAGGTGAAACCAAATATTAACTCAGTTAAGCTTCATCCACAACTGAGTAATAGCGGGCATTCAGTTGGATGGTGTGCTGGTGGGTCCTGGTTCAAACCAGCCCCCCCTCCCCAACAAAATATTTTAGGGCCACAAAATAAAGATTGTAAATGTAAGATCAATGGGGGCAAGAAAAATTTCAATTAAAAAAGAAAAGAAATTCCATTAGGGATGGATTTGTGATTTTGGATAGAGAGTGATTTTGGGGGGCTTTAGTTAGTATGGGAGTGTTTATGGCATTTGTTTTTATGTTGTAGATTGTATTTTAGGGCCTAACATGCTATGGATTTTGTAGTTTCCAACCCCAAAATTTTGGAGTTCCCCACTCCCAAAAAAAACATGTGCCTTTGTAGATAGGGAGAGGGGGGGGGAGGGAAACATATAATATGTGCTAGTCATGAATTGCCAATACACACATATAACATGTGCTAATGGATGCTCATGAAACTTTGCCTTTAAAAGCTTACGCGGTTAACAAAAGGAGTGAATAAATACACATTCATGCAGCCAAAAAATTTTGCCTATAAAAGCTTACGCGCTTACCAAAAGGAGCAAACAATACACATTAGGCATGTGCTTGATACAATGGAGAATACTATTATATTATTTTTAAAAACTAGTGGGTACCCGTGACCTTCGGACACTGTGACATATGACATCACTTTCTCTTCTATTAACAATATTACGAACTCTATACATAACAAAACAAAATAATTCAAAATGTTTATTTTTGAAAAAAGGTGTAATTTGCAAGTCTAAGTTCAAATAATTTTCTGAAAATTTCAACAAACCTTGTCATACTTGCAATATAAAAAAATAAAATCATGAACATGTGTGAAAACTAAATCCTTAAAAATAAATGTATTGATTATTCGATAGTTACTTGCTGAACCCAATCACAGCCTATGATATATCATCCCTCCCCCAAATTACACATACCCACTAAAGCCCCCCAAACATACAACCCAAGGAGGACGACCGGACGGACAGTGACCTTCGGGCACTGTGTGAAGTCCCCCGGTTTCTTTAAACTTGGTTCATGTTTTAGTTTTTTCTAGAAACTTTTATTTTTTTTATTTTTTTATTTTTATGTGTTTTCTGTTATTATTATTATTATTTTGTATAATAAAAATAAAGTGTTTTTTTTTCACTTTTTTATATATTTTTATTTGGATGCAAGTTTGAAGTTTGGAGAAAGAAGACACACCTCATTCTTTTTCAAGCAGGGTTTTTCTTCATTATTATAAGTTTTATTTTTTTTTATTTTTGACTCTTGATTTGGTTTCTTCATTTTGTAAATTTTTTTCTCTTAAAATTTTTCTACTGTATTTCCCTTTCCTTGTTTCATTTGTTTCCATTCCTTTTTTATAGTTTTTGCGTTTTTACTTTTTTTTGTTTATGTTTGTTTCATGCTTTAATTTTTTCTATTCTTATTTTGTCTGTCTTCATTTAAAAATAATAATTATGCATTTATTTATTTATTTATTTTGTTTCTATTTTCTTTTTAAAAAATATTCTAGTTTTTCTAATATGTTTTGTAATGAAAATAATTTTAAAAAACTTTTGTGTTTTTGTTTGATTAGATACAGGTTTGAAGTTTGGAAAAAGAAGACAAACCTCATTTTTTTTTTCAAGTATGGTTTTTTTCCTCTTTCTTTTGCTGTCTATTTTGTTTTTTATTTTTTGTCATCTATTTTTAAATTTTCTTTTAAGATTATTTTATTTTATTTTCCTTTTTTGTTT
>Ga0209208_10005819_pt1 | contig 17081 bp, 14 predicted proteins | sample S1TSphfallax_3_FD_187694 | JGI IMG/M metagenome (GOLD analysis project Ga0209208, IMG submission 187694) | Host-associated microbial communities from peat moss isolated from Minnesota, USA - S1T2_Fd - Sphagnum fallax MG (SPAdes) (version 2) | ecosystem: Host-associated > Plants > Peat moss >...
AGTCCTTTCGGATGATTTTTTAATGGTGGCATAGCCATTTTGCTCTTAAAAAAAACTCCCAAGCAACACGGTCAAGGGGACTTTTTGAAAAAATTCAAGAAAAAATCGCCACATTTAAAGGAAAAAATGTTTTGAAATTGCCATATTTAGCTTAAAAGGTTATAGTAATTAAGTCAACATGTAATAGGATTCCTAGATTTTTAAAACTTCTCTATTTGTCTTGAAGCCATATTTGGCTAAATCCTCTTCTCCCCTTTGTTTTGAAATAAAAGTCTTGCATGTTTACATTACTCTTCCCTCTTCTCTTTCTTCCTTTCTTTGTGTCTTGTATTTTGACAAAGGAATGCAAATGGGGGGTGGGGGGCGAGTTGAGTCATGAGTCTTGACTCTTTCCCCTTTGGAAAAAGAGTTTTGAGTTTTCACCTGGGATTCTTCTCATCATAACATGCTAGCCTAGTGCTTGGATGCACCTAAAGTGAACTGTATAAAGACGTACCCCTGACAACAACAACAACAACAAACAGGCTGCTACCAAAAAGGTAAAGGAGAAAATGAACCCATCTTCCCAACAACAAGATTTTAAACTGGGACTGCAAATAGGTGAGAGACTACTAATAGCAAACCACCTGGACCAATCATGATGTTTGGCCAACCAAAAACAGGCAGCAGCAGTAGACAGATCACATTTATTATAGTCTTCTCTTTCGTAGCAGCTGCACAGCTTTGCTTGCGCCTTTTTGCCAGCCTCAGCAAAACTGACCAGACATGTAGGAGCAAAACCATTTTCCTGAGCTAAACCGGCACATTTTGACATTTCTTCATCCGATTTTAATGTGCAGGCTCACAAACTGAGCACCCATGGGCATGCTCTAATAATCTGTAAATGAACTACTACCCTCAAATAGTGCAAAATGGGGTCTAGAGTTTGGACCTGTAAAGTGGTCTTCAAATGGTCCAGAAAAAAAATATGACCCACTTCAGATTGGTCGGCATTACTGATTGGCCCAGGTGGTGGTATTTAAATAATATGTGCTATTCGTCAATATCTAGGACATTTTACTCAAAGGAGCGAGTGCAGCAATTTTTTATATAAAATAATAATAATAATAATAAATAATTAAATAATTAAATAGTCTCTCACCTTGTAGTGTCCAAGAAACCTTGGTTTTGGCTCAGCATAATTGCACAGCTTGCAGTGGCTGGTAAAATGCACAGCAAAGTTGTGCACATGTAGAAAAAAGAGTGTAATAAATATGATCTGACTACTATTCAATGTTTCTGATTGGGCCATCATAATGATTGGTCCATGTGGTTTGCTATTAGTAATTCCCCCACTTATTTGCTTTGGTTGTATGGGTGGGGTTGCACAAAAAGTAAATAACTAAACTTGGATGTGAAAAACATTTGTGCAGGGTCTCTCACATACTGAGCACCCTTGGAGATGCTCTAATGTCATCAAATATATGCATATAGGAGCAAGTCCACAAGCAGTGGTACAATGGCCTGTATATTGTAATTTGGATGAAGGATGATAGCCTTCAATAATAGAGTGGAAATGGGTTTGGACTTTGGACCTGTAAAGTTATATATCATATAACTTACAAGCAATCTCATAGACCCCCAAATAGGGGGCTTGTTGTGGGTGGAGTTGCTCCTAGTAGCACAAGACATGACAAAGCCTTGGATACCCTCTCATGCAGGCTATTTGCTTTGTCAGGCACAAGGTATTTTAAAAAAGTAGTGAGTACCACCAGTGTTGTCCCTTCCCTTCATGCAAGTCTTTTGCATTGTCAGAATCCAAAATTGGTGAGGTACCAGTATTGTCCAGATCTAGCTTTTGAAGAGAACCTCTGATCCCAGTTCTGAACACTATGCATATTTTCAGGGTCCAAGCTGTCTTGCAGTGGATTCAAATGATGGACCTCATCAAGAAAATTTCAAGTGCAGGGTGGTGTTAGCTAAGGAAATTGGTTTTTTTGCACCAAATTCGTGTAGCTTGCCGTGGCTGGTAAAAGGCGCAACACAGTTGTGCACCTCCAAAAAAGAATGTAATAAATTGGACCTGACTGCGGATCAGTATTTCTGATCGGTCGATCATAATGATTGGACCAAGTGGTTTGCCATTAGTATTCCCCTGTGTATACAGTTCCAGTTACTGTTTTATTGGTGGGGTTGCCCCCAAAAAAAAAAAAACAACTAAACTTAGACATTTAATTTTATTATCCAGAGTGACATACTGAGCACCGGTGGACAGAGATGCTCTTAGTAAGTACCACTTGACTTGTGGCACAGCCAAAACCCTTGAAGGTTCATTCTGTTTTATATGCATGCCTGACTGACTCAATGACTACATGCAAGTATTCTACATAGTTGGAGTGAAAATTATATATATATATATATATATATATCATGGCCTATGATTTTAGTTACATATAGTTTTTGTAATTGTAAAAAATTAAAATAGGTTTGAAACTTTGTGTTCCACTTTTCAACTTTCAACTCCAGATTTTAAAGCTTTGTCGTTATTAATTCTATTTGCAAGAAAATTTATTTTAATTTTCCCAATTTTTTTGATGTAGCCATACTAGTGATCATCAATAAGAAGGTTTAGCCAAATTTGGCTATAGATCAGATAGGAAAGTAAAACATTTAAGAATTCTTTTTTAAAAAAATTGGCTACCTGCTCATTGTAGAAATCTGGCGATTCAAAAGATTTTTTTCTCGAAATATGGTGAGTTATGGACATTTCTTTCACAAAAAAAAACCTTTGTTTGTATGTGTTGAAATCATATTTTTCAGGTAAAAAAATGTGAAATGTTTTTGGGTCTCCCAACAATTTTAAAAATTTAAGCTTCAAAGTAAATATTAAATCAAGATTTGGGGGAAAAACAAATTCAACAAGAAGTTCATTGTCTCTCCCTTAAAGGGCAAACCCAAAAAAAATTTCAACCAAAAAAATAAAAATTAGATACACATAAATTCCAGTGACCATGTTTCACCGGAACTAGCATTTGGCTTAGCAAATCAAAAATATTAAAAATATATATATTAATGAAGCAAAATGACATTTAGTGAAATTTATTTTAAATTTTATTTTTTAAAAAGACAAAATTGATTACAACAAAACTATTTTGTGCACACAAAATAATTTAATCATTGGAGAAAATTTTAAAACATCCTTAGGCTATATACATTTGCTACCTACATGAACCATGCATAATTTTTTTGCCATTTTGGAATTAGTTTTTCTTTAAAATTCGAATTATGGCGATTATTTTGCAAAAAATCGTATTTACGAGGTGCAATAATTTTTTTCCCCCCTGCCCGTTCGATTTACTCAGACCACGTAGGATTATTTCACGTGGGTACATTTTTCTCTACCGTTCGATTTTTCGGACACGTAGGATCATGTATTTATGATGCATTCTCTACCCTACGATTTCGAGGATCGCGCGCTCTCTCTCTCTCTCTGCCCGTGTTTTCGAGAATGCGCTTTTCCCGACACAAAGTCCTTGCAACGGTTTTGTGTGTGTTTTAGGGTTTTGTTGCTGTTTCTGTGAGCTTGTCGCCATCGCTAAACTTGCAGAGAGGAGAGATTGTTGCGATTTCCTGTTCGCTTGGTTGCTGTTACTCTACCTTTGTTCCATCATGGCAAGCATTGCTGCAGCTCGAGCAGTAGCTGGATGTAGCTTGGGAAATAGTTATGGAATCCGATTTTCTCGATTCTCAGCTAGCAGTCGGTCGCAACAGCAACTGCAGCAGCAGCAAGCGAACAGGTCGACGAGCTTTGGTTCGTTGAAATTTCAGCCACTCCCTCATATGAACGGAAGAGCTGCTGTTGCTTCTTATTTTCCTGATGGAAGAAGAGGTGGTGATAGGAAGGTGGTTGTGGAGAAAGCAGGAAGAAGATTGAACCTAGGAACTGGTGGAAGGAGGGCAAGGAAGGCGGAGGATGTCGTGGTTTGCAGGGCGGAGATAAGCGCAACAGTGGGAGATTCCAGTGAAGTTCCGGAGACGACGAAGAAGACGTTGAGCACGTTTGAGAAAGTGGTAGATGTGCTCACCACTATGTTTCCTGTGTGGGTTATATTGGGGACGGTGATCGGAATCTATAAGCCTTCGGCAGTGACATGGTTGCAGACGGATTTGTTCACGTTATTCTTGGGCTTTTTGATGCTTTCCATGGGACTTACTCTCACTTTCGAGGATTTTCGAAGATGTATGAGGAATCCGTGGACTGTGGGAGTCGGATTCCTTGCACAATATCTCATAAAACCTCTGCTAGGGTTTCTGATTGCGCTTTCTATGAAGCTCTCCGCGCCTTTAGCAACGGGGCTCATACTCGTCTCCTGTTGTCCTGGTGGTCAAGCATCCAATGTCGCCACTTACATCTCCAAAGGGAATGTAGCTCTCTCGGTTCTCATGACAACAGCTTCCACCATCGGTGCCATCTTCATGACTCCACTGCTCACTAAGCTTCTCGCAGGTCAGCTTGTACCGGTAGATGCAGTAGGGCTTGCCATCAGCACATTTCAGGTGGTTCTCATGCCCACAATTGTAGGAGTGCTTGCACATGAGCTCTTCCCCAGCATTGTTGAAAAGATCATCACTGTCACACCACTGGTTGGAGTGATCATGACAACATTGTTATGTGCAAGTCCAATTGGACAAGTTTCAGAGGTACTTGTTGCACAGGGAGCACAGCTCATCGTGCCTGTAGGAATCTTGCATGCTGCTGCTTTCCTCCTTGGTTACTTCCTTTCCAAGTTTTTTAAGTTTGGTGAATCGACATCCCGGACAATCTCGATCGAATGCGGCATGCAGAGCTCAGCACTTGGATTCCTTCTAGCTCAAAAGCATTTCAGCAATCCTCTTGTTGCTGTCCCCTCAGCTGTGAGTGTGGTCTTCATGGCACTTGGAGGCAGTGCTTTGGCCGTCTTCTGGAGAAACAGACCCATTCCAGCTGATGACAAGGATGACTTCAAAGAGTAGCCCCCATGGTGAAGTTCTTCCAGATTTTCCCTTTTTCAATTTTTTTGGTTTCCAGAATCTGTGCTCTACTATTCTCTGTGTAAGTCTCAATGTGTCTAGAAATACCAGCTTGTAGAATGAAGAGGTTATGAGACAAAAACCACTATCATAATATGTCCTTGAAATGCTCCCATTGTGATCAGTGCAAGTTAATGGTTTTCAATATATGAGAGAGTTCATGATTGCTCATATATTCTTGTCTTGTCATGCACAGTATGCAAAAATTGTTCAATTTATTTCAGCTGTATGTCTGCTGGAATTGATTGATTGTGTGGTAAACCTCTGCTAAAAGTAATACTATTGTACAAAGAGGATGTTCTCTGTATATGTCAACAGAAAATAGTGCTAATGACACATTCTCACATTTACTACAGTAGTGTGGCAATTTTGTCATAGTCTACTGTTTTTGTCACGTGTGTGGACTATTGATACAAGCTGCTTCTTCAAAGAATTACAGCCAAATGGAGCTACCCAAAACTATTTGTGACTTCATAAAGTCCACCATCTGCATCTTGACCAGATAGATAGGTTTTCTGCAGCATGTTGCCTTGTTGCAGTATTCCATGGTCAGTGATTTCACTCATGTTTTTCCAATTACTTCATGGTTTTGGATCTGTAAAGTCTCATGAGCTGAACCAGGCTTCATCTCTGTTCCTGCATAGATCAGCATTCTGCTGTTAGCATAGTCTGACATATGTTGCATCATCCATTACTGTCACTTTGAGTGGCTCTCAGGAACCTCAATTCATGGAAAGTCAGGGAAGGTTGAAGGATTTGTACCAGAGAAAGCAACAGAAAAATCTTGTTGGGTCGGTCTCTATGGAAAAGCAGAAGATGCACTTAACTCGCTGTAGGTGCTGAAGTTCTGCTGCTGTACAGATTCAACTCACATCTGTGAGAGTATATTTGAGAGCTCAGGTCAAATCTCTTTATCTGCCTTTCCCCCTCATGTGGCTTCTTCTTCTGTAAGCTTGAGATTCTTTTTATGATTTCCTCAGGCTTCTTGTGAGAGATTGAGTTAAATCTCTCTGAAATAGAAGGATTCTGGAAGTTAGGTTGAGATGTGAATGTGTACCTCCTTATGTGGGTGTTACTGCAATTAAGTTCTTGCATGACATGCCCCTGTATGTGTTGGAGTTATCCAGATTGTCCTTGTACACACAGGTTTTCTGTGATGCTGTTGCATAAGTGCATCTGGAACACCTAGGTTTGAACAGCAATCAAGTCTCCCCTCTTCTCTGACTGGTTTGCAACAGCAGAGCGATGACTTACATTCACATGTATCCGGCCAGCCTCAAGGCGGATGTTAGTTCTTTGACAGTTTTTGGCAGAGCCTTCTTGACGCTTTTCAATCTTGAGGTGCCCATCTAGGCCAGGCTCTCCTCCTCCCACTGGCCTACCCTTGTCAACTATGCTAAGGACCTGACCTTGAGATTTACAATCCTTCCCAGATTTCTCCCTGTCAATCTCTCTTGAGGGATTTCGAAGGTGACACCACCTCTCTTTTTTGGGGCTTCCTCCCTCTTCAGATGCACATGAGTATTGTCCCTCTCCTTTTTCTTTCTCTCGATGCAGAGTGACCTTTCGCACCTGAGAAGATTGAGTTGCTTTTACAAAGACTGTCTCCCTTCCTGGCCCTCTTAGTCCTTTCCTGTTCATTGCCCGGTCTGCTTGGTTAGGGGAGACGTTTCCAGGTCTTGGCTGGATCATTGAAATTTGGCTTTGATTGCTTGCTTTTGGTGGAGAAGTTGGGCAACCACCATTCCTTGATATAGGGGATTGGCTATGAGAATCCAAGCGGTGGCGCTCACAGGCTCTCACTGGGGGTGAATGGCTTTGTCCACGCCTTCCACACTTTGTTGGCTGAGAATGCTGGTCATGGGTTTGCTGGACTGGACTGTATTGGTTGCAGGATGTCAGCATCCGGAAAACTTTTACAAGCTCAGCTCCAAGAGCACCACACTTACTCTCAGCCATTGCTGCTCCCTCAAGCGCTGATTGCACTCCCACAGTTATGTGCTCAACTTTGCCATCCAGTAAACTGTAGAGAACCCACAGACATTATCTAGATTTATTTCTCAGCACCTGAAGATGGAATAGGCTGGAGATGTAGCACTTGTTTTAAGGTCAAACTCTTGTCATGCTTCAACTACTGTACAATGTGAACACGTCTGAGGTTGGTTGGCTCCTGACTCTGGCAGAAGTGGGAAATTCTCACCGGAGATTAGTGAAGGTAGCAGATGCGACATGCTCCACACGGTTCTCAAGACCAACAAGTCTGGAGTTTACTATCTGATCTCTGCCTAGTGGATCATTGCAGTCGGCTGTTATCATGTCCACCCTCCTGGAATCAAAGCAAGATATGAGATTTTGATTGGAAAATTTGATGTCAGCACTTTGTCTTTTGTGTCAGATGCAAATCTTGGTACTCTTCTGAGTGAAAGAACCTCAGCTAGCAAACAGTATTCATGACTGCGAGAGTTTCAGGAAAGGGATCTTGCTAGATATGTAGGGCATTGAACACCTTTGCAAAGATTCTATGCTTTGTCTCAAACTCCCCATTGACCGTTGGCTCTGATCAATGGCTATCTGTTCTCCATCAGATTTCTTCATGGAATCCAATTCTAGTGAAAGCCCATTTGGATGCCCAACTGAGCTCTCCAGCTGATTCACTCGATTCTCCAATAGTTCAACTGCCTGCCATTGTCAGGGATTTGCTCACATCAATTCGATGCAAGTGCACTGGCACGATGTGAAACCTGTGAAGGTGCTAGCTTTTCATCTGGCTTCTAAGTCTCTGTTTCTTTGATCCTACAAGTGCCATGCTTTTTCTCAGTAAAGAGTATGCATGTTCTCATGTACTTTACTTGCAACATTGTAGTGCCTGTATTTGGAGATTTGAAGTTGTGAAGATTATACCTCACAATGGGTGCGATCTACATCATTGACTCGCTCACAGAGGTCTTTAATTTTTGAACTGATTTCCTTCAAGCTTGAACTGCTGCACACCTTGGACTCAGCAACCCTTGCAACTTGTTGGATAACTGTTTCACCATAACCGATTCCTTGAAACTTTTTGTCCATCTGTTCCACTTTGGAGGAAAGCTCATTCACTCTACTAGACACTGCTTCATATTTGGGAATACTAACTGCAGCAGTCTTTTCAAGGTCACTGGTGCTGGTCTGCACCTCCTTGAATGAATGAACCAGGTTGGTTTGCATGCCTTCCAAGTTCTTGATCTTCTCTTCAATGTTTGATTGCTCAGCTTCTGAGTCATTGACTCTTCTTTCTAACATGAGCACCATCTGAAAAGAGGTTTTTTTTGGTTCATGTCAGTGCCCTTTTATTTTATTTTTCCTCATCCCATTCCGGCAATGTCTACAATGTTATTGTGTCCTTTCAACATGAATCTTGAGCTTGAATGTCTGACCAATTTCTGCTTGCATCATTTTTTCTCCATGGTACAACTTAATACATAATATTTACCTCATTGAGTTCATGGAGCTCTGCTTTCCAGTTCCTGTCCTGTTCTTGTGTCTCTTGCAGCTTCAGCATTGCACGCTGCTTTTTCTCTTCATTGTATTGGTCATGGAATGCCTGGATTTGGTTCACAGTTTGTGACAGATTGCTCAGAGCTTGCTCAGTCTGCACCCAATGAATTTGACATCAAAATATAATAAATAGAGGAGGGACTTGAATTTCAGGTGGGTGCTTTGTGATCTGTTGTTGAAGTGGATCTGTTTGGAGGTTTCTAGAGTTGAACCCAACAGGCAAAACCCCACTACTTTCACATCCCAATTTTGCGGTTGGAAGTGGTGCACATTCAGGAAGTTTTTTACTTTTGGTTCTCGGCAGTTGACCTTGGAGGTGTAGCAATCCATGTCTCTTTGTACTTGGTGTCTGATCATTGTATGATCAAGGGATGATGCAAGGGAAGCTTGTTCAAGTGCAGTAGACACCCTCCTCTTTTCTTCTTCAAGCCCCTCACAAACCTCTTTAGCTTTGGACACTTCCGCATTCATTGCACGTTTCCAGCCAGCTATGGCAAGCTCCAGCTCCTGGCTGAATCGGTCCTGGGCTTGCTGGCTGTGCTGTATTGCCACTTCTCTCTCTCTCTCAAGCCCCTCTCTCTCCCTCTCCAGACCCACCTGCAGCAGCAGTATGGGTCAGATTTACTTATAAAGTTACAAGGTTTCATACTGTGATTGTTCGAAAGAAACCCTTTGAGAGAAAATAAAGTAAACTACCTGCAACTGCAAACTCATAGTTCGAGCTTTTGCCATTTCTGTATTGAAGGAGTTCAGTACTTCAGACAGCATTTCTCCAGCCTTGAGGGCTGATGAGGTAGCCTCTGATGCTGCATGTGAAGCAGCATCTTTCTCCTGCTGCACAACTGCTACTGCGTGCATGATTTTGGAGCTCTCTCTTTCCAAAAACTCTTGCAGCTTCTGATTCTTCTCACCAGCTTCTGTGACAGCAATCAGTGCATACTCTTTTTCCTTTGCCAGCTCCTGACTCATTCTCCTGGCCTCTGAAGCTGCTGCTGCTGCTAAATCTCGCTCAATTGCAAGATTTTCCTGCATATCAAGACCATGGTTTCTCAAGTTATTCACATTCTCTGTTGTTTAGTAGGGTTTGTCCCAGCAATTGCTTATATTTGCTTGAGCATGTGAACTCTCTGAACAGGAGAACTTTGTTGGAAATTGCTATGAGAATGCACTTGAGAAACAGACTGCTAGTTACTGGAATTTGACTGTTCTATATACAAATTCTGTCTTGTGGGTTTGACACTGTGACGACACCTGGAGTTGAACACTCTTGCAACGAGCATTTGCCATTTCAGTAGTGAAGGATCCCAACATTTCAGAGAGTATCTCTTCAGCTTTTGCAGCAAACATGGTAGCATCTGCAGCTGCTGCAGCAGCCACATCTTTCTCCCGCTCCACCATTGATACAGCATGTGCCAGCTCCTCTGCACCTTCCTGTGCACTCCAGATCCACATTTCGAAGCTTTTCAGGTTACTACTCTATCCCTCCTGGTCTTCTTACAACTGAACTGTGAAGAAGAGTGAAGAAGTAAATCCATATCCAGGCTTTTTGATTCAGACCTGTGCTTCACTGAGCTGCGATTTCAATCTGTCCATTTCTTGCTTGAGTGCATCTGTCATGAGCAAGACTTTGTCTCTTGCAGTTTGCAAACGCTTTTGTACCTCCACTTTGAGCATGCTGATCATCTCACTCTTATTTTTGGAACACAATTCCATCACTTGATCTCTAATGCAACCACTCTCCCTTTCCAGTGATTCCCCAAGGAATCGTCTTTCAGTCTCCACTATCTCTGCCATCTCAGTTCTCATATTCTCTAGCTCATTACAAAGAAGCTGGTCATCATCACAAAAACTGAAATTAGTAATTTGCCAAAGACCCTGAAATACTTTTGCATGCAAATGTGCATACATCTACAGCTGAGCACAAGAATGTTTGAATGGAACTTACTTGCCGAGAACCAGAAGAAGGCCCATCTTCTGAAGAATTTTCTTGGTGCCGCTTGTACTCACTCCATTGGCTTTCAATCTCATCCAGTCTATCCCGGCTAGTAATCTTCACATTGAAGACATCATTGCGAACCTCCTCCAATCCACCAAGATACAGCTGTGACAGACCCTCAACTCTCTCCATGATAAGCAGCCTCTCACGGACCCCTTCTATTTGTGAGATCCCTCTCTCCTTCTCCAGCTCTTCAGTTTCCTCTTGCATCTTTTCCACCAGCTTCTGCAGGTTCTCAATCTCCACCTGTTGTATAGAACAATACGTGAAAGATGTGAGTTTGAAAAGCTCTTTGTTTTCTTTCTTTCCCCAATTGCAGGAAAGAAGTTTTGCAGATGACTGAAACTGGGTCAGAATCTCTTGGATTAGAACCACTCTTTACCTTCATAACTCTCTCAGCATTCTTGAGGCTCTGGATTTCAAGCTTCATGCTGGATCCTTCATTTGTCAGGTTTGTGATAGAATGCTTGAAATCTGCTTGCACTGCTGCAAAATCTTCAGATTCCAATTTAACCTGCAGTAAAAAACACAAACAGTCTTGTTTGCATTCTGTCATGGTCATGAAAGAGATGGGTCCTGGTTCTCTTTTCCAAAGTCAAGTGTTTTTGAGTTCTGAAACTGACCTGAATGCCTTCTTGTTTCAGTGTCTGGAGCTGCCGGTGTAGAAAACCATTCTCTGACTTAAGCATGTCTTGTTCATGATTGGCATTTTCCTTTGCAATTTGGGCAACTTGGGCAAGATGCTGAACATGACTTTGGACTTCCTCTCTTCCCTTGGACAAAGCCTCCACCTCAGCCCACAACAGTCTTATCTCACCCCGCATCTCTGCCATTCCCATATCCTTTTCATTGAACCGTTTCTCCATCATCTCTTCCAATAGTGATTCCACCTGCTCACAGTTTACCCCCCACCCACCCATCCACCCACCCCAGAACATCATCATTTGCAATGCTGATCCCCAACTTAGATTCTTAGGTTCAATTCAGATTCAGCCAAAAGATTGGGGAATGTAGGATATTGTCTGATGAAGAAGATATGTTGTTGATACCTGTTCTTTATCTTGTCTCCTCATCTTTTCTGCATCTGTCATCATGTCAGTAATCTTGAGTTTCACTTCATTTCGAATGCTGTGCTTTGTTTCCAAGAGTTCATCATCCATTTCATCCTTGAGAGCCTCAAGCTCCTTTTCTAAGCCCTCCATGCGGCCCCTCCATCCCTCACTCTCCACCTCTATCCGGATTTTGAAACCCTCGACTGAGCCTTTCACTTCACCCACCAGTCTCTGTATCTTGGCCATCTTTTCTTCATACGCCTCAAGTTGCACACCCTGCAAGGTGGTCTTGGTTTGTCATTCTGAGGAGGTTGGTTTTGTTGATTGATCAATCATCTTAGACACAGCCAATTCATACAACAGTTTTCTCCATCATGAACAAAGTAGAGAGAAGAGCTACATAGCTGGTGTTGGGATTAAGCACTTGCCTCACTGATTCGGTTGTTGAATCCTTGGAAGCGTAAATCATCAGGTGCTACAAGGTACTTCTGACCAACTTTTGCCTGGCTGAATTTTGTGGCAGTGCAGTTGAAATCATTGATGTTGTTGTTGTGATGGCACTGTAGATGGCTAGTAGCCAAGGTGCAACAGCCTAGAACGCCACCCATTTGCTGCTCAGTTCTGACCATCTGGCATGAAGTTGTATCTGATAGAGGACTCCTGCTCACACTCTGGCTTGCCACACAGATTCCAAACCTGCTGTTGTCGTTGTTGTATTGAGATTGTGCGAGTGGACAGTTTGCAGTATGAGCATTGGCTGTTGATGTGGGCAACAAGATGGCAGTGGACTTGTTGGAAGAGAGATGGCCTGAATCCCATTCACTGTCACCCACACGTCTGTTGCTGCTTGTATCTAAGCTTTCAGGGCTAGGCTTGTAATCTGAGGTAGAAGGCTCATACTTAGATTGAGGCTCCAATGTGCTTTCAGAACTTGTGAGTATATTGTGATGAAGGGCAGTGTGTGCAGGATTGCAGCAGCCAACCATAGCAGCAGCAGTTTTTGAACCTGGTGTGTACAAGGCACGACTAGAGGCAGGGAGATGAGACTTGGGTGCCAGGTGTTTCAGCTTCTGAATGTAGTGAGACAGTGGTAAAGATGGAAGAGATGACATTGATGAACCCGAAGATGAGGAGCTCGTCGAATTTGTATATGAAGGAAGGCAAGCAGTCAATGCAGGGATGGTTTTGCGAGCCTCAAATTCCTTATGCGCATCTTTCATCACCTCCGGTTTCCATCTGAGGAGAGGCCTTTCATGCAGGTGTGGTGGTGGTGGTGGAGATATGTTTAGCTTGCATCCAAGAGCTCCATTTTGTGTAGGGCTGATCCGTGGACTGGTGTAGATATTCTCAAACTCCAATCTCTCTTTGTTGCTGAACCTGGCTGTCCGGTGAGACTTTGGTGGCTCCCCTCTCACACCCACCCCCTTCCTGGTTGCAACTGTGTCATTTTCATCAACCGTGCACTTTTGCAGTCTGTCCACCATTCCTTCAACTTCCACTTCCCGGACTCTGGAATCCTCAGCTTTCTCTTTCAACACCTGCATTTGGTGCCTGAACCTGTCACAGTCTTCCTTCACACCCTTCACACCTCTGGATTTGTATGTCCCCATTGCACTCCTGTTTCTTCCATTGCTTATATTGATATCAATCCGTTCTCCCTTGGGAAATTTCACTCGCTCCCCAGATGCTGCCGCCCCTTGCATCCTTCGAGGTGCAGATGTTGGGCGTGCATTGAGTAATTTTCCTGACTCTGACCCACCTTGTCCAAGTCCTACTCTTGCAGGATTGTTTCTTTCACTGTATAACCCACCATTTCCTTCTTCAAACTTTTGGGGTTGTGAGCTCTCACCTTCAAGCTCATATTGTCTGTCACCTTCCATGAACCCACCTTTCCACTCCTTCAACCCCTCACCTTGAGGTACATGTCCATGTCTTCCATGTAATGAATCTAAGCAATGGTGTTGTTGACCATGATGCTCCCTGCAGTTTGACACTGTGAAGTTTGTCTCAACATTCAGTTCATTGTTTTGCTCTTCAGAGCCCTCCAACAACCCTCCTCTTCCAGATTCTGCCAGTGTTGGTTTTCTGTAGCAAACTTCCTCACACTGGTGTCCTGATGTGCCATTGCTTTGAGCACACCTTCTGGTCATTTCCCCTTCTGTAATCTCTGCTGCTGCTACTCCCATGGACATGACTTGTGTATCTTCCTCCCTGTTCACAATCCCTTGTTCCAAGGAACTACCACCACCTACAAGCTTTTGCTTACACTTCACAGTGGCCATTGGAGCTGCTCTCATACTCATCTCTTTTCCTCCTTCACATCTGGAGACTCCAGAAATCATCATCATGCTGCTGCTGCTGCTGCTGCTACAATGAGCCACACAACACTTGCTGGTAGCTTGATTGGATCCACCTGGGAAACCATGAATGCTGCATTTCCTGCTGGGGCTTAATCCAGATGGGTGCAACATGACAACAGACCCTTCCTGCAACAAATCCACTGCTATGCCTTTCATTTTTGGGACATGTATGGAGGAGCCCTTGCCTTGGGTTTTTGAAGAAGTGGAGGTGACAGGGCCCAACGATTTCAAGCAAGGCATGTCTCTTCCTCCATTCACATGCTGCAGAGTTATATCGCCTGCAGAGAGCATAAGCACGACATAAAAGATCCTAATCTTTCTCAAGAAGCTCATGGGCACAGAGATGTTTCTCTTCCATTTTGTGGGATAACAGCAGCACATCAATCTTCTTTTTCAGATTGCTTTGGGAAAATGGGAAGCAACTTGAAAAAGCCTTTGGTGAAAATGCAAGAAGAAGTTTTGAGGACTATGAACCTGGTGTGGGAGTAACAGAAGTTGGTTGAGACCTCAAATAGTCCTTGCTGCCATGGTGATGGTGATGGTGATGATGGTGATGATGGTCCATGGCTGAAGAATCAGATGCTTTTCTCGGTTGTTGTGTAATTGGGGTTGTCTTTTGGGAGGAAGGGGCTGACTTACTCACAAATCTGTAAGCTTCACTTCTGTTGGATGACCAATTCTCACACTGCTGAACTCTTTCAGGTTGCTCTTTCGGAGGATTTGTGGTAGTTCTCTTCTCAGCTCTTGACATAGAATCAGAGATGGATCTTGGAGATGAAGTCAGCAGAGAATTTGCTTTTCTCTGGGATGACTGCTCCTTTGACTTCTCAAGCTTCAGGCAACTGGGTTTTCCATCAGTTGTAGAGATGATGGGCATGACCGTAGTCGACCCTTCAGTTTCAAGCTCCAAAATCCTTCCTTCAACTTCAGGTAACTGGGTCCGGAGCTCAACAAATGGCTTCTCGTCCTTCCTGTCAGGGTAAAGTGGATGTAGAGGAATTGTGCTTGACACCAGTGTTGTAAAGGCTATTAGATGCTGTAGCTCATCTGCAGGGAGGTTTGCTTTTTTGGAGAAGGAAGCTTTTCTCAGACAGAGTCGAGCATTTCTGCAGTAGAAATTCAGTGGCAGAATTGCCCCATCCATGCCTGATCACTACTATTCCATATTCTCATGCAGGGCATCTCTTGAGAAACAGAAACATTCTCACAGTTTCAAGCAAAATGCTCACGTGTTGTGTAGAACAATCCATGGCTGGTGTACAATGTGCAAGAATTAACTGCAATGAGACATAACTCCAGAAACCAGAAAATGCTCACATCCAATTTCTCTCAAGGTGTTAGATGATGATTACTACTGAGGATTGAAGCTCAGAAGCTCATTGATGATCCCTTGCAGCAGAACATGAAAGGAGTTTGTTCCACAATCTGACTTGTGAAGTCTGTACACAAGAAAAAACACAAGATGGCTTGATCAAAACCGCAACACAAAAGTCCTTAATGGACTGTGATGACCCACCTCTCTCTGTGCACATGACCACTTGCAATAACCTATAACCTAGGCAAATCCTGAGAGGAGATGCACAGAGGAGATCCTGTGCAGGAAACTGAAAAAAGTTCAAGATGGATTCTTCAACTGGGAGGCATGAAAAAACAACATCCAAAAGTTGGATTCTTCAACCTGGAGGCATGAAAAAACAACATCCAAAATGTCTACTCCCATTGACAAAAAACCTGAGAACTGAAAAACAGAAAAATAAAACTGAATTCTTTTCGGAGGTCAATTTTATTGCACAATACTGTCATGAGTTTTTTGCTTGAGCCTAAAGAAGGCAAGTGCATATACCATGCTCTATAATGCAAACCACTTAGAGAACAGAAACCCAATGAAGTAGCAAATAAGTACAGCAATGACAAGGAAAGCAGAAACTTCAAAAACTCGCAAACAAGCAAAACCCCCCAAAAAAAAAATCAACAAGAATAGCAACAACAAATCCTTCTAGGCTTTTCCAGGTTTAAGCACAATAACCACAACAGAAACAACAATTGGCAAATTAGGAACTTCAAAACTTTTCAAACAAAGAAAATCTCTTCTCTGTTCTGTTCTGTTCTGTTCTGTTCTCCTTCTGTTGTCTCCTCTTCTTGCTGAAGAAGAAGATGGATGTTATGTAACAGACTCTTCTGCAAAATGTCAGTGATGGCAATGATGTATAGAGATGTGGGGGAAGATTTGGAAATGCGACGCCAGAGGAGAGACGCACAGGGACACACACACACACACACAAGCGCACAAGAGAACAACTGACGACGCGTCCCGCGAGAGAGACAAAGATAACCGTTATCCCTGCCACCTCACCTGCCACCTGGCACTCCAGCACAGTCAGTTACCTTAAGACAAGTCTGACGTGGCCCTGTCTTACGTGGCTCCCCCCTTCTCTTTTTTTCTTTTTTCTTTTCTTTTTTCACAAAAGCATTGGGGAAACTTTTGGAATTTTATTTTAATTTATTTTTCAAACCGTAAATTTCAATAATTTTTGCTATTTTTTTAATTTAAAAGATTAATTCACCAAATTTTTCGTACCCACGAATTGAAAATTCAATTTGTGTGGGGGCGGTTTTGAAAGGGGACCCTAAATTGAAGCCTCAAGGATAGAACTTATAAATGGTACCAATTTTGGTGAATTTTTCCATGACTTTCTTAAACTTTTGTTTAACTTGCAAAATGCTTTGGGGGTTATATTCGAAGGTTAATGCTAATTGTCAAGGTTTTTTTTTTTTTCTCATGATGTTATCCTGCATGTATGATTTTATTTGTTTTATTTAGGGTTTAGGGTTTAGGGTTTATTTGTTGGAACTTGGTTTAATATGAACTAGTGTGGTTCATACCGTTAAGGATCATTTTAATGTGACTTTAGGATATCATCTTATGTGTTAGGTTAAGGAGGACCACCATTGTCTATTTTTTATTTTTAACTTTTTAAAGTTGAAAAAAAATCTTTGGTGTGGTTTTAACAATGGTTTCTTGGATTTTATAAAACCTTTAGTTTTTGAAACTTTTTACAAATTTTGGAGTGCAATCCTATTATTTCAAAG
>Ga0209208_10005821_pt1 | contig 17080 bp, 17 predicted proteins | sample S1TSphfallax_3_FD_187694 | JGI IMG/M metagenome (GOLD analysis project Ga0209208, IMG submission 187694) | Host-associated microbial communities from peat moss isolated from Minnesota, USA - S1T2_Fd - Sphagnum fallax MG (SPAdes) (version 2) | ecosystem: Host-associated > Plants > Peat moss >...
AATGTCAGGGTTGTTGTTCTGCAATTTGCTTCAATTTGTTCTACTACCATCACCTTCTGTGCTTTCTTGTCATTGCCAACTATGAATTATTAAGTATTAAAACACACACACACACACACACACTCTCCCAGATACTTACTTACTTACTTTGAGGCAACGATTTTGGACTTTTGTCAAATGTTTAAAAATATATATATAAATTATTTTGAGAAAAAAAAAGCTCAAGGTTCATGCATTGGCCAGACACAAAGGAAATCAACCCAATGTAGGAAGGAGCTAAATAGTGGAGATTTTGAAAAGGCAAACATATCTTTGGCCATTTTGGTCATGCAAGTGAGGAAACATGGAGGTAAGAATATACTTTAGATCATGCATGTAAGTATTAATCTGTGGCTGTTGTGGGTTCAGTTCAGCAATTCCCGATCGAGGTAGATTCCCATTTATTATTATTATTATTATTATTGGGAGCCCATGATTTCAAACTTGTAGCATGGGGTTTGTGATTTTGAGGAGTGGGTTTTTGATTCTGAGCATGAGGTTTGAACCTGTGGAAGTTGAGAGCACATTGTTTTATAAGAATTCCAAATTATACGAGTATTCATGTGCTTTTTTCACACCCAATTTCAAGCCACTTAGAGAGTAAAAAGCTTCAAGTCATCGTTCAAAGTTGGGTGCACAAAACGCTTGGATACTCTTATAATTTGAAGTTTTATAAACAATGCCTAATTTGTATGGGTTCAAACTCCAACAAACCTTGGGATGCCCAATAGTTGATGCGGGGTATACTTTTGATAACTCTTTGAGGTGTGCACGACGGCATTGCAATTCAATAGGTGATTTTCATAGCATCGAGGATCATCTTTCTTGTACTTCTTTAGGCATGCGCCATTTAGTAGATTGTTTTCTTAGAACCTTTTCTATATAGTAAATGTTTTTTGTGTCTTCCTTTTACTCAAAGAATGAAATCCCAAACTGGAACACATTCTTGAACTGGGTCTGACTTTTGGAACTGGTTTCAGAACTGGTTTATATGTTTAAAGAACTGGACCTGGAACTAAACGGCAGTGTCTTGTTTTTATTTTTATTTTTTTTAGAGTAAATTTTTTTAACACACTTTTGTGATGTTGCTCAACTCGCAAGCATCCATAAGAATATTTTAGCCAAATTTGGTGATTTTCAAAATATGAAAGTGAAACAAATCTTAAGCACCTTTTCATGTTGTAGGTGGTTGTGGTGATTCTTGGAGAATTTTTAGATTTTGAAAAAAAGGGTGGGAATTTATGACAGAATATTATATTTTTTGCAAAATGGTGAAATCCCTTTTTTTTCCAAAATCACTGGTTCAGGTGGTGAGCATGAAGGCCTAATGAGCATTTCACCACCAGAAAAAAGGGGATGTGTGAGAGGCTAGTTTCCCCTACAATTATGTAAAAACTTGTGCCAATTGTTTTAGTGTCATTGTAAGAACACCCTTACATAGCATAATAGGCTAGTGGGATTCTCTGTTTGTAAGGTACTTCATTTGTAATGTACTTTGTTTTGCAAGTACTTGGGTCCTTCCATCTTGTACCCTTTTCTCTCTCTCCCTTTTGTTGTTGAGTGCTTTGTTTTATTGATGATGATTCGCAGGTTTTCAACAATCAACTTTTTGGGGGTTTTCTTTGCAAAATTCAGCAAAAATTTCAACCTCAAATTTTTTTTGTTGCAAGCTGAAAAAACATGCCAAATTTTGGAGAAAACAGAATAAAATTTTGGGGAAATATTTTTGTCACACTTTGACACAATTTTCAGTTCACCAGTTTTGAAGAGTTTGGACAGTTTTCTTCTACAAACGATTTGCCAACAATTGATGCTAAGTTGTATTTGGGATAATTGCCACCAATGCTACATCAGAAATTCCTGAAAAAAAGAAGAAAATACACACACAAACATATATGCACACACTGGTTTTGAGACATATTCACAAATGATGATAGTGTGCACAGAAGGAAGCAAGCAAGCAAGCAAGCAGATCTATGGTACAATTTTTGTCCTCTTCTAAAATTTGGGTTGTCTTCTTAAGGGACTGGAGAAAGGGCAAATTACAAGAAACCCAAGAAGAGAGGTTCACAAACCCACAAATCTGGCAATGTTTCTTTTGCTTGTCCTTTTGTTCAAGAGCCTCGAATTCGGGTAAGTGTCTTAACTGGAAAAAATTAGGAACACAGAAGGTGTTGGACACACAGCTTGTTAGCGGCTGTATTGCACTCTTGAGCCCACTTTCACCTGGTTTGGTGAAACATGCAAAACTTTCTGAGAGCAGTTATAGACAGCAATTGGAAGCTTTGCTTTGTAGTACCAAACTGGGGTCCTCATGCCATTGAGCCATCACAATGCAATGTAATAATTTAGGTGCAACAAAATATCAGATCCCAGTCAAAGAAACAGCTTCTTTTTTCACAACATGACAAACCTCGATGGAGGAGTGCAGTGCAATTGGAGTGTGCCTCAGAGCATCTTCCAACCCCACACCTTCCAAACACCCCTTTTTATTAAATCTTGCTGCAGGATAGCACAAAGCCTGCTGCTCTCTGGTATTGCTGGTCCATTTTGCAGTGGTCATTTCAACCCTTTTAAAAGCTCTTTTCTACATGTACTATGGATTTGGACAGTGACTATTACTCGTCCAGATGTAGAGACATAAATGGTCTTCTGTTGCTGAACAATTTGCTGAAGCTAGTGGTTGCCTTGGTTAACTCAAAGACCTACCACTCATGTTAGTAATGGGCTATCCACCACAGTAGAACTGCGCCTGATGTGGTTTGCATGTTCAACCCATGTGTCAAGTGTCAACCAGGTATCACAAGGGCAAACTAGTGGAGAGTATCTCAAAAGAAAATGGAAATAGAAAATCAAGAAAATGCTTTGTACCATCTAAAGACCAATATTAGCATCATTGTTGGATAGTTTTACTTCAGCCAAAATTCAGTCAATAATACCCTATTGATGATGTATATGCAGAAATTGAATCTACCCATGTAATAGCTAGGTGATATAACAATGGCAGCTGTACAAATGCAACAGTGAAGTTGGGTAGTTCATGGAAATTGAATCATAACTCCCATGGAAAAGGTTACAGTTCCTACCCATATGCCGCCCAATTCCACTCTACCTCATGCGAGGTTTGCAGCTTTAAGACAACACTAATGGGTGCATTTAGTCCATCAATTGCTCTAGGCTTTCACTGTAACAATGGTTTGACAGTTGTAAAAGTCATGCATGAAAAAAGCAGGCTATGTGAAATCACAGGTCATTAGGTCAGGGTACAAATAGGATGCACAATTGAAAAGGTGTTCATCACCCTTGATTATCAGCCAGGGATCATCTTACTTCCCACCTTTCCTGGAGTGTGGGATGATTGGGCCTTTGTGATCTGTGGCCCTCCTTGCTTTACAATTCCTCCACACAAACTTGACCATTCAAATGCCCGACTCCACCTGATATCACATGCAATTTTGGATCAAGTCACATGAGAGATTGGTTGAGTAGAACTTGAGGTTTGAAATTTCACTAGGTTTGTACTGTGTGACAATTAAATCAAAGGGTAATCCTAATTCTCTGCAAAGTGAGTTCCACGATACAAGCAACAATAATTCCCATGATAGGCTGATGTGAGCAGGTTCATGCTCAGAACAAGAACTTGTGAGCACAAAATTCCACATTCATGATACAGGACCCAACCTGTCTTAACATCTAAATATCCAAGATGTTCACATGGAAAGCTCACTATAGTTTTGCTGCAGAACACATGAGAATGTCCATGGGTTGCAAATGAATTAGTTTAATCAGTGGGATCTTTATCTTTCCATTCTTGTCATGGTGCAAATTTGACGTTTGCCCATCACTTAGGACTTCATGCTGTTTTACTCATTGGCTCCTTGTCTCGTTTGTTTGACATGATAAATAAAACTCAAACCTGGACAAAAAGAAACTCCAAATTGCAAGCCATGAGGTACCTGCACTGTAAGTCCATTTTGTATCCTGTAAACTTTGATTGAGGAGAATACCGCCAGCCTGGTTTTAACATCATCAAGAAGCCTTCAACATAAGAATCTCATAAACTGTGCGCCTTCGAAAGTACTCCATATGTTCCTGGCATTAACAAACCACACACCCAAACACAAATGGATTGAGTTTGCTTAAAAGGTATAGTTATATAGTATCAAGTGCAACTCATGAATGGCAAAACAAATACATTTCAGAACTGAACAAGCTCTATGGTTGATATTTTCTTGGTGCAGGACAGGATTGTATCTCATCTTGGTGACCTTACAATAGAGGCAATTTCCTACTACAAAAACTCTCAGATACACATGGTGGAATACCAGAAGCTGTCAGCCTTCTTGCATGTTTGAAAACTTGCCTGTGTGAAACATAAGGAGCTGCCACGACTGTGGAAGTCTGCATACTTCACCATAAACATGCCACAGTCACAGCTGCAACATCAAGCAAAATGAGCCAAAAGGAAGGATGTCACCATCATACTGTATTTACAGTTGTTAGTTTCACTTCCAAAAAAACCCCTTGACTTTGTAAGTGGATATAGATGTGGCACAATGGAAGCACCAGACTACTAAAGATTGGGGCATTTACCAACTACCACAATATTTAACTCTACCTCCTGGATTTCTGACTGATTGGTGGTTCTTGGAGTAATGCTACCTCCATGAGCAAGATTAAGAAATACATTCTCCAGGGGCAAAAGTATTCTCATAGTACTAATTATCTCCAATGAGGTAACAACAAAGTACATTGAAAGGCATGTTCAAAGCTTTTCTAGGGGATTGAGTTCAAACCCATCAGGGATCTACATAACCCTCACAATCTTCTTGCTGGAGATAGAGCTTTGAAGGTGCATACCCATTTAGCTGTTCAGGGATATCATCAGGGAAGGAGCGCTCCCATGTGCTCACATCCAGCACTTCATCCCCTTTATCCCTTGCCTCATCCACAATGTACCTTCCCTATCCAAGCCAAATGTGGAGGTTATAGAGTATAGTGGAACCACACAAAAAATCTATTGGTTCCCTGCCACAAGATCAAGGTAGCAAACCTTCCAGTTCCCTCTTCCTGACCACTCTTATAATTCTGCTCTGTCAGATGCCATGCCTGCCATTCTATGTTCCCAAAACCAACAAGTGATTTGAGTTAAAATTAGCATCATCACTCAATCTCCTCTGAAAACTTCTCAGAATCCTTCAAACTGAGTAAAGGGACCAGCATGTTCCTGTGGCAACAATCCACACTTCTCTTCCCGTGCATCCTTCTTTCACCTAACCTTACAAAAGAGAAGCATCAACACATAACTTTGGCACTTGTGCAATAAACAGAGGAAAGTCACAGTTGTAATGGCAACTGGTCGGCTTACAAGGACTTGAAGAACAGTGTCATCTACACCTTTCAGAGAATCAAGGTACTCAATCCTTTTGTCACGGATATTTATGACTGCCAAGCACCAGTGGACATCTTGGTGGATTGGGACCAAGATCTGTAGGGATACAAAACCAAAATTCTTGTGAGCTTGGACAAAAACACATGCAATTCTTTGAAGCTGAAGGAAAGAAACTGCCCAAGCCATTATGTCTGTGAACAGGAATCAAAGTCACCTTGTCACACTTCACAAGACTGTAACCAATCTTCTTTTGAGTGGTCCATCTTCGAACTGATTTGTAATCATAGCTTCGCTTATCCTTGTAGAGCTGCTCAATGAAACATGTTTCAAGAGTAGTCAGCACTAGAACAAGCACTTGATTACTACATAAGACTGTAGAGAAACAATTGGATGTTCCACAGACAAGTCCATTCACCATATGGTTGTGACAGAACCTTGTTGTAAAAGAAAGTATTGAAAAAGTGGCACTTCAAAAATTTCTTTGGTTCCCGATTCTCCCTTTCTTTCAGTAGTTCCATGTATAGGTTGATGACCTGCACACAAAGACTGACAACAACTTAGAATCTCTTCACACATGTGGGCAAAGTGTAGGATGGTGGAATCCAGAAAACCTGTCTGTGATGTGAAAATGCAGCAAAGCCAAAACCTCCTGGAGAGCTGGAAGCACATGGCCACATTTTTGCAGTTGCAGTCTCCAATTTTGCTCTTACAAATACTAGGTCCACAATCTTGTTTTGACCCCTTAGATCATTGCCTGTAACTACTCCTAGAAACAAGCTTCTCACAGCTACCACCATCTCATGAACCTGGATCAAGCACAAATATTGGGCAACTAGATGACTCCAATGTAAACCTGATATGGCTAGTTCAACTGATCCAGACATCAATGGTTTGACTCTTACTTCATCGTTGAGCCATGCACCTGGCAGAAGACACTGAATGACAGCCCTTGTCACCTCTATGTTGGAGTTGTCATGAAGAGCAAGAACCTCATTTCTGCCAAACACAATGCATTAGGTGCCTGTCAAAGATTCAAGTTTGCACTGGCATACCCTGAAACATGTAATCTCTGCAGCCACACATACTGAACATGCTCTGAATTGGAAGGTAACCCTTCAGCCGACTCCAACAAAACCAAAAAAACTAACAGAACTAGAATGAATGTGGACATAACATTATGAGTATTGCTCACATAGTATGAGGCGATTGCTTTCATCACAAATAGCAGTGACTAGCTGCCATAACTCTCCACCAACTTTATCAGCTCAATCCAGTGAGTATTGATAATTATAAAAAAATCTGATGTGGCTAGCACAAACAGACATAGCTTTTTGTAAGATCCATTACACCAGACTGTCCAAAACATTTCTCCTTCATTATCTGTATAAACAAACTCACCATGACAAAAGTTGCAGATAAGCTACCCTCATTTACTCCTAATAACTGACCTGTCAGACCTTCGTAATGCATTGTCGACTGCCTCCTCTGCTTCCCTTGAAAGTGGAGTAAATGCTTCACTCTGTGGGAGAATGCAAATGAATCAATCCAAGGGTCAAAACATTTTCAGCTATGTTTTACAATGAAAGCCAGGCATTAGATCAACTCCTCCATGCGATAAACCTTGAGTTTCAGGTTTAGAGGTTGGAGACCAAACTGACAGTGAGCATTTAGGGGCCACAAAGTCTACAATGCATGTAAATCAATGAAACTGTAAACAGCAAATCACATAAGGCTCTCTTCTCCTTGAAGTTTGCTGAGTTTACCCTGGCCCTAGATTACCAAGGAATCAAGAGAGAGAAGCAAAAATCACCTATGACCTTCAGGGTGTTTAATGTCTGCTTTGAAAGAGCAGAACAAAAAATAGGATATGATGAGTATGGGGAATATGCAGAGATTCAGAGATTGTTACAAACTTTGTAGTCTTCCCATGAGTTGGAGCACCAGCACAAACTCATGGGAAGACTACAAAGTCTGCAATGCAGTGTGCACCATTGCAACTTGTTTAGAACCAGAGTGCATTCCTACTGCACAAGTAAGGTGGCACATGACAATCAGAAGATGCAAAGCCTGATCTCTGACTTGGTTCAGGTACTTCATTCCATAGCTAAATTTGATAGCTTGCTTGGGATACTTCTGAATTCACAAAACCTTTCAAAAACCACTCTAAAGACAAAACAGTTCTCTCATGTGCAAGAAACTAACTCTGGTCCCATCCAATCTTATATCACAGAAGTCTGTCTACCTGTCAATTTCTGAGATGAGTAGATAATATGTTGTTGTGTGTATAGTCTGTTTCAAACAGAAAGATGCAATATGGTAGCCAGTATATCTGGTTGTGGTCATCCCTCATACAACAGTAGTGCTTACGTTGATTGATGAAATTCACATATTCTTGTTTGAGAATATTGTTTGTTTGTCTATAAAAAATGGGGAGTTGACATATTCCATGTTTTTATCCTCTGCATATCATATAACAGGTATATACAATATGTTACACAGACAGCTGAAATAGAGAGAGAGAGAGAGAGGGAAAAAGAGAAAATATTACCTTTTCTTCAATGTTCTTGGCCTGCCTCTGTTTCTCCCTTCTTGCTGTCTGTTCCTCTCGTGTGATCTGCAAATTCTTCAGATGAGTACTGAGATAGTCTGCATCATTGTCGAATGTCTTGAGTCGAGCTTCTCTTGTATGATTGTGTGCCTTCGCCAGCAATGCTTTCCAGGCAAGAGCCCCACTGATCTCCTTCTCTGTGCCTTTTGTGGTATCATCTCCGGAAACTCCCTCTCCTCCATTATCACCATTTTGTGTCTGTGGTTTACTACTGTGGCTTCCTGGAGACAAATTGTCAATGGGCAAAACACAAACTGGGTATGTAAGTGTAGTACCCTTTCCTTTTCCTTCTCACCTACATCACAAGAGCTTCTTGGGTGATGGAATACCAAAGAAAAATTGCCAAAACAAAACCCCCTACTTTCTTTGCAAAGAGGATCTACCAGAAGCTCCTGGAAGGCTCCAAGCTGTGCCATTTGTTGGAGGAGAACCTACTCCAGCTTGTTGAATGCTGAACAGCCGGCTTGGCCCCTGTTGTAGATTGCTACCGTGCCTTCGGAGGATATTCAAGGGCGAAGAGATAGATGCAATTCCTTCATTACTTGTAAGTGGAACCATGGAATTCACCATGTTCACAACCCGCTTGTAATCCTCTAACTCCCGTCTCATCTCCAAGTCCTTCTGCTGATACAGCGGCTCATGATGAGGAGCATCTGTGAGTCTCAGACCAGCATCTGCTGGTCTTCTTCTAATGCTGCTCAGAGCATCTTGTGCTAGTACTTTGGAGGATTGCAGCTTTGCTTCCCATTGCTTCCGTGCCCTTGTCACCTCTTTCACAGTCGTACTTGGCAGAGCAGGCGAAACAAATCGGAGCTGAGGTGTTGGTCCTTCTCTTCCTCCTCCTCGATGCCAAGGAGTTTTCACTACAAGTTTTTCTTTGAACCATTCTCCTACCACCGCAGGTGATGCAATGCCATTGCCATGAGAGGAAGAAGATGAAGAGAACCATTCCTGGTGGCCTCGCAGAAGAAGAGGAGGAGGAGGACTACGAGGACTACTCACCAGCGTTCTCAACCGTTTCTCAAATGGCTCGAGGAAACTGGCTTCCACGCCATATCCATATCCCAAGGAAACAAAACTATGATGATGCTGATCGTTGTTGTTATTACCTCCCGAAGAAGAAGAAGAAGCCGAAGCCTTTGGCGGCAGCGGCGGCGGTCCTCCTGAAGAAGAAGAAGAGTGCGGAAGAAAATGTGAAGAAGAACCTTGATGTTGCATCTTGAACAAATGCCGCCGCTTCCGCGAAGACTGTAGATGCGACTCATTCAGCACACTACCACCGCCCATCCTCAAAGGATTCCCGTCTCTGCGAGCGAGGGTTTCACGCACGCAAGCGCAAGCTTCTTCTTCGATGCGTCTTTCTTGCTCATATACTACTGACGAAGAAGAAGAAGAAGAAGAAGAAGAAGCCAGCAATAACAAGCTTCTTGACTCCCTCCAAACCCTAGTCCCATACCACACACAGATAGCAGTTCTTTCTTCAATCCGCTCCCGGAAGAATCACACAAAAGCTCTCTTGTACCCGCCGCAGACAGAAGAAGACACTCCGAAATATCAAGCGATAGCAGCAACAACCCCAATGCGAAGCACTATTACGGCAAGCTCCCGACAAGAATCGAAAAGAAGAGGACACTTACCAGAAAACAAGAGAAGCTTGAAACTTGCTCGGAAATGTGCTGTCCTGAAATACCACCTCCTGAAATGCTAACGTTGCGCTCGCGGGGAAGCGCGAGGAAGGGAGAGCTAAGAAGAGGGACCCACGCCGACGACGACGACGACGGTTTCGGCATGTCCGGGCGGGGCGAAACCTTCGAACTTCCCTTCCCGAACGACAACCCGAGGGAGAGAGAAAGTGAGAGAAGCCAAGAGAGAAGGCGTCCCTTTCAGTGATCGCTCGATCGATCAATGGTCGTCGGAACGTCGGAAGCTTTGATCTGACGAACTGGCGGACCGTTGTTTCCCGCGTGTTCCTGTGAACGCACTTTCGTCGGCTTTCTAGGTTTCAAGCACTTGCGTGTGTGCGAGTTATTCTTGATCGACTTCTGGAGAGAGCGCACGCGCGCGCGGGGGCGTTTTCTTTTGTCAACAGCTTCCGTTTCCTCGATTCGTTCTTCTGCCCGTCTCTTTTTTGAGAATCGTCTCTCTTCTCCTGTGCCTTGTGGAGGGAAAGAAGGATCATCACTGTCATCATCAGAAGATCAAGAACAAGAAGGAGGCCCAGGGAGGATCCTTGAGTGAGACGTAACGCAGGTTGCGACGAAAGGCGCATCACGACGTGTTAGTCTTCGGCACACCAGACAGACATGGTCCTTAGCTCCATCCTTTTCTTCTTTCCCCATGTTGTTTGTTTGTTTCTTGTGTTTTGCAACCGCGATTCTTTGTACACACACACACACACACACACGCTCTCTCTCTCTCTCTTTTCTTCCAAGTTTCACAGACAATTGCAACTGGCGAGCCGGAAAGCAAGGATCTGGCTGCGATCGATCGCTAGCTGGTTCTCTCTCTGTTCCATTCTTACAATCGGTTGCAAACCTAGACTGTTGTGAACTGTTCTCGTCAGTTGTAGCTTTTTCTTGTCATTGTGAGCTTCTCTCTTCTGATGTAGCTTTTCTCTGTCAGCTGAGCTTTCTTTAAGTGCAACCAGAAGCTGGATTCTCCAGGGAAGCATGGGAGCATTTGCAGCTCTTTTACTGCTGCCAGCTGAAACCCTAAGTCTATGGCAAACTTATCTGATGGTTGGTTCTTTGCATAGTCATTCTGATACTAGTGAGTGATGTTTTTTTTCCTTCTTTTTGCAAGTCTGTGTTGCAGAATTTTCTGGTTGGAGCTTTTGGGCCACCATGCAAAGTTGGCATTGAGTTCTCTGATGCAGAGACACGAAAGCAGGTAAGTAATGCCCCCACCTCCCTGCTGCTGGGAAATCTCAGGCTTCTGGTATGTGAAAGAAAAAGATAATGCACACACTCACTTCGCTGCAATGAGGTGTTGATTATGCCATAGTGTTTGAAAGATGCTTAAAGTCTGTCAACAGATTGGGAGGATTTGTGATGCTCTTGTGTCATGATTCTGCATCCAACCAGAGATGCAAATCTTTGGTTGACAACAAGATGGTTGCACTTGCAAAGGAGCTCAAAATCCTCCATCAGCAGATGTGGACATTTGTGATATCTATCACGTGTGGGGTTTCTATGCTGTTGTTGCTGTAATAGACCACTAGCTTATGATGTATATAAGCACAAGATTGTTTTCTTGTCTGTGCAGGCACCTGTGAAGAAGGAAAATGGGCAAGTTGTTATGGTACCTTTGTTCCTCGGCCAAGACAGTGTTGCTGGGGAGGTAAGTTCTTCTTCAGAAACTATTCTTGTCATCATGGTGGCTTTTTTTTGTCAGAATTTTTTCAGTATTTGTCACTTTGGAAACCAAATAGAGTTCCCTGATTTTCAGCCTCATACCTTTGCCACATGGACATTTGAATCAGCTGTTCTGGGAATTTTGAGTTCCAACCCCTTGTCTGGTTGAAGGAGAAGGAAAAGATTAGGTGTGTTTTTCCATTGTCAAGGGATCTGTAAATTGTCAAAATTCTGTGTATCAATTGGTTGCATTTTGTGAATGCAGGTTCGCATTGAACCCTTGCCAGGTAAGAAGGTGGAGCACTTGGGGGTGAAGATTGAGCTTCTGGGTCAAATAGGTACTGTTCCTTCTTGCATAGTTGTTCACTGCTGTTCTAAACTTTCCTCACTTTTTGTCTTTTTTTTCTGTTTCATAGCATTGTGTCTTCTCTTTTTCCTATCTGCTGATATGTTGTCAGATCTAACATCTCTATAACCCTGTTCTTGGGCCATCTCTCAGTTCTATTCAGTTTGACTGAAACTGTAAGAAGTTTTTGTACTTATGAAAATGTTTTCACATGTTTGATGAAATGAAGCTTTTGTGCTCAATGACTGTTGCAAGTTTTGGAATATTTCTGTTGTGACCTTACAAATACAGAAGAAAATTCTTTGTTCAATGAACATTGTGTGTGATGCATGTGCAGAGCTCTACTTTGACAGGGGCAGTTTCTATGACTTCACCTCTCTGGGTAAGCTATGAATTCTCCTTCCTTCCATGTTATCAGAGGACCTACTCTTCAATTATAATGGCTCTCTTGAAATTTATTGGATTTTTCAAAGAGCAAAGGACTCAAAAGGATTGAACATTGACATTCTTACAAGTGTTCACAGCAAATATGCAGATATTAGCATGATGCATATGCCTCATGTGGATTCCAATATTTCAGGAACTGCCAAATTTAGAATGGTCAATAGTCATTTTTTTTCCTGATTTATATCTCAAATGAGTTCTACATAGCTCAAATGGCAAGCTTAATTAGCCTTCTGAAAAGAATAAATCACTCTTTGAAGTTTCTCTTGTAATGAACCAGAGGTTTGCTTAACAAACAAAGATGTCTGTGTGGTGTTCCTGCCTTTGGAATCTTCAAAATGACTATTTGAAGGGTTTTTCAAATTGTGAATGGGGATCTTTGCAAAATATTGTTCTTTTCTCTGTTTTGCTAAACCCTTTTCTCTTTCTCTTCCCTCATTTGGTTCTTGTTTTTGGTCTTTCTCTTTTTATGTTCCTCTTTCTTCTTATTTTCCCTGGTCATCCCCTTTGCTTTCACATTTTGTCGAGGTAGCCAGCATCATGGCTCAGTCTTCCTGTTACTGCCAGTGTATTGATAGAAACTCAGTATGTTGACTAATGTATGACATTGACCTTCATTCACTGCTGAGAGCTGAGGAATTGAGTTGGGATGTTATGCTAGCCAGTCAGTAATACATGTTGCTGTTGCAGGTCACTTAACCGTTTTTGTGACTGTTGCCATTATTTAAATGGCTCCTCATGTTTTTCTGTGTTCTTTAGGGTTGGATCTTCTCTTTATCCTGTTCACTATCATGTTGATGGATCCGAAATTCTCAATACTTACAAAGTCATCACAACTTATGTGCAAGAAAAACTGAAGTAAAAAAGGGAGGCCTGTATGGTTGGGGGAACAATACAGTCAGAGAGCTTGATGTGCCTGGTGAAATCTTGGAATGCAAGACCTACCCTTTTGAGTTCTCCACAGTTGAAATGCAGTATGAATCCTACAATGGTGTCAATGTCAGACTCAGGTACAGTATGCTGCCCTATGACAAATCAACCCAAGCACAATGGTTTATCTTAAGGCCTAGTTTGGGGTGGTTGGTGATGGGGCCATGATTGGAGGTGGGTTAGGAGATCTTGAGATTACTTGATTCTATGTTAGCCATCTCTGCTTTCCTATGTCTATGCTTGCAGGGATAAATGCAAGGGAATCTTTCACTACAAGTTCCACATTAGATGTTCATGGTTTTAGAAAGAATTTCTGCAGCTTTGTGATTATCTGTGAAGATCCCATCATGTGATTTCCATCCTTGTCTCTGCATGCAGATATGTGCTGAAAGTAACAATCAGTCGCAGTTATGCAACCAACATTGTGGAGTACAGAGATTTTTGGGTAAGGCCTTTCGTAAGTGTTTTAAATTAGCAATTACTGTGTGAAGTCTGCGCTATCTTTTCTTTCATGAGAAGTAGTGACAGCTTAAGGTACATCTGGAACAAATTTGGTGCAGGTACATAACTACTCACCACAACCTGAGATCAACAACAGCATCAAGGTGAGCTTGTATTCTCTGATTTATTCTTCGACACCAGTATTTAGTGTAGTCCCCTCAAAGTTTCCGTATTATGGAGACAAGGAACATAATTTTGGGAGAGAAAGGAGTTCCTCATTTAGGACCTAGGGGTTAAAGTAGTGGTTTGATCCATGTATAGGGTAAAGCCTTTAGGGCTATTTATGTGGTTTTTCTGGCTTCTAGTTTCTTGGCTAAAATGATGGGTGTGAAAGTCAGATGGAGGTTGGGATTGAGGACTGCCTACACATTGAGTTTGAATACAGCAAAAGCAAGTGAGATACAGTTTTCCTGGATCTCTTGTTCATGGTTCTTATATTTTATTTTTCCCAGAATTTCATTGACAACACAGGATTTTCAGAGTCCACACTGGCTTGTTATAACTGTACAAGTCTTGTATGCTACATAGCACATGCAGTGACCAGCCTGATGCAATTTCATCATCTGTCACTGGTGACTTCAAATTGTGCACACCATATTGAAGTGACAATTTGTTCACACTTGGACTGGATGTGTCCTTTGCGCAGATACCATCTGAAGGATGTGATAGTGGGAAAGATTTACTTCTTGCTAGTGCGGATCAAAATAAAGCACATGGAGCTTGAAGTAAGACGACGAGAGTCAACAGGATCTGGACCAAACACTTACAATGAGAGCGAGACTCTGGCTAAGTATGAGATTATGGATGGCGCTCCAGTTCGCGGTATTTCCATTGACTTTTGAAATCTGGGTTTAGATATTGACTAGCCAATTTGTGCCTTTCCACCCACTTTGGAGTCTTGACTTTGAATGTTTAATTTTCAGTTTCTCAACTTATTGGCTGATTGGGAGCTTAAATGCAACATCAGCCCATCTTTATCCCTTTTGCCCTCCATACACGATTGGTTTCCATGCAAAAATTGACTGATTGCCATGTGAAAATTGTTGGTGCAGGGGAGTCTATACCCATACGGTTATTCCTGAGTCCATATGATTTGACACCCACTTACCGCAACATCAACAACAAGTTTAGTGTGAAGTACTACCTTAATTTGGTGCTAGTGGATGAGGAAGACCGACGATATTTCAAGCAGCAAGAAATCACCATGTATCGACTGGAGTAGCTTTGGATTGCCACACCAGTATCTGCTTTCTTTCTATGTGTTTTTGAGTGGGAGCATATTATTGTTCAGATGCCTTTTGATCATATCCCACTAAACAAGATGGCTTCTTTTGGTGCAAGAAACAACATCTGCAAAACTGAAGGTGATGCCTCTCAAGGCCATAGGTGCTCGGATGCTGAGTTCACTAACTGACAAAAAGACATATGTTCTCAAGAGGTTTCAGGATTTCGTTTCAAGTGTTTGTGCTGCATATCACCAGCGACAAGAAGCCAAACAGTGCAGTGCAAATCACTGAGAAAGGTTGGGGTCAAAACACTTCATGAATTTGATCTCACTCTGACTGTGCAGATCTGTAATCAATTTGCATCAATTGAGTAGGGCATTTCAAGCAGGATTGTCCAGCCAGTTGGGTTCTTTTGTCAAAAGAACTAACAAATCAATCTTCTCAAAAAACTTTCTTATGTGTAGAAACCCTGATATATAGTCTTGATATTGAGAGCATACTTAGATTAGGTTTTTTTCTCCACATGCCCACACTGTCAAAAAGCCAAAAATTGCCTCGGAATTCACCCTTCTATTAGCATCTTATACTTTTGCATTTCTCTTACAAATATTCCATGAAGTTCTAAATACTTGTGTTGGAAATTGGCATTGAGAAACATTAAGAGAATATGGTTTAAGAGGAAACATGAATCTTTGTTGAGAGCTCTCTAAGTTGCTATGAAATCCATAGTTTTTGAGGAAAACTTTTTTTCTGTTGGGCACCATGTCCTCTACCAGCATGGAGCTCCACAATCGGTTCAACTTGTTGCACATCTTTAGGGCTTGATTTGCGTTGCATTGTCGTGCTTTTGCTCTGTTATAAACCCTAATGCCTAAAAGGCAAGTCACCAAGGATGAGTGTATGCACAATAGTCTTGTAATTCTTGTGTTGTTCATGGTGATTCGACATGTTATTAGTGTAGTTGTGACAACTTGCACTTCATTAATAATATAGTGCAATGATGATGATGATGGTTGTTTTCATTATGGAAGTAAATGAAATAGCAAGAGAGAGATTTGTATGGAGTTATGAACAAGTAAGTGGCTTCATGGAAAGGCAACTTTTGAGTGGTTATTCAATGAAGATGTTCAAGCAATGAACAAAGTTAATCCCCAAAACTTTTCATCATTTGTGTAATGTTGTAGTTCTATCATTGGGTAGGGCAATTGTTATGAAATCCGGCATTCCATTTGAAACACAAGTAACCATCACCCTATTTCATATAAGTAGTGGTAACACCTTACAAATGTGTGGTGAAGTGTATGAAGTGGTTGAAAGCATTGCATTTATCATTGTAAGAGACTTTTGTATTAGAAAACATTTAAAACCTTTGGTGCTATAAAAATTAACTAGTAGCATAAGAATAATGACAGATGAGTTTGAAGAACTTCAAAGCATATCTTATGTTTTTGGGGTAATAAATGGTAGCCACGTCTTGATTATTTCACCATCTATGTTAACTTCTTACAATTGTTGAAAAGGCTTTTTTATTTGGTTTTATTACAAGGTGTGGTTGATGCAAAATGTAAGTTTTGAGACTATGATTTTGGACATGTTAGTTGCTATGGTGATTGGACATTGTTTCAAAAATTCGACATTGCCAAGAAAATAATGAAAGGCACATTTTTGCCATTGAAATTGATTCCCCATTCAAAGGTGAGAAAGAAGGATTTTGAAGAGCAAAAGCATATTGGACTTCATACAATCTAATACCTCAATGGTGATGAAAAAAACTTTTGAAATTTTGAAAGGACAATGGAAGATCCTATTGAAAAGATTGGATATGCCATTATGAAATATACTAGATATGGTTATGACTTGCATTTGTTTTCATAAACTATGCATTATCCATGGAAATAACTTTGACATGGAATGGGCTCAAGAAGCTGAACAAATAATATGAATGGAAGCCAACCATCTCTTTCGATAATTTCAACACAAGGACATGTTTCATGTGACAAAACAAGTTATCAAAGACATGTGTCAACCACAACACCTTGAAAACATTATTCAAGTAGAAGGGGCGGGGGCGGGGGGAATGTGGAAACAATTGAAGAAGATGAAAAATTGAAAGAACATCAAAATCAAAGAAAAATAAAGAAATCAAAATTCTATTAATGTTGTTGGAAGCCACACAAGTTCATGAATTATTAACCAACACATTTTATGAAACAAAATTGACGTATGGAAGTAAAATGTTTT
>Ga0209208_10005823_pt1 | contig 17075 bp, 12 predicted proteins | sample S1TSphfallax_3_FD_187694 | JGI IMG/M metagenome (GOLD analysis project Ga0209208, IMG submission 187694) | Host-associated microbial communities from peat moss isolated from Minnesota, USA - S1T2_Fd - Sphagnum fallax MG (SPAdes) (version 2) | ecosystem: Host-associated > Plants > Peat moss >...
AAATAAAAATAAAAATCTCTACTTGGTTGCAACATCCCAGCTCCTTTTCCAACTTGGTTGTTTCAAAATTCAAATTTCTCTCATTTGAAAATCTTTAGGTTTCCAGTTTTCAACCTACAACTATATTCAAAAGATGGAAGTTTATTTGCACAAATCACCATGTCCCAAAAGAGAAAAAAAATTGCAGTCAAAAGATGGAAGTTTGTTTGCACGAATCACCATGTCCCAAAAGAGAAAAACAATTGCAGCCCATCATTCCATAGTCCATTCATATTACTTCAATCCATAATTGATTGCTATGTGTGACCAATCCCCTCAACATCAACCTTTATTTTATTAGTGAAATTTCATCAAAAGGTGAAATTTAAATTTAAATTTTCAATGTAAGCAATTTTGGAGGTTTTCAATTGCAAAAAGTGAGAAAAAAAAAACATAAAGAACCATTTTTTTGTATTTGGTTTTCAATATAAAAGATGATTAAATATTTGTATTTCATGTTTACTGTATAGCCATATTTGGCAAAATCTTCCTAGGGACAATACTCAGTTTTTCTACATCTTCCTATGTATTATCACCACTTTGGCTACAAACAAGGATCCCTTAAAAAAACCATTGTTCAACATCAACATGTGAAACAAATATTTTTTTTGGAGGGTGGAGTCGCAAAAAGGTGATAAACAAAGGACTTGTGACAAGGTCATTTTAAATGACCAATGTAAAATGTGCAAAAATTGTCAATGCTACTGTCAACAAGTTGCAAGATCACCACCATCCATAGAGCCTAAACCCTTCAATCATCATTATCTCTCTCACTACCACCCCTCCTTTGCCACCGTTGTTACCATCATTGTTGATTTTTTTGTTGTCACACCTTGTATCTCTTAATCGAAATCACTACCACTTGGTGATGTTGTATAAGATAAGTATTCCCAACATGATTTTTGAGTAATTGATAATATGGTCGTTACAACTTTGCAATTTATTGATTTGGTAGAGCTTGAGGTTGCATGGTGCACTATTGCAATCAAAATTTTCCAATTGGATTTAGGAATTAGGGTTTATTCCAATTTTGATTCTTGATGTGGCTTTGGTGATGGGATGAATCATGAAAGCTCATGTTTGATTTGGGGAAATATGATGTATGAACAAACAAGGTGCAACATTGAAGATGAGATTACAACCTTTTTGAGAACTTTGGGATTCTAGAATTGGATTCTAGAATTGGGAATGTTTATAGCTTATAGGCAATGTGCATTGTGCATTTGAATGGGAACTTCACCATTTTATAAAATTGTCACAACTAAAGGCACTTGGGGTTGATTACTTTTATCAAGTGTTGTGTTTATCACATGCAACTCCAAATGTCAATGTTCTAGTATGAGATTTTAGGTATGCCTTTTGAGTTGGTTGAAAACATGCGCAAAATATTGTCCCAAATGGCAATTTTTCCTATTTTTTGTAACAAAATACTTGATGCCAAGATGATATAAGAACATAACAATATTAAAATCACAACATAGATGAACTCAACCTTATAATCCCATGAACATTTTAAATTGGGATGTGACCACATTGTACTTTGATTGTATCAACAAATGTCACATGAAATACTTTACATGACATTAGTATTATCAAAACTTGATGTTTTGATAAAAAGAAAAACCTCCATCAATTAAGACATCCCAAAGTATACAAAAACCTGTAAAATGTGCTTGTGCAACATTATATCAATTTGAGATAATTTAATAAGAATCAACTATTAATGAAATTGTCCATTGAAAATAGTACATCAAATTGTAATAATTTGAATTTTATGTTTAGAAATGAAATGTTGCTACAACCATCATTGAGGCAATCACGTTGTTAGATTTTTTCAAATGTTGAATCACTTACTTTAAGTGAATATTGTCAATTCATAAGCATAATGGGGTAATTTATTCAAAAAATTGGTGTGTCTTGACATTCCCACCAAAATCACCCAAAAAAATAGTTTGGGAGGCATTAAATCATAATCTTAAAAAGTGATGTACATACAATTAACCTTGGATTCATTGAAAAAAGATGCAAAAGTACATTCAATGACTCAACATCTTGAGAAATTTTAATATGAACTTGTTTGAACTTTCAAGATGTTTGGATTGTTCATTTGCCTTGGGATAAATCTATGTTAAATGAGCAAGGTTTAGTGCACCAAGTTTGCTTTCGAGTTTGCACATTTGTGGAAGGGAAAGATGAACTCCTAGCTTCAAAGCTAAATAGCTTGTTGAAACATTTTGTGCATGAGAAATGCAAGGTTTCCATGCCAAGTGTTGATGTTGGCACATTATGTCTCAATAAAAACTTTGTGTATGCAAGAAATGAGTTGAAATACACTATTTTTTAATGCCCTTTTGTTTTCATTTACTTTTAAATTCATGGCCCTTTAAAATAAAATAAAGAAAATGTCCAATTCTTTTTAATCTATGACCTATTTGCCCATGGACATCCAATTATGACCAATTATAAAAGCTTGAAAAAATGGTTTCAATTGATGAAAGGGTGTTTCCATGGTAGAGTGTAAACAAAAAGGAATCACAGTTTGACATTTTTCATTGCAACACATTTTTAATGTGTTTCTATAAATATTTGGAGAAGTTTTTTATGATGGAAAATTGTAATTGAAGGTGGATAACATCCCAAATTGTCATAATGTTATGAAATTGGTGCACATATCAACAATTCAATTGTCAATTGGAGTACATTTTAAATTTGCAACACAAACACTGCAATGTAAGAAAAGGACTAAGAAATACTAGTTTTAAAAGGAATATGCTCATGAAACTTTGCACATACAAAGAAACCACCATAATGAATAATCTTCGACATCAAAAAATTCAATTTGTCATAAAGTGAAGAAGTTTATATTAAATGATACAAAAATATTTGGTAGTATATTATGTTATTGTAATGTTGATGATTATGATATTTTAAAATTGTAAGACATCCTTCCATTAAAGATGTAGTCGAGTTGAATGTTGTTTTTATCATTCTACAAAAATAAAAATAAAATTTAAAATGAATGAAAAATGATATTTTGTTGTTAAATAAGGTGTTTTAAATAACATTTATAAAAATTATTGGTGTACACTTATATGAAGACAAAATTATGAATCAATTTCATATCCTTGGTTATATTGGTTTTATTTTTAAAGCCCAAATCAATTTAATGCAATTTTCAAAAGAATTCAAAGTGAGTGAAATTTTATGTGTTGTTACTTTTGATACTATATGTATTTCTAGTTTTGACACTATGTGTCAACACCGTACCATGGAAACACCTAAAAGTGAAAATGTTTAAAAAAAATTACATTGACACTTCAAGATGGGGTTGGGTTTATGTTGTGCGAAGTATTGTTGGAGGCCACTAAAGTTACATTTGATGCCAATGCCTTCATTTTAGTAACCACCAATGAAGGTGCCACCATTAACAACACTCATTGGTTATCAATCCGCCTTTATATGGTCCAAGGATGGAAAATAGTTACTATCCTATTATGTGTTGAAATCATTCGTGTCTTTGTCACTTTTGACAACATATTTTTTCTAAGGGTTAAATATTTCTTGATTTTTGTGGTTTAGAGAGAAGGATTAGCAAGGAAGTTGGTGAAAACGAGCTACAACTTTACGAATGTGTTGCAAGCCCATCGATCCAATGTGACCTTACAATTCAATGAGAAGACAATTGCACCATTTTAAATTTGAGTTCATTGTCTTACTCATAAAGACCATCCTTGTTGTTGTCACTTTTCAAATCTAGATTTTATGCATTAATTGAAAAACAATTTTCATGACCTAGTTTTTTTACTCACAATTCAAAAACATTCCAAGAATTCCATAATGTTACAAATTTATTAAATATTTTAAATACAAGTTGTTCTTCATGCTTTCTCTTGGAAAATAAATATATGTGGAATATTGATTTGTGATTATGAAAATGCATGTGGAGAGTGCAGAAAATGATGTTGTTTTGAGGAATTTGGCTACTTTTTGTGATGTTAAACCCATTTTGGGGCAGCCTTGTATCAACCTCTTATTCAAATGCGTGCATGCACTAATCAAGATTGCACAAAAGTAGAATGTATTTGTGTGAGATTTTGTTTGATCCTATGAAGTTGGCCCCTAGCAAGAACATTATAGGTTTTACTTGTGATCCTTATACAAGGACCCAAAATTTCACAATTTCAATTCTATCGAGGCCTTCACCAATGCCACATTGCCCATTTATCTAGTTTTTAAAAAAAAACTTGAATGGTGCAAAGGATGTTGAGTACCTTGCATTTTGATTTGTTGGAGACAAGTAACATGTTTACCATGCCCTAAATGACAATATGTGAATGCCTTCAACTTGTCACCAAGGATGCTTAGACTTTGCAAACATTTCACTTTTTCACCACTACATGTCCATTAAACACGTTTTAAGCAGGCTTTGTGAAGAGATTGAAATTACTGGCGAGACGGTCTGTGTAAGAAACTGCTTTTTAGGAACATATAAATAGTTTTGGTCCCATATGTCTCTTATAACTTGTGAGTTATCGAGGGGGTGTAGCTCAAGTGGTAGAGCGCTCGCTTTGCATGCGAGAAGTAGCGGGATCGATGCCCGCCGTCTCCAATTTTCCTTTTAGTGTGTTGTAGTGTGTTTTCGTGTTATTTTTCTCTCTCTCCCTATTTAGTTCTCTAACGCTTGGAAGATGAAAGTTCAAATTTTTTTTGGGTTACCAAATGGCCTCGCCTCCCCCAACCCTAATTCCTAACCTAACACCAAACCTTGTACCCCATAATTCTGACTCTGTGGGTTGTTAGTAGATAGGCAGTTAAAAAAAAAGCAACTGAGCTAACAACCACCATGGTTAGCTGGTGAACTAGAACCCAACAGAAAACGGTTTGCTGACCAGTTCCCATCCATCCTTCACAGTGCGCTGGTGAGTGCTGGTTCAACTGGTGAGTGCTGGTTCAACTGGTGGAGTGCTGGTTCAACTGGTGCAGTGCCTTACATGGAAGGGAAGGTACAAAGTGACTTCCATTTTTCCATGAGGACATGGGGAACTTTACTTGTACCTCAAGTTCTCATGCCCTTCAAACAATGGAATTAAGCAGGTACACAGAGAGATACCCATGTATGTCCTCATACATTATTAATGGAAACTCACTCCAGACCTGCTCTTCCATGACATAAAAAAGCTTAAGAGAAATTTGATTGGTTAAGGGAACCTTTGCACTAGCTTTGCCAGGACCTTACCAGATTTGTAAGGTCCTGAACTGACAACATAAAAAGACCCTAAATTTATTTAATTAAATTTTTGAGTGCAGAATTATTAACCTTACCCTTCAATTGCCTTACAAAATCTTGTAATATGTGTAATAAGATGCTTGGGACAAAGATTATTATTATGCAGAGTTTGGTTAGGTTGAGTTTTGGTTAGGTTCTTAACCATACCTACCTACCTACCTTGTGAGTGAGAATTGAGATGTCCTCTTTTCATCCATGCAAAGAGCGATTATGAAATTTTCATCCAAGTAGTGAAAGGGGGTTATGGAATCATTGGACCAATGAGAGAGAGCCCAGGGTGGTGGTACCTTGTGGTAACTAGTATGTTGCTAATGAAATCGAGGCTTGAAGGTTATCGGTTGTGACATGCAACCTAACAAACCGCCGACATCAGAGCTTCGAGATTCTCAAGAGCCATGCATGGTTATGATGTGTTTCCACTTTGATGTTCACCACCTTTGAAGTTGAATCATGACATGTTGCACCCACATATTATATATATATATATATATATTGCCATGATATACGGGGAAACAATGGATGAATCAAATGGCACTTGATTCACAATTTTGGTTCACTATGTGTGGTTGATTGACCATTGAACATGTGATGATGGGTTGGGTAATAGTTACCTTATCGTAAGGTCAATTTGGTCATTAAATAATGCTCAAAATAGCAAAACAAATTTATTGTGAAAAATATGGAATTGACATGTTAAAAAAACCATGATAGCTATTATGATAGGTTGCACTCTAAAATAATTTCATTACTCATATGACAAATATCATAGTAGATCATGAAAATAATAATAATGAAATGTTTTGTACCATTTTTGTACAATGAGATGGTGTTCCAATCTCTATATGTTTATCAAACTATAACACTCGGATTGCTTGAAATTGGAACCCACACTCGTGGGGAGTCCTTAGTGAGGGTGGCAATGAGCTGTAGCCATTATGTGGATTGTCCGGTTGTACCAATGTATTTAACTACGGTTAATTGTTCACTGGCAATTCTACTGCATGACAACTCAAGGTTAGACTTTTGGAGAAAGGTGGGTGCGGGTGGGTGTGTGAAAATAAGTATTTTGATGTGCTACAATTTCATATTTTACAACTGCCATTTTTATTTTTTCCAAGTCCAGCTAGTTGCAAATGTGGTTATATAGCTCAAAATTAAATTACCATAGGGAGGAGGGTAGTTGGCTTTTTTATCCCCCCCTTTTGCATATGGATACAAGGATTCAATTGTCAAATTTCACTCGGTCACTTAAATATAATAATTCAAATTCTTTGCATTCAAACTTGAAAACAATTTCATACTTGTATAGAGATATAAGGAATTAATTGCAGAAATTTTTTATTTACATACAATTATTCAAATTTTAGCTTTCAAACTCAAAAAAATAAATTACACTTTCATATAAATGCAAGGAATCAATTACGGCATTGCCTTTACTAATCATAAAAAGGATACCTTAAATAAATAAAAATTGAATCCTAAAGAACTTGAAGGGGATTTGAACCTTAACCCTCCAAAAAATGCTACCCATTGCACCCTAATCCCTACTTGCACCCATAACCCCATTAGAAAACAAAGCACATTATAAATTTAGATTTAAAATAAAATGAAAACTCTCAATAGTGAAAGTCAAAGAAAGACTTTTGTGTGTGTGTGTGTGTGTGTGTTTTTTTCTTTGGCTTCTTCGTCATTGTTATTATTTCCATCATGAACTATGAAATGAGCACGTTGAGTTTTCATTTTTATCCTACCTTTTCTTAAAGCTCAAAGTCCATCACTCTACAATGTGCATTATGTAATCAAATGCTTGCAAACATAAATAACACAAAGTACCCTACCAAAAATAGCGCATCTTGGAGTTTTGGAAAGAACTAGAACCATGAAAAAAAAGGTAGAAAAACAATCTCTTTGTCTTTTGCATTGCTTTGGTTTCACACATGAGCCTTCCACTACTTGAAAAAGTGACTACAACCTACAAACATAAACAAAGTATGTGCCACAATGAAATAAGAGAAAAACTTTAAAACTTCACAGTCTTGCCAAAAAAAGACATATCCCAAAAGTACAAATTTATAGAAAACCCCTTTTGGGCAATTTTTTAATCTTTGTTTTTGGTTTTGGAATTTAAAGTTCAAGAACCCTCATCACACATGGCCATTCCTTTGTGACATAAATACATATAACTTGTAAACATAATTAAAAAACATGCCACAAGAAATAACATACAATGTGTTACACAATGCACATTTTATAAACTCCAAACTTCATAGTTTCACATTTTTGCAAAACACATAATCATAAAGGACAAAAGCAAAGATAGACCTCTTTGGGAATTTTTCCTTTTTCTTCTTTGGCTTTTGAATTGTAGAATCCTCAATGCCCATCACACTTGGCCCTTCCTTACAATAAATGATAGCAAATATAAACATCATATGGATTATAATTTCCAAAACAAACATACACATGGAAAACCTCAAGATTCAAAAACAAATATAAACTAAATACAAAAGTGTAGGAACTCAAAAGACCTCATATTTTTGGCATGATACCACAAATTACAATAAGTGCAACCATTAAAAAATATATATATGATTCCAAAAAGGACAAAAAATCCAATTTATATATTGACAAAAAACTATTGGAAAATTTGTGGCATAACATTGACATTTTTTCAGTGATTTGGACACCCAAATCTACACTTTGCAAATGCAAACTTCCAAGGCTTGTTGTCAGCTATGCATCAATATAATATCAAACTTTGCCTTGCCACTTGGCAATGGCTTGGTCATAAGGGAAGTTTTGCAAAGTAAAAAACCATTGACTATAAAATCTAATGAATCATTTAAATGTGTGTTGAGTTGATTTTGGAACCTACTCTTAATGAAACTAATGGTGCTAAAGGTTCTTTCATTTTCAACAAAACCCAAAACTTGGATGACAACAATTTCAACTAACTTTATATATTTTGAAACTTATGGTTGAAGATGGAAAATGTGAAAAACTTGCACTAAAGTTTTGGTTAACACTAAAGTCTTGTAACCAAATTGAGCTCATTGCCTTTGCATAAAACAACTTGAACACTATGCAACATAGTCATCTTGAAAAAAATTTAAAAAATCAAGGGTGTGAGTAGAGAGCAATTAAACACAAATTGGCCATCCACCTTGTGAAAGATACAAAAGGTGGTCAACACATTCAAGTGGGTGTGAACATTTTGTTCTACTTCTTTCTAATTATTAGCCTACAAGTGAGGTTACATAACACCCAAACCTATCATAATTTCATGCTTTATGATAAGGCTTCGAGTTGTTTCCTCGCATTCCTTTTTCATATTTGCCAACTACATCTTCACAACAAATCATGTGGGTCATGTGGTTGTCAAGACCACAAATTCATCTTGGCATTTGTGTCTAAAAAATAAGATATGTGTTTGTTTGTTTATGTGTTGCATGATACATAGTCAATTTTTTTCCCCTCATTGAGTTCAACCATAATACTTGTACAAGTGAAGATTGATACAAAATGGTTGGCTTATTAGTGGGATGTTGTGCCATTAGCTCAAGTATATTAAACCTCTTGCAATGTCCCTTATGGAAAACCCATTTTTTATTCAAATTTTAATGAATTTCCAAAGGAAAACAATTGCACTAAATTTAAAAACTTTTATTTGGTTGGTTTGAAAATTGTCAAACAAAAACATGTCACATTAGTAGTTATGAAACATGTATTGTTGGTTGCTTTTAGCTTAAATGTACCCAAAAGCAAAAAAAAAAATCCTTTATTAAATTGTAGGTATAAAATGACAAATGTTGTCATGATGCATCAACATATTAGATGTTGATAGTCAATATGTAGACACAAAAGTTGTCAACATGTACACTTTTCACCACTACATGTCCATTAAAACTTCATTTACTATAAATCCATTGCTAAGCTACAAACATGATTTAAGTTATGGAATTCATGACCTATCATCATCAACATCCATCTGTCCCTTCCATTTGCTAGGGGAAATTTCTCACTTCATCGCAATTGTTTACATATGTTTGAAGCTTTCGTTGTTTATACATTCTTGCTTAATTATTTCATACCATTTGCTAAACTTGCATCACAAAGCATTATCATTTTTTATGTTTGGTGTTAGTTGTGAAGTTGTATGTTGAGTTGTGCATTTGATCCATGATGCATTGTTGGTTGATTGCTATATTTGGGCTAAGGTGGACATTTGCTATCTTGAGTTATGATTTGGAAAAGTGGTGGTCCATGGGGTTTAGGGTTCGAGAGATTGGATAACAACATACATTTACAAATAATAGTAGGTAGTGGGCATTTTATTCACATTTCTAAATATAAAGTCCAAAGATGCATGGTGGCTAGTGGGTGCAAGGAATTGTAACTACAAGCTATGGTTTCTTTATTTTGCAAAACTCATGCAACAACCTTTTTTATTATTGTTGTGATCATGTTTTTGACCTATTGTTTATTTACATGTTTGTGCATGATGTTATTATCTAATGTCCATTTCTTGCACATGTGTAATGTGTTCTTGATTTTGCATCCAATTATTTCTTATGTCTAGCAATATTTTGGAGGTCCTAACCTAGTTTTGAAAAGCAATTGTGTTTTTGTTTGTGGTTTGATTTTATTCAATGTTGGTAGATTTTACATTTTGTCCAAATTGGGTGGAGTACTAGCAAATTATCATTGTAAAACTTGATAATTTTATTTTTTTTAAGTTGAAAAGATTTTCACATGATTTGTGATCTTTGTAGGCTAATAGGTCCACTTGAAAGTTAGGACTACCTAAGGGGAAACATTTTAAGTTTTTAAACTTGCCCATGTTGTTTGTGAATGTGGGCAATATCAGTGTAATTAAATAATAGCCTTCAAGAAGGGCAAGAGACATTATCAACCATCAAGGAAGTGCAAAGAGTTTTCAACAACATCCTTTGTGTATGCAAAAATTTTGTGAAGAAATGACAACCACATGCACAATGTTAAATGCATCACGTACTAATAAGGAAAGATTTCATTCTAAGCTTGAAGATAAAAACATGCCAAGGAAAGAAAGGCAACAAAAGACATTCCACACACGTGGGTTAAAATTGAAGATGATTAGGAAATTAGGAAATTTTATTAAAATTTAGTGTGAAATGTTGAAACTCAACATTTAATGCACAAGGTTCAAAAGGAGTTATAGTTTGTACATGTACAAGAGTGAAAATACATGTAGTAACAATGGAGGCATTTTGGGAAAAAAAAGAAAGAAAGGGTGAAACTCAAAAAACCATGAAATTGATGGTTTTTTGAGTTTCACCCCCGTTGAATGCTAATGTATTTTTTTGCAAGTTTTTTTTTAATCTCGCCCTATTTATGACCAAATTCAAGTTATTGGTGTTGTCTTTTCCTAACTTTATGGGTACCTTTAATGAACAAGAGTTGAAACATTATGCTTGAACTAATGTATAGTAAATTGAAAGGTGAGAAGACGAAACAAAATAATAGTTTGCCAAAATCTTTCATCTTCTCCAAGAAGGGCAACCCATATTGGAGTATGAAGCTCTTAAATCCTTTTTACTTTTTTGGGTGTTCTAATGTTAATTAATCTAAGCATGCACAACTTGACACAAGTAGGTGGGATGGCATATTTTATGCATAAATAGTTGAGACTAAGGTAAAAGAAATGTTAGATATTTTTCAATGATTAATGTTTATTGTTGAAGATCAAGAACTTGTTTGTCTACCTATGTTGACATATTTGAGTTTTTAACAAAAGGTGGAAAATGCACCAACAACTTAACCAATGTGGTAATGGATGTGGTGATGAATGATGAAATTGTATCTAAATCTAACATTGCTTTGAAGTTGTATTCCTTTGAAATGCATATGTGCATGTGTTAACTATACTTTTTTACAAGTTAAATTTATTTACAAAACTATAATTATTTGGGTCATTGAAGTGAGGTTTGAAGCAAAGTTATAGCCTTTGTTGAGAACTTTATAATAATATGTCACACACCATTTAAACGCAAATAAATTAAGGCGATTGCCGACTTTTAATGCTCGGGAGTCAAATTGGCAATTTGATTTCCGATTCTTCTTTTGGCCATTACTTATGTTCTAAGTACCCAAATGGGTCATGCGAGCCCATTTCAAACATTTCATTCTAAGATCTTTCCAATGGTATAAACAAATCTTCAATCCAATGAGTTTTGACCCTTTAAATTGCCCTTTAAAAAGTCGAAAGTCCATTAGGACTCTAATTCCCAAAGTGGGAGTTCACTTGGGAGTGTCATTCCCTCACACTCTTTTGCACTCTCCAGAACATGAAATGTGATTCCCGGGCCTCACTTTTGGCTTGCACTTTTGCAAGCCCTTGCCTTGGTCACGAGCCCAAAGTTAGAGTTGCGACAATCATTATAAACAAATTCTTTAAAATAATAATCATTTAAGACATGATGTGGCATATTTCATCCATTAGTCATGAAGGACATATATGAAATCATAAGTGATAATTTAGACATTATTTAATTGTTTTTTATTACTATAAATTGGATTGAAAAATTTGAAAAACATTTAATTTCTTAATTATATTTATGATCATAGATAACAAGATATATTTTTATTTCATAATTTTACATCCTATCAATTGTTAATACATGTCACCACCTACTTTAGGTAGTTTAGGTAGGTATGGAATATTCGATCAATATTATGATGTTGAGCACAACAAATGTCATTTGTGAAATTTGATCCTTGGACCCCAAGGATGGAATTCAACTTTTTTACCACTAAGCCACCTTATTTGTTGTGTAAATAATGTAATGTTTATTCTATTTAGACCATATTTCATTTAAATATTATACAAAACCTCAAATTTGATAATTCATATTTTATTGATATTTTTTCCAAATGAAACAATTGAAAATTTATTCATTAAATTCTTTCAATAATGTATACAATTATAAAAATTATAAAAAATTATTTCAAAAGAAAATATTTTATGATTACAATCAATTATATAATCATTTAGGACATGTAGTCATTGATTTCTTGGTTGCAAAGGACATAAATCCTTCTAATGAATGAGGCCTTGTTGTAAATTTATTTCATAGAAAATCAATTACAAAAATATTACGTACCAAACTCCATGGAAATTCAACAATTTAAACTTTTTCTAAACTTCCTATGTCTACAAAAGTGTGGATGTAAGTTCAAAGCCCCCACCCTACATTACAAGGCTCGTGTTCCTCTCCACCCTCAAGCCACAAAGTGGACTTGGCAATTGACAATCTAAAAACACAAATTGTGAAAACTTGCCCAAAGTAAGATCATGGCCTAGTTTGCTAAGTGATGACATAAAATTGGCAAAGGTGACAAATTTTTGAGCCACACTAAGTTCAAACATGCAAGAATGTTGTAGACTTGCTCCTAGTTGCATCTTGATCAATTTTGGCCTAGTTTGCAATCATTATGGTCGAGTGAGCCAATCGTGATGGAGGTGCCAATGCCTCCAATCTTCTCATTGCCATGTCTCTTATACGAAATTGCAAGTCCTCACAACTTTTGAAAGGCATATTTTACAACTCTACTCACCAAATTTATCAAATTTCTCGTTTAATTCAATTTTGTAAATTTGTATTCATCAACAATTCAATTCCTCATTCAAGATTGTCACTCTCTTTTGTACTTCAATTCCATGTAATTGGCTAGTCACAATGATAGCTCACAACTCTTTTCAACAAATAGAAAGTTGTTTTGCATTCACAAGAGACCAAAATTCATGACATTGAATCCTCTTGTTGTTGATGATGCATAAACATGAGGTCATGTTTGTTGCAATTTCAAGGAGATCATGAAGGTGGCCATAATGCCATCGAATGGCAACGTTGTGATGTTGCCATGTACCTATTTTCAGGGCATGACATCGTCAAGGAAGCCACCAGCCTGCAATTCTTGATGGGAAAAGTATGGAAATAATTTCTACCTGCCCTTTTAGTAATGGTTGTATGTACAGATTACAAGCCCATCCAAGGCTCTTTGGGCAAATTTTGTGCTCAAGATGCCTACCTTCCTCACCTATCCACTAGCAAAATAAAAAGTCAAAAAAATTATTTTGCTTTGTTTACAAGCTTGTCAGAAAGGGAATCAACACAAAATGGGTCAAATAGGCATTCAAGGGCTAACAATCCTCATAAAAATCAAATCTCTTGGCCAATGATTAAAACCCACAATAAAAAACCTGACCTAATTTTTCCTTGAATTTGCAGGTACCTTACAAAGCATAATCCTCCTCCTAACCTGTGAGGCACCTTGCAAATCTGTAGGTGTTTCCAGATTGGCATGTTCCAATTAGGTTGCATTTTTATGTTGAGGAAGGGCAGGTCACATGGGGTTGGTATTGTTCTCCAGCTTGGAACTGGAGCTTGTGCCCATGTTGCCATACCTTCAAAGCAACATGACACTCTCTGGACCTGCTCTTGCTCTTACATATTTCGAATAGTTGAGGCTTTGTGTGCTGCATCCATGATCCATCAACTGGGTTGTGCCTCTGGGTTTCAGTTTCCACAATTGTTGGATCTTGGTCACTCTCCATTAAGAGGCCAATGAGATAACATGTTCTAAAGGGGAAATTGTGGCCCAACTACGGACTGCCTGTTTGAACTAGACTCTCAAGGTGTCCATATGTCTGTCATATCCACCCTAAACCCTAAGACCCATAGTGTTGGTAAGTCATGTTCACCTAAGACCCACGGTGTCCCCGTATGTCATATTGACCCTAAACCCTGAGACCCATGGTATCTTTATGTCATATTCACCCTAAACCCTGAGACCCATGGTGTCCATATGTCACATTCATGCTAAACCCTAAGACCCATAACCTGGAACTGACACATAAAGTTTCAACAAGAAGACGACTTTTCAAAAGAAGGTTTTGCCATAGACCCCACCCACTGGAAACAAAGAAACAACCAACACAAAGCCCAACTTTCAGCCTCAGTACCACATTTCTAGAAGCTGATCTTGACAAATCCCATGCCCCTTTCATCAAAAGCCACCCCCATGCACATCTTCATTTCCAGCCTCAGATGGGTTTGGAGAAAGACCTTGCTTTCAAATTGGGTCTTACTTAGAACCACTCTCTAATGACAAGTGTGTTGCTTGATGACAGAAGCTTTCAGAAGGTGCCCATCCTACCCTACCACACTAAAGAAACAGACCATTAATGTGCCATAAACCTGTCTGGTATTGTGAAGAGTAAATTTTTAAAGTAAGATCAAACAATGATGTAGACAAATAAAAAATAAAAGCTCCAAATTTTTCATAATTTGCATGTAGTTTGTGTCCAAACATGTAAGCACTAGTTCTCTGAGGCACCTATTAAAAAATAATTCAAGGTACTGATTTGATCAATCTTATTGACTGCAATTTTTTTCTTGCATCTAAGGACAAGCCTATCATGTTATTACAACATTGAACTGCTAGTTTACTGACTTTTAACTTCTCAAAACAATTCAAGGCGCCCATTCTAACAATCTGATTGACCGTATAAGCTTTCTTCCATCCTTGGGTACAAGCCTGTTGTTCCAGAGACCCCATATATTTGTGTACATTTTCTACACTAACATCAATTCGACATTTCCTAATTAATCCATGCCTGTATACGGACAGGCACACAAAATTAGAGGGTTGTACTGATGTTTTTGGCAGGAACGTTCACAGGTCTAAAGTTGTTACAGATCTACTGAACCCCCCACAGCTGAATAAGCACAATTGGCTCCTGGAAAGAGGTCCCCTCCTATGAGTAATCCATATATGCCATATGCCACTCCAATTGAATTGAATTGAACTGCATATGTGATCCACCTGGATTAGGAATGAATAGTGGGCTTCTAGAAAAAATTTCAGGTACATCTTCCCATTGCAGTTTCAAAGGATTCATGCTTCATTCTGCTTTAGATCTACTACAGCTTGCACTGAATTCCTTCTTCTGGTGTGATCCAGCAGCAAAAGCATCTTCAAGGTAATTTGCAACAAGGAGGAGCTATGTATATTCTGTTAAGCTTAGATCTTTCACAACAGAAGGTGGGGGGGGGGGAAAAAAAAACAGCTTTCCTATGAACTACCTCTGAGGAGTTCTTCACCAGACTCTGAGGCATGACACCAGAAGTTGACCTCTTCCACAAAGTGGCAAAGTTCCAACGACAGATATCAGGGTATGATTGATTTTTGGTTAGGTACCAAAGCTGTTAGCCTGCTGGTTGATCAGACAATGAAAGAGGCAGGCAATCAATTTCGACACTGGAGTTGTGTTTTTAACAGATTCTTCTAGAACAATTTGATGGTGAACCTTCCTCCTGAGTACTCCTCCACCACGTCGTTTTCTTTTCAGGTGTCATGGTACCTTGTTGCCTTACAACAATGACCTCTTGCATCTAAGAGCATCTCCACCCACAACAGTAAAATAGCATGGACAAAACTATTTTGGATGAAGTACAGAGCCTTCAAATAGTGTGAAACTTGGTTTGAGATTGTAGATTTGCCCAGGATACAGGGACCTCCAAGAAGGCCGGTGCAAGGAATTGACCGTTTTTCATTGATCATCTATAATGATTGGCCCAGGTTGTGATTTTAAAATAATCTCTGAGTTTAGATTGTTCATTTTTTCATGTTTAAACGTGAGGGATGCGGGACTTTTTTTTTTGTTTTGTTTGAGAACATAACATTAGACACCACTAACAAGTTGTTGGTAGTGACCCCCAAGTCAAGCTCAGTGGTAGAGGACATTACATGGCTTTCCCTCGCTCATCAACAAGTTTAAATTCAAGACCTTTATGGTAACAAACTTGAGCTCACATTGTTGTGCACTACTATCAATGAGGATTAAATGATGGAAAAAATGAATTGAATTTAAGAAAATTAAATTCTATTTGAATGAAAATATTGAATGGCATAGCATGCAACTTGAATTGAATTAAATTTAAATTCCTAAAGCTGATCCAAATATAGTGAATGAAATTCAATTCAATTCAATTGAAGAAAAATGAGATTCAAATTTGTGCAGAAGGTACTGAAAATTTGCTTGTGACTTTAGAGTTGGAAAACAAAAAACTTTGAAAAGACATAAGTTCAAGAACACACACACTTTTTCGTTCATGTTTTACTTGGGAATCGACTAAATACATTCTAGTTTCAAACAATCATCCAAAAAGACGACTTATAAACCGTATAGTTTTTGTACATAAACCAACTTCTATAAATCATATAGTCACTATAATTATAAGGGCCATGCCACTAAGCCATCACCCTGGGTCATCTGGATGGGAAATAGTTTTGGTTGGATGTGAAAAATATTGATAGAGGCTCAAATAGGGGGGGGGATGTGGGAGGAGATGCTCTTAGTCTTTTCTTTACTTTGTCTCTATCCAGTTTGAGGGCTAGACTTGAATGACACTGTGTGTACCCGATGTTACTAGGAAGTACTTTTGTGTAGACCTTTTGGTTTTCCAGTTCATGTAATACTTTCAGTAACAAAGCAAGTCCATGTGATGTAGAACTATTCTTCTGGAGATGGGTTGTCCAATGTCTAGCATCACATCGAAATTTCTGAATAGTACTTGCTCATTGAATTGAGCGGATTTCTAGAGTGTGTGTAAACATTACCCGTACCCTGCACGCGACTTGGGGGACTGATTGTAGTTTTGTGTGGGTTTTGTGCCTGGCAATACACAAAGTCAAGGGGCTTATC
>Ga0209208_10005824_pt1 | contig 17074 bp, 8 predicted proteins | sample S1TSphfallax_3_FD_187694 | JGI IMG/M metagenome (GOLD analysis project Ga0209208, IMG submission 187694) | Host-associated microbial communities from peat moss isolated from Minnesota, USA - S1T2_Fd - Sphagnum fallax MG (SPAdes) (version 2) | ecosystem: Host-associated > Plants > Peat moss >...
AACTGAAAAAAAAAAAATTTTTTGTCATATTTTTTATGTTTTCTATCATGGGCACGTTTAGAGTTGAGTAGTAGTGATAGGTAATCTACCTAGATGGAAATTCCCAATCATCCAAGTAAGTTATTAAAACTTGAAGATTAAATACCCGGATGGAAGGTTTTGATACCCAGCTGCAGACCCTGCCAGTTTACTCAGGACCCTAATACCAGACCAACACTGGTAGGTATGTACTCCAGTTCCCTTACTCTCTCTCTCAGAGAGAGAGAGAGAGAGAGCCAGCCAATAAGAAAAACACAAGTGGGTTTGATGAGAAAGAAACACATCATGAGCTGAACACAGCAGCACTGCAGAGAGAGAGAGAGAGAGGGGCATGATGATGATGATGATGGTGGGAGTTGAGTAGTAAGGAGGAGTTGATGGGTGATGATGGTGGTGGTGGTGGTGAAGTGACCCAAGAAAAGAAAAAGAAAAAGAAAACTCAAACAAGAACAGGACAAGCTCCGTTATTGCCGGCAACTGGTGATAGTAGGACTGTGAAATAGTTGTCGTTGCTGGCTATGGCAGGCATCTCTTCTGCCACATCACAAGCACAGCAGACACAGTAAACTGCAGCTTTTTCGTTGCAGCAGCAGTAGTAGCAGGAGTAGCTAGCTAAGCTATCGTGCCATCAGGGCTGAGGAGCTCCCCCACTCACACTCGTGTTCTTTAATTCTCTTTTCAATGTGCTGGATCATTTCCACTTTCTCAATCTCAGCTTTTCTGCACTTTTGTTTCTTTTGTTTTTTTCTTCTTTACTTCCCCTCATGGCAAGCTGGTGTTGGTGGCTAGACTTGTTGTCGTGAAAGCTTATTGTGTGCAGCTGTTCTTGCTTTTATAACAATCTGTTGCTATACCCATCTCCTTTTGCTGCGAGTGCTCCTCCTCATCCACCACGTTTATGATTTTTCTTCAAAATTTCTGCTTGTCAGTAGTGCCTTAGCAACAACCCATTTGGGTTTCGACGTTTCTTTGCAATGTCGGCTTTGCATTTTGTGTAAAACGATATCTGGGTTTTTGTCACCATGTCGCTTGACATGGATTCCCAAAACCAATTGCCTGCACATTGATAACTTCCTTTCTGATGCATCTCCCACACTTGCGGGGAGTGAGTTTGAGTCTCCAGACGTCACTCTTCTGGCTTGTTCCCCTTCTCATATCTTAGCCTGGTTTCTTGGATTCAGTTTAGGTCGTCGTCTCATACCTTAGCCTGGCCAGTTTAAGTATTGTGCAGCGTATCATGTCATCAGCTGATTGACGATTCATGGTTAATGCTAGCTTTACTTGATCCTTAGCGTATTGATTCAGTTTCCTTGAGAGCTTGTCATGGAGATAGAAATAATCCTTTATTGACATGCACAAATTTGTCGAAGAAGATGATGGCTGCCTTCTTCTTCATCACGTGTGCAAATCATTAGATTATCATCATTTACAAGAGTAGCAAACAAGAGTAGCAACGTGTTGTTGATGCTGAGTGTCATAGTTTCTGAACCGAGGATTTAACAAACATGGAGCTGGGCAACTGCACAATTTTCTGGCACCTAACATCAGCATCCTGTTTTGTTGTAAGGAGAATTGCTGCAATTTATCATCATACTCTGCATGGACATAGCCTGGAAATGGCAACTTGTTCAAGAGCATGATGAGCAGCATTCTATAATGCAAACCTTGGTAATGATTTTTTCTTTCTTTCTTTCTCTATGAGTGGCAACTTTGTTGTTAGCAGCTAGTTCATGTATTGTTCTTATTTTTTAGTGCAAGAGTTTCAGCAGACTAGTAAGTTCAAAGCTTTAAGTTCATGAAAGGTCAGACAGAATATTTTTTTTCCTGATGGTTTTGGAGTAGGTGTGGTCGTGGTGGTGCTGTGGATGGTGGTGGCTATGAAGGAGAAGGTGAAGTCAGCTGCTGCAGTGGTGAAAAAGCAACTCCAGTCATGCTGCCCCTATGGCAGATTCATGGATCCTCATGGGGAAGTAGAGGACATGGAACCAGGTTTTCAGGATACAGATGCTAGTCGTGTCTTTGACCATGGACACCTTCATTGCCATGCTGCCTGCCTTCAGAATGTGGTTGCTGTGGTGGCTAACAAATCAGCTGCACGTCATCCACCCAGTGTGCTCAAGATTACCCGAGGTAAATCCATCGCCAGTAGACCAAAAGGGATGCAATCTGCCACTTGCAATCTCTATAATTTCAGCCCCTGGTCCATGGTCAGGCCTGCCAAAACTCCAGAGCTCCAAATCTCTAGCCCCCTACAAACCCTGTCCTTCAGACCACCTACAAAAGATTTCCTCGAGCTCCCAATCCCTCACCCTGTGCCCACCCAGGCAATCAGATTGGAGTCTAGGCAATTTGTTGATAGTGCAACAACTTTATCACTTGATTTTTCTCCCAAGTCAAATTACAGTTCACAAATCCATGTGCAGTCTCAATCTCAAGGGGAATCACTAACCCGAGCACATCAGCATCCAAGTGCCAAGCGTGTTTATGTGCCACGTGGTCCCCTTCTTCATCCAAGCTTTGAGATCGTGTCCATTCCAGCACTTGGGTCACCAGGTGGCACATTGACATGGTCATACTGCAGCCCAGATCTGAAATCCAAGCTTTCAAGACATGTTTCAGGGTCTGAACTTCCCAGTACTAGACCAGCAGTTCCAGCTCCCAGTTCATCACCCAGTACTAGTGGTCATGGATCCAAGAGCAGGACCCAGCAGCAGAAGATTGCAGCAGCAGCATCAGAACATCTGCATGATACAGAGTCACAATCTCCAGCTGCTAGGACTAGTTCGAAGAAAATGCTCCATCGCTTTAATAAGATTCCCAGGTTGCCCATGAAAAGAGTGGCACAAACTAGTTTGACAGGCCAACTGGACAGGCGAGGATCTCGGGGCTCCAGGGAATCCAAAATTCCCAAAGCATTTCATTCCATCAACCTTGGATATCAACACCCTGAAAGTAGTGTAGTTTCCCCAACTTCTGAAGCTGGTGGTCCTGTACAGTCAGAGAGCTCTCATGGTCCAGTAACAACTACTGCTTCAGGGCCAGTTTCTAATGGATTGCCAACCAGTGATGGCCAGCTGCATCCAGAAAATATTGCTGGAGTTCCAACACAGAGTCACTCAGAGGAAGATCTGAAGGCTCAAGCAGCTGTGAAGGTCCAGGCTGCCTTAAAAGACTATGAATCTGGTGGCAGCAATCACAAAAGCAATGCACCTGGAATTCCTGAATCATCACATCGTGATGAGGATCCTGTGAGGATGCTAAGCCAGGAGCTGAAAGAAGTGCAGTCCATCAGCACCCAAATGTCAAGAATTGAGGCTCTACCATGTGTGAAGAAGCCACAGCAACAACAGCGACAGCCTGCTGCCATGGGAGTTGTACCTGCTTCTAAAGGATGGAATGCGAGCATCCGCACAGCCCAAGATTGTAAAGTGATTCTGCGAAGGAGACAAGAAGCTGCTATGAAGAGAGAGCGTGCCTTGCAGTATGCCCTATCTCGCCAACATTGGAAGAAAAGCTCAAAGTTCCAGGGTCCCCAATGGTCAACTGATGATGTAGGAATTCTTGACAAACCAGGATGGATTTGGAGCTGGCTGGAGCGTGCAGCACGAATGGGAGCTCATGGATCACAGAACCGCATCTTTGACAATGATTCATTTCCTAGGGATCCACAATCTGAGAGCTTGTCTGTGAAGAGCACTGTTGGGATGTGCACCACAGAGATTGGAAGCTGTGGCAACAACAATAAGCTGCAAGAGCAGATTCCTGTGGGTTGGTCCAGCCCAGATCAATGGCCCCTATCCCTGCGACAACAACATGCTGCAGGTCTGCTTCTTGCTCATGCTACCACTCCACGAGAAGACAAACCAGGAAACCCCTCTCGTCTGTCAAAGCCCAAACGTGCAACAGCAGCAGGACCACCAGAAAGCTCTCCTACCTTGGTTGCTGACAGAGAACATATCCAGAAAGAAAAAATCCATCACCACCAATGTTCAACCCACAAGGTAGATACAGTGGAGGAGCCTGATGTGTTGGAGAAAGCATTAAGTTCCACATCAAAAAATGAGGAGGATGAGGGTGAGAGCACAATATCACCAGAGAGTAATTATGGCACTTCCAAAAGTGGGCATAGAGTTGCAAGGAAGCTTGAGTTTGAACCTGGGTCATTGCAACAGGATCAAGAAAGTGTGGGGAGTTGTACTGCTGGAGATCAGGCACCAATGCCAACCTCCATGACATGCAGACTAACTTCACACTTTGCAGGGGGTCAGAGAGTGCGGTTGCAGTATGGTACTGGGCTCACAAGTTGTGTAAACAACAACAAAAGGCTCTCAGCTGTCGACTCCACAGACAAAGCTGAAATTCCACAAGTCCAACAGGGGCAGCTTGATGATCAAATCTCTTGTGCCATCTTGGAGGACGATGATGACTCTGTTGCTACTACTGCAGCTTCCATCCGGCGACCTTTCTGGCGGCCTTGATAATGATGATGATGATGATGATGATGATGATTATTCCAATTCATGTAAGAAGATTGAAAAACTGAAGTTCAAACCCACATGCAGACATCATCCCCAGTTTTAAAGTAGTCAAAACATCACTGTGCCTATGCAGAGCTATCACTGAGACTCATTTTGTGAGCTGAATGAATTTAGTTCTCCTTTGTATTGTATCATTTTGATTGCAAGTAGGCAAACCTATCAGGTGACTGAATACCGCATGAGGACTCAGTGATGTTGATCTCCAGAAGAGGATTACTGGAAATTTTTTGAGCTTTGCAAAATTATTTCTAGTATTGTTTTCTCACTGGTTTGTACACCTGAGGATGAAACAAATGTGATGTATAATTGCTGTACATCTTGATGGAGTATAGATGTAGCCACCACCTGCTTAACTGCACCAAAACCTTTGTTGAAAGAGAGTTGTTTCGTAGCAATTTGATATGGCACAAAATTTGGTTTCAGCTATTTGAGTGAAGTTGAAACTGGTGTTGGTACATAGGCTTGCAACTGGTAATAACAGTGGTATCAAGGGCAGTACCAGGTTGGTATGACTGAAGGTGATACCAGTCTTGTAGCAATATGAGATACCAGGGACTTGAGAGAATACCACCCTTGTGCCAGTTTCAATACCATGTATATGCTTACTTCAAACCGGCCAAAATTCAGTCTTGGACTCAATAGGTAGTAGACAGGCCAGTGTCTGAACACTTAAAACTCTAAAGAGCTTAAAATCCTTGGACATAACTTGGTTGTCTCTAGAGTTCAAAGAGATATTGTGGACTTCCACTTGGCACACCCATTGCCATGAAGATCACTCAAAACAAAAAAGAAATGAAAAAAAATGATGATTGGAAGTAGTGTTCAATTTGGAGCAATAAGTGTTTGGTTTGGCAAGGTAAGCATATAAAGGTTAAGATCCTTGGACATAGCTCAATTGCCTATGGAGTTTAGAGAGGGATTGTAGAGCTCGAGTTGATGCACTTAATTGAGAAAAAATATGAGGTTTGAAAGTTTGGCGGAAGGGGTCTAGTGCTTTTTAAAAAAAAGCATTTTGCTCTCAGAGATTCATTCTTTTCCGACTTCTTTGTTGCTTGGTTGTCTCTAGAGTTCAAAAAGATATTGTAGACCTCTACTTGGCACACCCTAATCACGAAGATCACTAGAAAAAGACAAAAGATTAAGAATATAGAGATAAACAATCGGTTATTAGCTTGTGTTGGATGATGAGTGTGTCTACTCTACCAGGACTAATGTTGTTTCCTTTTTTTTTCCCCAAAATTGTGAATAGGTGGGTTGGCTATCATTGAAAAGAAGACCACACCAAATTTCGACACAGCTTAGAGATGAAACTAGAAAAGTTTAGGAATCATGCTATATGTTGGTGACATGCTAGAACCTAAATATGGCAAATTCAGAAACAATTTCTCACAATGTGATGACAACGTGCCATTTTTTCCCCAAAAACAGCCTTTATACCTATCACAAGTGCTCTTTTTTTTTGTTGCCAGGATGTGAAATTTTGCCAAAAAAGAAACACTGACTTGGACCAAGCTGGTATGTTTGAGATGATACCAGACCCACTCCTCAACATATTACCACTCTGCGATTTCTCACATATATATACAAGGAATTCCATGTACAAAGTTCACAATTCTATCCAAGATTGGTCCTTTCTTGAGAAGGGCATTTTGCCCTGCCCTTGCTAGCACTACCTTGCCAGAAAATTTCCTTGGTGGGTTCTTGCCATGGGAGGCATTGATGACTGACTGGGTTCGGAAAATGCTGTATAACTGTCTTTGGAGTTCTGTTCTGCAAAGATATCTGCTCTTCTTGGGAATGTTTTTCTCTACAAGCACACAGCAGAAGCTCAATACATAAAACAAATGCATCATAGATACATTTGGTAATCAGCTGAAGACACACACAAGCTATTTGAAAGAGTTTAATTTGCAGACAAGGAAGTGGAACTCAAATTGAGAGCAGAAATGTGTCAGGCGCAGAGAAACTAGCAACATAATTGTTTAGAATGTTAAAAGGCCATTGATGATTTTTCAGTGAAACAGTTTGAAAATGAGATGTGTTTCTGTTTGTTATTTCAAAGAAACATGCTTTTTTGCAATTGTGTCTAGGACCTTGAGATGGGTGGTACCTGAACTCTGTTTTGTAGACATACCTTTGAGATCCTGCTTGCAAAAAATGACCCTAACTCCAGGGGCCCAGGAGCCTCCTCACAAACTGCTGCCATTGAATTGGTGTGCCCAGTGCTGCTGAAATCCTTCACTTCCACTGACTGCTGTCCACTAGTAACCTTAGATCCACAGTGCATTTCTCTCAAGCATTTGCTGGATCCATTCTCCACTTCACTTGAAGTCACATCCAGATATTGAAGGGTGTAAGAACAATTTGTACCAGAGATACAGCCCTTGCTCCAGGCAACACTTGATAAAAAATGCAGCCTCAGTCAGCTCTGCCTCAGTGACTGTCTCAACAGGGAGCAAATTGGCATTCTCCATGGAGAGGTTTTCCCTCTCTATGTACTTGTGGCAGAATCAAACTTGTCCCATGATCACCATGTGTAAGTTAACAACTTTCTGGACCAAAATGGGAAGAATCTATCAAAGGTAAGGTTCCTGGAGAGAGATCATGTTTGAGCTTACACTTGGCTTGCCATCAGCAGATTAACATCTCTAGGCTTGGATCCGAAATAGGGCTGGAGACCACCTTCACTAAATCCTGCAAAATTTAGGCCAGTCTCTTCAACTGTAAATTTGCTCACATTTTTTAGTCCCCCAGAAAATTTATTCAAGTCTAATGTTCCCAATGTGGCTATGCCATTTGCTGTTAGCTTTGATGCAGTCTCAAATGCAGATGCACTTTCAAGGTCTGTAGCAGATGATGACTCAGAGGCAGTCAATAGCAATTCATTGAGAAGAGGCACAAGAGTCTTGCCTACAATTTCTCTGACACTTACCTCCAGACCCACACCAAATGTGGGTGACTTGAACTCCTTCTGAAACCAGCCTTCTAACAGCCAAGCATGTCAAAATAGGCTCATTCCCTCTTGCAGGCAAAGGCTTGGAATTCCACACCACATTGCAAGAAAGTTAAGGTATGACATTGAACCATGTGAAGCATCTATATTAACCTTTGGCAATTTTTTTCCTGTATTGATTGAACATTGCAACCTAGCTTCTTCCAGAGTAAACACTGAGTGACTCCAGCCTCTTGATTGATTGATTTTCAGTTCTCAGATGGGCTGGTTCCCAATCCTCTTGCTGTCCTATTTTCAAACTGCTCAGCATCTCCACTCCCTCAGCATTCATACAAGTTGAATTTCAGCTGATCCAAGCTACAATGGGTTCGGGTGTAAAAGCCTGGATCTCTGTCACAGAGACCAAGTTCCCTTGTGCAATCCTTCCTATTTTGTTGAAGAATGAACACTCAGGTTCCTTGGCAAACATACACATGAGTGATGGTGGTCCAATTATACTTCCTATTGATGCAAGTCTCTTATCTGCTTGGGGCTGGCTTTGCTACCAGAGACCACCATGGTTGAGGAGGACTCAAGGTGTACTGTTTGTATGTGATCAAATACTGAACAAAATTTTCACTGAAAATTCATTTAAACAAAAAACAAAAAACTATAGGAGAATTGGGGAGCACTCTTGGTATTGGCATTCTCGCGGAAAGCCCTGAATGAATAGGATTTAATGGACATGGTTTGAAATTTTTTAGACCTCAGGTGCAAGAGATATTGAAGTTTGAGTGATTCTTGTCATTGAAAATCCAATTAAATTACAAAAAAATGGTTTTGGAATGAAAAATTAGTTGAGTAATGAGTTCACACTTGGGCCAATGGCACAGGCTATATAGGCACTTGATGTCATTTATAATACTTGCCCAACATTAGAATAACCCTCCTTACAAAACCCTCAAATTATCTTCAAGCAAGATTTGGCATAACCCAATTTTTACACTAGGTAGCTCTTACTTTCTATTTACACTTTACCATGTTTTCAAGCCGGAAAGAATTCAACATTGAATGTGAATTTTGTGTAGGGTAAAGCCCTAGGGTGGGGGCATTCTCAAAATAAAGGGCCCAGGATGAGGCAATAGCCAAGTCTGACCCTGCATTTTGGGAAGGTCCCCAACCCTAAGGCTTTACCTATCATAAAGCATGATGCAAAATTTATCATGAACCAAACCAATGTAGATCATGAGGTGGATGAATGGGAGGGTTCTTATGCCTACTCCTCAATAGTGGGAGGGTTCTTACACCGACTTAAAGTAGGCATAATTTCCCTCCCATCCTCGAGTAATCATAATATCCCTCCCAATTTCTAGGAGGGAAATTGCTGGATATAATAAGGTGCCCTCCACATACACTACAAATTTGGCAAGATTATGATTGGATTTGCAAAGTTGATCTTGGGCAGTTTTGGTGTTGGAAGAATCAAGTCTACTGATTAGGAAATTTGGATATGCAACACTTGATTTTCAGAGGTTTAAAGGGTGTTGAAGGTTGAGTACGATGCAGCCTGGAAGTGAATGGATTTGTGAGTTGACCTACTTTGAAGGTTTTATGAATATAGTATATATTTTTGTTCAAGATTTTCTGCCATACAAGCTGGAAGCCATGAATGGATTGATTTGCAATTTGGTTTAATTCCAATCTGGACGTTCAGAGGTTTTGATTATATTTGAGTTTTCTACTGTAAGGCCTTTACAGAAATGTGAATGGATAATTTGCAAGTTTGATCGGAGCAAATTTAAAAGCCAGTTTGCTGTTGAAAAAACAATACAGAAATTTCAGAGTTCTAAGAAACCATGATGAGTTGCTAGCTATGTAATTTGTGCAGATCATGCAAAACTACATGAATTAATTATTGTTGTGTTTGATTATTCAAATAAACCATTCAATGTGTAACAATTGTGCAATAAAAAGATTATTGCTATTTTACATCCAACCAGCTTGGTCACAAGGTAAAGATCTTGTGTACACTTTATCATGCAGCTGGGCACCACCACTCTGAAGATTATTTGAGAGCTTTGCAAAAAGGGAAGGGTGGCCGGGAGGAGGCTCAACCAATGTGTACCCAAGCTGAAGCACTTGGAGTTCCTTGGTTGACAACAGTGAGCAAATAGTATCCAGCTGGGGCTGTAACTGAAGTGGGAGGTGCATAAACGGTTGAAAGGTAGACGTAGTTTGAACCCCCCGGCAAGACAGCTTGCTTCTGCAGCACGGGTGTTTGGGAGCTGCCAAGCACCAACAGCCTTTGGTTCATGGAGAAAGTGTGGGTAGTGAAGGGGGGTGCATATAGATGGAAGGAAACCCCGTCGGCTGCTTCACCCAAGTGATACAAAACAGTGAAGCTGGTAGCATACCCAAGTGCAAGCTCGCTGATGGTGTCGATATATGGTCTGCGGAGGTCGTATCCGGAGTGCAGGTAATAAGGAGAGTATCGTTCGATCCTGAGTTCAGTAGGGAATAGGGTATTGGTAAATGTGTATCCGAAATTCGGGTTGCTACCTCCCACGAGAACGGAGCCGTCAGCCAACAGGACGGCAGTGGAGTGGTAGACACGAGGAATTGTGGAAGGTGTCATCACCTGGAACCCATTGTTGACGGGAGTGAAGAGAATAGGGTTTAGGTTTGGCTCTCGCGCGTTTCCCCAACCTGCAGTTCCTTGCGTCGCTCCATTGATGATCAGAACCTCGCCTGTAGGTAACAGCAGCATGTCTCCCATCACTCGTGGCGATGGCATGTCGAAGATCACCCATGTGGGATTTGGATCTGTTATCACCAGGCGTGCACATGTTTGTTCCGCTGCCCAGTATTGTTTGCTCTTTGTCGCTTCAACATATGCTCCATCCGAGGATCCTCCGCACACTAGCACCTCCGCCGTTGTGTACCTGTAGTAATTAAGAAGTACAGCTATGCAATCAGCTCCAGTCAAGTACTGATCATCATCATCTCAGTGACGACCGCAAAAGATCATCATGAAGAATGTGAACAAAGTCCCAATATATAACCTTGCAATATGTAGGTTCTATATTATCGGTTCAAATTACCTTCATGCAGCTCAATCTGATGAGATGAAGCATGTCAAAACTGAATCATGTACTACAGAAACATACAATTACACCTCATATATGTACATGCAGGTTATAGATTGTACAAGCTGAGAAGCTCATCACCTTCGAACCCAGCAGAAGCTCTGATCAACTAAAGAATATTCTGAAGATATTATTGTTGGTCTAGATCATTGCGAAGAGACTAGCTGCAGCTGGATCAGAGAAATTAACTAGCTGCTGGTGTCAATGACAGAGCTCGACGATTATATGCATTTCATAAAAACTAGCTGGTGATCAAGCTGCAGTTTACCCACCCATCAGCAGCTGAAATGGGAAGCAGGACCGAGGAGCCGGAGGAAGGGTAATTCCGAGGGCCACCAGCGAGTCTTGGGAATCTCCGAACGGTTTCTCCCGTATTGTAGTTGAGGAGAATGGAGTCCTTGTTGGCGAACACGAAGAGGTTGCCATCGGTGGACAAGTGCACGAAAGGGTAAAGGTTGTTTTCTGCCTCATTGTCGTTAGTCTGTGCCAGGAACGGAAAGTTGATCGCTGTTGCACGTCCGGCCAGATATGAATATTTTCCTCCAGCTGCAGCTGGCGGCGGCACGAACTCGTAGTTGAACTGGCGTCGACCTCCGATCACGATCTGGCGTTGATCCGGCAGGAGTTGATTGGTGGCGTACCATCGCGATTCTGCAAGCGCGTTGCGATACTCAACCCAGTCGTCGTCGGGACCACCTCCGATGGTGCGCACGTTGCTGCCACCGTCGTTCCATCCGCCAGTCTGGGTCAGAAACCCATCAGCTTGCCATGCACCTGAGGAGCACCATGTGTCAGTGAGGACTGTGAGAGGTCGGATGACATTGGTAGCCAGGTCTAGCTCGATGGAGTGCGCCCAGCAGTCGGTTTGCAGAGCCAAGTCTTGGGGGTCATGCCGACAGTAACCGTTGGCGAGCTTGATCTCTGAGGGACCGTAGTCAGTTCGGTCGAACATGATCACCTTGTTGGTGTGTGCCAGCGTCATGTGCATTGCCGACACACCCGCGTTTTCAACCAGCAGCTCCCAACTATCCACAAGTACGGCAGCTGAGACTTGTCTCACGCTCGTAGTACTACTCATCATACTCAACAACGCAGCAGCTAGCACAAATGTACTTAAGATCTTCATCAGCTGCTGCATCCCAGCTTCTCTTCGACCTCGCATAGTTAATCCAAGCACACCCATAGTCTGGATTTTCACGTAATTGCACCAGAATTAAAGCAGATTAAGCTGCTTTCAAGCTATAAGGAGCTCAAATCATTCAAGACCTCTCTTATATAACTATACACAAGGAGTTTTGCTACAACTCCCACTAGTGTGCAATGTGGGAAAGCTCTCTCAGGTATCCCTGTTATAAGAAATCCCTCTTAGAACTTCCAATGTCAGTCAAAGGGGAAATTCATTCATTTCCCCCAATTTGGTAATTTAAAAATCCACGGTTTCCCTGAAAGACTGGCTCCCTGGGAATGTTGCAAAACTCCCCAGTGTAATTGCACAAATCCCTGTGTTTCACAAATTGAGTTGAGATTTTTAGTCTACTGATCTTTGGAGGTAAATTAAGTTAGACAATTTTCCCACAAGCTGAGAAGGAATCATAATTCAAGAAGAGCGGATCCAGTTTGTGAATTGCTACTTCCAAGCTCATTATTAATCTCAAATCTAATTTCTAACTCCCGCTTATAATTACAAGTCAGTCATCAATGTTCACTAGCTAGCTACTACTTGAAACCTTAAATCTGTCATATACTGATCATGCACGAGAGATTATTCTAGGACAATAATTAATTAGAGCTGAACGAAATTCATGTGGCCACTAATTCAATCGGCCTGAGGATTAATGAAGCAGGCCTCGACACCGGCTGAGAGCTCGAATTACAGCACTCGACACTAGCTAGGACTTGTTGCAACAGCAGCAGCAGCTGTGGGTGGGTACTACTCTGCATCAAAGACGAGATCAGCTCGCAGACCAAGAGACTCATGGAAGTAGAAGAAAAGATTCCAGCTTGGGATTCCAGCTTCCAATGATTGCAGCAGCAAATCTGATGCTGTTATATACATAACATGTTAACGGCAAAATGGAATCTCATTTGGTCCTTATTTGGGACCCTTTTTGCAGCAGCGAAGGACATGATCTTTAGTGCAAAAGACTAGACCCTTTCTGCTTTCCGGGCCTCTGTACACTACTTTCTGACAGCCCAGCTTTGACCATTGAGAATTTCACGGCTTTTTTTTTCTTCTTTTTGTACTGGCGAAATTTCGCCAAAAGGGAGAAATAAATTCTCTAAATATTATGCAAAAAATCGAGTTTTTTTTGGGGGGGTTTTCAATCGCCGAAATTTGGGGAAAAAAGAGTTTTAGTAAATATCAGTAGATTTATTTCGTTTGAGTAGATAGCCAACAAAAATATAGATGTCTGGTTTAACTTTGTTTACTTTCATATCTTCTTTGTAGCCAAAATTGGTTAAATCTTCTTATTGGCCGCCCTTGGCTACATCACAACATATATTGACCCAAAACAAACACTAATTGAAATACAAAACTTCCTGACTGCACGAAATCAGTGGTTTTTTTTTCCTTTTTGGCTCAAATTTTGTAATGTTGCCAAACTCGAGATCATCAACAAGGAGGTTTAGCCACTTTTGGCTATAGAACAGGTATGAAAGTAGAAATTTATTAAAATGCTTTTATATCCTGGTAACTTGCTTGAACAACGTGTAGAAAACATGGAGATTTTTTCAGATTTTTTTTTTTGTTTTTAGACAATTTTTTTATTTTAAAGAAGGAATATTGGTTAGAAGATTATTTTTTTGAAATAGAAATTCATCACAAAAAAAAAAAAATTTCACAAAATGGCCATAGTGCATTTGAAAAAGAGCAAAAACGAAGCATGAAAACTACAAAACACGCGCACACACACACACACACAAAGCATTGATGGGACAAATTGGACTTCATCCTAGAGACAAAATTAAGCTCAACTACAACAAGGGGTGGGGGGGGCTTTGATAAATTTCTTTTCTTTCTTGTGTGTTGGAGAATTCAAACAAGTTTTTGGCCTTGTTTTTTTAGGTAACTTGCAATACAAATTCTATCTACAACCAGCAAGAAAGAAAAAAGAGAAACAAGGCCTATTGACTTTGACCTACAGCTTTTTTTCTCTTTCTGCCATTCCCCAGGTGCAAAGCTGTTGTTGTAAAGCTCTGTAGCCTACACCTGAGAATACTGTAGGTTTTCAGCTCCTCTCCAGCTAGAGGGCAGAATCAGGCCTGGTTCTGCTGCTATTTTCCTACCTGCCTGCCTACTTTATCTTTTTTAATCTACCTACCTACTTACTTTCTGGTCAACCTACTAGCTTTATGCCTTGTGAACATGTCTCAAGCAGCACATTCTGCCTCTTGATGAGTCAGGAATGTGAGGGTGGTAGGGGCAGAATGTGCTCTCCTAGGGAGCTTTCTTTACTACATAGAGTATAGAAGATTGGTCACCAGGTAGGATTCAGATCCAAAAACTTTCCCAACCTGGTCACCTTATGCAACTTACAGCTGCTTGCATTTGGCATTTTGGAGGCCTTAAACATGGCTAAACAAGGTTTAAACTTCTCAGAAAAAAAAGTCTAAAACAGGGCTAAAACATGCCCAACTTTCTCTCAGGAACCAAGTCTAACTAGGCATTTTGAAGGCTTTAAATATGGCTAAACATGGCTAAACATGTTTAAAATATGGAGAAAAAAATGGTTTAAAACATGGCTAAAACATGTCAAGCTGCATTTTTTTCTCAGGCCTGAAAGGCTAGAAGAGCTGCCTGAATTGGCTGGTTAAAGCTGGCTGCAGTGAACCTAAGAGTGTAAAGCCCATTTTTTCACATTTTATCTCCATTTGAGCCTTAGTTAAAAATTTGGTTCAATCTACTCATCCATGAATCTAATTGTTATATTAAAAGTTTACTAATTCAAAGTTCTTTTGATAAAAATTTCCATCAAAATCAGGCGAAGGACGATGAAATAACAGTGCTAAATTAAGCTCATATAAGATTAGGGAAGTAAATGCCACCCAATAATATTGGATTTGAAGTTTCATCAATTAAAAAAAGAAGTTCTTTTGACATGGATTAATGCATGCATTCTAATATCGCACTCACAACGACTAAGTTAACTAACCCAATTGTTTTTTAAAAATCAAACCAAAATATGATTTTTCAAAAAAGAATTATGCTTTGCAAGTTGACTTGGAATGAGAATGCGAATGTGTCGAGGATCGTTGGAAACCAAGGACAATTTCAAAAGGATCTCGTCCCTAGAACTACTCCAGGGTCAACTCTTAAATGAGTTTTCAAAGTTAGCTCAACTAGGCTAAGAAGGCTGGTGACATGGGTGGGCTTTTTCCCTTTAGTAGTCCCTCCTCACATGTGAGAAAGTGGGCTTGCTGCATGGGGGTTTTCTTCACAAACACCTCTGCTAAATCCACTTGAATATGCACAAGTCACAACAAACCATTGGAAAGATATTGAATGTGTGCACCTGACATAAAAAATATAAAATAAAAAGCATTTAAATCTTTGTCAACTAGATTGATTTAAAATACAAAAAATAAAAACCATTTTTGGCTTATTAGAAGTTTAGAAGTTAAACTACCCCTACTTCCTATGTACAATTCTCACCTAGTACTATGGAACAGGCAATTGACTGCCCATTATGTTGAGTTTGTCACCAATCTTGCCAGATGCATAGTTTCATTCTACTGAGCTCGCCAAGGGTAGGTATCTTATTCAGCACATTGGGCAACCCAAGCCAAATCCATTACATTAATATCTTTGGTGAATCATTATTGCAACAAACTGGTAAGCTGGAACTACATGAGACCATCACTACAACATCATTGGAACACCATCGAAACGTCATGGGAACATGACAACAAAACTTGAGAATCTTTTCCGTAACTGGTAATCTTCCAGTTTGGAAGATTATGAACTGCCACCCAAGTGGCAATATGTGGCAGATTGAAGAGCACCAGGCCTGCTATGGTTCTTACTGTGAAGGAAGAGGTCACATAATCGTTGATCACAGATGTTAACAAGTTTTGAATTCACAAGCACATGCTGGTTTCATATGTAACTTAGTTCTATCAGTTGAATTCATCACGAATATTAGGTCATTCATACACACATACTAATGATACAATTTAGACATGCATGATAGCCAGTTTAGTGGAGGGCAAGGTGCTAAGGACCGGTGCTTGCTGTTTCAGTTTTCGGTTGATTTTGGTTCCAGTTCTTGGTTGGAAATTTGGGTAAATGAGACCAGTCTCAAAACTCGTTTTATACAAGTTCCAGTTCTTCATTTTCTTACTTCAAAATTTAATTCTAAAAGAAGTCTTACTGGGGTTAGTCTCAAGGGTTAAATCAGGCTTTACACTATTTTAATTTCTGTGCTGGTTCAGATTTAGGAATCGTTTATTGTGATACCCTGTGCTGGGTATAACAGTAATATTTATAAAAAATTTATTGCAATGGTTTTTATGCAAGGTAAAGCCCTTGGGCAAGGGCATTCCCAAAATAACCAGCCCTCCACCTTTGGCCTCAGAGGGCTGCTTATTTTGGGAATGCCCCTGCCCTGGGGCTTTACCATGCACTTTTTTGTTAATGTAAAACAGCTTGTGAGTGAACACTTCAGTGCTCACCTGAACACCCAAAAAATTCTTTTTATGTTGCTCTATTACTATTAGAGTACAAAGATGATTTGTACAAATCAAGGTGGCGTTCTTATAGAACTTTAAACCATTCAAAATGAATAAGAAATAAGAAAGTTATAAGCTTTGAAAGTAGGAGGGGTTCAAAAAGAAAAGATTAAAAAAAATTGTGTTTTGTAAGTTGGAAAGCTTATTTTTCTTCTTGCTATTTTTTCATTATTCCTTTTCCTTTGCACTTAAAAGATGATTTTTAGAGCTTAAGGTAGCACTCCCATAACATTTTAAATCACTCAAAATGAAGCACAGATGGCAAAGATTTACATAAATGTTTGATGATAGGGTAATGATCGGTGATAGGCAGTTCTACTCCATGAGGCTTAGAAACACCTTCATTCCTGTGCCTTAAAACATACTAGTGGGTGCCCATGGCCGAAGGCCACTGTGAAGCCCCCTGTGTGAAATCCAGGTCCCAAAATTGAGATCCCACATCCTGAAAATCACGTCCTAAAAGTTTTCAGGTTTCGGTCTTGGAAACCGCGAGTGTGAAAATCCAGGCCCCAAAGTTGAGATCTCAAGTCCTGAAAACCATGTCCTGAAAACTCTCCGAAAAGTGACTGCTGATAACTTCCCTCAGTGGGTGTTCTCTGGAGCTCCGTCACAGACAGTCCGGACCGGACCCGGCCCGTCACCCCGTTCTTCCGTTCCGCGCTAGAATGTCCTAACCTAAACTTTGCCCA
>Ga0209208_10005825_pt1 | contig 17073 bp, 6 predicted proteins | sample S1TSphfallax_3_FD_187694 | JGI IMG/M metagenome (GOLD analysis project Ga0209208, IMG submission 187694) | Host-associated microbial communities from peat moss isolated from Minnesota, USA - S1T2_Fd - Sphagnum fallax MG (SPAdes) (version 2) | ecosystem: Host-associated > Plants > Peat moss >...
AAGCATGAGTAAGTAACCCCCCCCCCCCAATTGTATGTCCCTGCTATTAGCCTTCTAAAAAAATAGTTAAAAAACAAAAGTAGGAACGGAAATTTACTCATTCAATGAGGAGATGCAGCATGCACCCAAGAGGCCCAAGGCTTTTTCATTTGGGGCTTGGGGTGGGACTTTTTAGTTATTTCTTGTGTCTCAACGTGTTCCAATCAAGTTCCTAAAGGGTTACACAAATTCTCAATGTGTTCCCCAGTTCTCAATAGCATCCCAGTTTTATCCCATATTCATTGCCCAAAATTTTCTTCTTTTCACCTTATACAGGGGCCAAAGGGGACATTATCCAATAGAAACTTCTATACTTGAAAGGCATCCCAAACTAATCAATAAAGATCACACAATAGCAATATTACTCGAATTCCCAGCAATTCGTGCCTCCATTTAGCCTAGGTAGTGTTTCTTTTAGAAATTTTCTTTTACCAAACCTAAGTGGTGATCGTCCCTAGGAAGATGTAGAAAGAATGGTGCCCATCCTTAGGAAGATTTAGCCAAACCTGATATAAACCAGATATGAAATACAAGAATTATAGTCAATCTTTCTATTTATGGGTAAACAATGAAATCAAATATAGGAATCTGGCGTTTTTAACTATTTTTTCTCACTTCTCACAATTAAAACCCCTCCATATCACTTCACTTACCCAAAAAATAGAAGAAGAGGTTTTTGACGAAATTTCGATACCCAAAAGAAAGCTGGATGAGAGATGGAGAGTAACGCAATTGTGAGCAGAAAATCCACCTGGCCAATGAGATGCTCAACGTGCACCCAAGAGGCCCAGTTATTTTCCATTGTGAGGATGGGCCATTGGGCAGGTGAATGCGATTTTTCTTATCACAGTGCATGAAGTGGCCCCTGGCAGCATGGCGAACATTTTCACAAATTACAAACGACATGAAGTTTGGAAGTGAAAGAAGTGATTTGACACTTTATAATTTCATCATGTAGCCACCTTCCACCATTTCCCCTTCTTATTCATCATCCTTTATCCAAAATTCCACTTGGTGATAGGGTTGAGAATTCCTCTTTTTGGATATTTTGTTCCCTCTCTGTTCCCAATGGGTTCCCATGTGTTACCAAATCTGCTAGGGGGTATTTAGCCTCCTCCCTTGGAGACCTTGTCCTAGGCCCCCTTGGTTTGGGAGCGAGGCGCTAAACACCCCCTAACGAGCTCTGTCCGGCGCTGGTTTTAAAAACCCTGCGGCAGAAGAACGCAGTTCTCCACAGGGCTGCACTGTCAGGCCCGAAACCAGCGCCGGACAGAGCTCGTTAGGGGGTATTTAGTGCCTCGCGGTTTGGGAATGCCCCACTATGAGGCTTTACCCTACACTACCTAATGCATCTTCGTGTGGCCGCACAATTTTCTAGTTTGAATGCATCCAACACAAAGACAAATCCCTCCTTCCCAACTTTGTGGAGGCCTTTGGAAATATTTTTTGTTTTTTTGTCTTCGACGGTTACAATGGAATTCATTAAGTATTCCAAACACCAATGAGTGAAAAGCTGAACCACTTCCTGCTCTGGTTTAGGTCTGTAACGTTTGTTCAAACCAGGGCCTATCTTCTTTATCTTTTGTTTGTTTATAACCATTCTTTCATTGTCATTCAATTTGGGCTAATCTCTCAATAACAGGACTTTCTTATTGTGTTTGTTCTGGATGAGTGTTTTCAGGTGGTTTCTGAACAGAAATTTTTGAAATTGCCTGACTTCACATCAGGTTTCGTTAGGAAGCCATATAGAAGCATGCTTAAATATTTGCATTTTCATGTTTTTATTTAGCCAAATTTGGCTAAAAGGTTTTATGGATGATTGCCACTCATGTTACATCACACAATTGATGGAAAAAAAAAAAAAAGTGCTCAGGACATAAAAACCTGGCCAGAAAATCTAAATGTAAGTCAGACCATCTTTATGGAGCGCAATTTCCCTCCCAATCCCTGAGGCTTCTGACCGGCCGAATATGTTTTGCCGATATATTTCATTCCCGCTTCCATTTCTGTCCACCGTACCTTGTTGGCCTCACTCTGCCACCGCCTAGCCGGTACCCTCGCCACCTTGTTCACTCCTGTTTCTTTCTCCAGTTAAAGTAACTTGCCGGCCCCACCCCCCGCAAGCTCCAATTCATCAATGCTGTTGTTTCCCGCCCCCTACGCTCCATACCGATATACCTAGTGTCATGAAAACTAAACTTTTTTAGCGCTGGTCTATACTTCCGGTAAAGCCCTAGGCTGAATGAATTACCAAGAATAAGGGCACTGAGGCAGCTAAAATGGATATTAGCCTCCTCCCCTGAGTCTCTCTACCACCTCCCCTAATTTTTGGGCCTCCCCCATCAGGACTACGACCCTCAAATTAGGGAAGGCTCCTGGGATCAGGCCTTCCCCTATACAAACACTCCCATCAGTTCACCCTACCAAAACAGTAAGGGACGGGGCTAAGGACATTGTCATAGTTCCCAGTACTCAGGAGCAAGGACTGAATTAAAATGCTTATACCTCGTTGGATTCTTGACAAAATTCCATCTGCTCTGGAGTTGCTGGATGGGGCCTCCACAGCATGTAGTCAGGCTTACATTTAGTTTGCTTGTTTCCTCACAAGAGTATTACACATAATCTATGTTATATGTTTAGATGTGTACCTGTGGACCCATTGCAAAACTGGACATAAACTCAAAACATATTTGAATATTGGAATAAACGGTTAGCAAGCATAGGAAGATTTAAGAACATTCTAATTTGTAGGCCAAATATGTAGAACTGAAGTTATTTAGTATTATGACTATGTCTTGCTACTACCTACTAATGACAAAGGGGCCCATGCAAATTTTGATACCCACTCCACACAAACACCTTGAGTATAGAAATGAAAGGTTGACAATCCTGAGATGGCTGATGTTCCAACAATTCGGAAATGGGGCAAACAGCAAGTATTGACAGAACATATTGGTTTATTGCCAGCTAACATTATAAGTTGAAAAAGAGGAAGACTTCAGCAGTCTCATGGAAAATTGATAGATTCATTCCCAGCAATAGTGTCGAGTGTCAAACTAGGTGGCAATACACGATTTGTTTAGGAGCAATTAAATGTCATATTCAACAATTGGATCCAAACGTGTCAGTTAGATATCCAATTGAATACCTTTTTGTGTCATGAGTGTAGGGTAAAGTCCTAGGGTGGATGCGTCCCCAAAATAATGGAGTTTAGAATGCGGCAATAGCTGAGTGCAGCCCCACATTTTGTGAAGGTCTGCACCCATGGACGAGCCAATTGTAAAGCACAAGGCAGAGGTTGTCATGAACCAAAAGCGTACTTCAATCATGATGAGTAGAAGGCAGGGTTTTTTTCCAATTTCATGTGGTGGGTGAACTTGCAATCCCCACCCGCCCCCCCCCCGCCCCAAGAGGACTTTGCCAAATCTGGCTTGATGTCAAAGAGAAAAGTAGAAATTTATTGGATCCCCTATCTACTAGCAAGTTGCAAGAACCTATAGTCTAAAAATAGCAATTTGAAGCTTTTTTTCCCTCACAAAATCCTTTGTAGAGGTTGCAAGCCCTTTTTTTTTGTCACCACTTGGCAAACTTTTGCAATAAAAATAATATAAAATAATAAAATAATAACACATTGATAGGAGGGATAAAGTTCTTCCACTTACTCTTTAAGAATGAAAAATATATTATGTCTATAATTGTAAGATCATTGTTGTGTGTTCCTATGCCGGCATTTACAACTATTGTTATTATCACACATATAGCACATAACATAAAAATATTTTGAATAGTACCCTATATCCAAACCGTCTTTTTATCTAGAGTTAAAGTCTCCCTAAGCTAGATAATAATATAAAACTATCTTACAAAAATTCGCCATGAATGAACATTTTAGTTTTAAGATGAAAAGATTGATAAGTTTGGTGCAAATATGAGTTTCATCGTGAATCATATAATCTTTCACATCCTCAACCAAATATGAATCATGATGAAAAAATATTTAAGTTAGTTCTACTATTTAACTTTAAGAACCTAAGTTTACTTGATGCATTGAGAACAAAACCATTTATTGATTGGCATTTCCTCCAATGGTGATGTAAAGCATCTCATATGTCAACTTCAAAAATAATGATCACAAATCAATATAATGGCATCTCTTAAAGATTGTAAGCCCAACAAGAATCATTGCTAAGAAATCATTTTTGGTGATTCAAAAGATATGATTCACCTACAACAAACAAGAATTCAAGGGCTCCCAAGAAACACAAAACAAAATTCAACAAAGATTATGCAAAAGAAACTTGCAAAATACAAAAAAACTACAACAACAAAACATGTGTTTTGAAATTTCAAATCATCAAAAATGATTTGAAACCACACAACCTAAAATTATATCTCATCAATAAGAATATTTCAAATTATATTTACACTTGAACTGATTCAAAATAAAACCCAAATAACTAAACAAACCCAATTTATTCTTAACTAATTAAAACCTTACCAAATAATTCAACTATCACACCTAACATCACTCCCCTTTTTCTTTTCTTTTTCTAAGAGGGACAATTTTTCTAGTTTTCAGATGCCTTTGAAATACACTTAAAAAATTTCCCCAAGTTGTTCTCCTCTTGATTACCTTAGACTACAATCAACTTCCACATTACAAAAGAAATATTTTTTTCAGATAATCAATTGACTATTACAATTTTGAAATTATTACATTTTAGATTTACAATAGTTTGCTATGAGATTGTCATATGAGCAGGGAAATATATTCATATTGTAGCTTGTAATAATTATGATCATCTTCTAACACCTCAACTTCATACTTTCATAAAATTTCATTTCAATATCTAAAGGATTAATTAATAAAGAAACTGACCCTAGGGTAAGGTATCCTAGAAAAGGGGGGGCGAAAATATTACAGAAAACAGAAGAAACTACTGTATAAACAAAGACCTGAAACCAGAAGCAAGTTGCAGCTAGCAAATAAACAAGACCGCCAAGAGAGAATGGGCTTGTCCCCTGGAGATGCTTGTTGAAACCTGTGGAGGACCCTCCATTTGCCGTGTCAAAACACCTGCTTTGTTGGTCTACCATGTGCAACAATTCATTAAAATGAACCTGGAAAATTAAGGAGTGCTGAATCCATGCAAACCTTCAGCAGCCCTCATTGATTGGTGTAAACTATTATGTACCACTTAATGATTTTTTAGCTTTTCAGAAACTCAATGGACACTTTCCGAGTTCTGCCTACCATGAGTTGTGATGGGGAATCAAAGGTTACCCACTCAGCACAAACAATGTGTTATGTGCATGTCAAGTCAACAAGGTTGCAAACTTTGAAAATACCCAGACCTCTTCAGAGGCCAAGGCGTTGGGAGCCTCCGGGAATGGAAGCTGTCGATTCCAAGTTCCAACATCTTGACCTAGGGTCATGCAATTCCATGGACACTTAGACTACTAATGTCTCTTTTAGGTTTTCCAATAGGAGCTCTCAGAGTGAACCAGCACCCCAGCTGTGCACCATGAAGGATGGATGGTAAGTGGTCTGAAAACAGTTTTCTGTTGGGTTCATGTTCCCTGGCTAACCATGGTGGTTATCTCACTCGCTTGTTTTACTACCTACCTACTAACAATGCACTTGTGGGGGTGTTAGTAGTTGGTTAGTAAAGATAGCCCTTATCTATGCATAAACCATCTACTTAGCTCAAAGTCACCTATTTTCCTTTCCTATTTACCTATATATTATTGGACCTAGTTCTTACACAATGGGTTACCAAGGTAAAACTAGATGTTAACTCAGTTGAGATTCATCCACAACTGGGTATCCATTGGATCCTGCACTCAGAGGTGCTGGTTCACTCTGGCCAAAGGTGCCTTACAACAATGCAACAGCAGGGAAGACGTGAGAGTGAAAGCAGCTTTTACTATCCTTGCTTCAAAAATAATTAACCATAAACTGGCAATACATTCAGTAGTTGGTAATATGTGACAACATTCATAAATTCCATAAAAAAATAATGGCAATATAGATTAAAACTCTAAAGGAATTTGTTTCCAATTTTCTGCTACGTAAATCATTCTCAAAAGGTTCTTCATCCACCCTATTTGACTCAGTCACCCAAACCAGCCCCCTCTCCATAGACAATAAGGACTCTCAATATGCTAAACCTCTGACTTATGCTTCACTCACATGACTTGCATAAATGAAAGCATTTCATCTTAAGACCTAAACCTCAATATATGTACTTCAAACACGACATCATTCAATAGTTTCTAATATTGAAAGACAAAGGGAGAAAACTTGAATTACCACCTACTCAACTACATCAAAACTACCACCCTGGTGACTGACTAGTCCTGCAGCCAATCAACCCAACTACCCCCAATTGATAAGCAAACAATAAAACACAAAAAGAAAATCAACAACACGCTTTGACATTGTTCACGTGAATAGTAACCAATGATAGGTTTTGCATCATAGACATGCTAAACAAACCTATTTTCATCATCTTTCTTCATCACATTGCTTGAAAGGATGTGTTACGTAAGCCACTCTAAAAACTACATGGTTAATTATATTGACAAGTGAAGATTTCAAAGAAATGTGGTTATAGTATTTTTTTTTAAATTTGTGATTGTATATTATTGACAAGGATGAGAAACTTCAAGGAATTTGCAAATATGTTACTTGATGCACGCATGAGACGAAAAAAAAGTAGTCCAACACATGAAAGAGGTAAATAAAGTTTTGTTAAGTTTCATGTTTTTTTTTCAGAAGGTCATGCGTTTCATTGTGACGAAATTGTTATTGCAAAATCTTTTATATGCACCCACTACAATTATACATGTATGTTTATGGGCATTAAAATCTTGGATTTCTACACACGTCTCTTTGTTTTTGTGCTTCACACTATTGTAACCTATTTCTCATGTTTGACAAGATATTTCTATTCAACAAGGACATTAATATGGATCTACAAAAAAAGGCACCACTCCAAGTGAGTTTTTATAATTTCCTTGAAACATTTGTTTGTCAATTTAAAAGACTAGTCAATTCCAAAAACAAATAGAGATGGGTTGAATGCATGGTAAAACATATACAAAAAATAACGTAAGCAACAACATACATGGACCTTTAAATAAAAGGACTAACAAGTAAATAATTTTATGGGGATGATAATATTATTTTTGAGTACATTGTTTTGTAACTTTTGTTTGCATGAACTTCAAAAACTAAATTACTATAATCATGTTTTTTAAAGTATTTGCAAGTACTTGAATTGGACCTAAAATTTACAATAGTTTGAAAAATAAAGTTCAAATACTTGAAATGTTTTTGCAAGTATTTGATTTTTCTTCAAGCATTTCAACATTGATGTGGTGAATATTGTAACATTATTTTTTTGGTGAATGGAGTTTGTTTTCATAACTAAAATCATTCCCAACCCTCTAAAAAATAATGTTATTATTGGGGATAATTTTGGGGTATTTTTTGAAATTCAAATGATATGACACAAATTCATTTTAAAAGCTAGAAGGAGGTTAGAAATGCCCATGAAAAAAACTAAATGTTTCATTTGTTTTGAAATGCTAGAAGAAGGTTTTTAACTTTTTAAAATTTTGTTTTAAGCTTTTAAGTAAAAAACAATGTAACAAATATGTACAAAATATCTTGCTTGCACCCAATATTGGGTATCTATATGTAACATATTGACTATGTTTGACCAATTAAAAGAAAGTTGAAAAATACAAAAATTAGCTAATCATAACTAAATGAATCATGACCAAATTAATTATGGTTAAAATAATTATATATATATGGTTTATCTAACTATGGTTAAATTGATTATATTGAATTTATTTGGCTCAACTACCTATGGAAAAAAAAATTAAAGTCTAAAATAACAATAATTAATCTAACCATGATCAATTTAATCATGTTCAATAACTATGGTTAGTTTAACCATAGTTAGTTTAACCATATTTAATTTAATTATGATTCATTCATCCATCATTTTTTAAGCCATATTTAGTTTAATTATGGTTATTTTAGCCATAACTAATTAAACAATTATAAATAATTTGACCATGGTCAATTTAACAATAATTGGTTTAGCCCTAGTCAGTTTAGCCATGATAATTAGTTTAACATATTTAATTTAACTATTACTAGTTGGGCCATTGTTGGTTTTGCCATAATGAATTTAACCATGGTTACTATAAGCATAATTAAATTAGTTATATTTATTTTTAACATATTAGTTATTTTACCTTGATAAAGTTAACCATAATTAATATACCCATAATTAATTTAAAATTATTTTTAATTTAGCCATGGTTGGTTTTTCCATAATTATTTAAACATTTTTATTTCAACTATAATTATTTCATTCGTGTTTATTTTAGTCATAATTTATTTTTACACAATATATTTTGCCACAAAATATTTATTCATTAATTAGTTTAGCCATATTATTTTTATTAGTGGTTAATTTAACCAAATTTATTTACTCATCGTTAGTTTAACCATGGTTAAATTTTCCATAATTATTTTAACCATTTTGATTTTAGCCATAATTAATCTATGCATAACTGGTTTGTAATAAAATATTTATTCATTAATTATTCTAGCCATATTAACTTTATTACTGGTTAATTTAACCAATTTTATGTATTCATGGTTAGTTTAACCAATCTAATTTAACCATGGTTAATTTTTCCATAATTATTTTAACCAGTTAATTTTTAGCCATAATTATTTCATTCATGTATATTTAAGCCATAATTAATTTATGCATAATTTTTTTAGCTGTCAAATATTTATTCCCTGGTTAGTTTAACCATATTAATTTTATTCATGGTTAGTTTAGCCATTTTTAGTTTGGCCATGATTGGTTTAACTATAAAATATTTATTCATTAATTAGTTTGGCCATATTTATTTTATTCATGGTTAGCTCAACCATTTTTAATGTAGCCATAAAATATTTATTCATTAGTTAATTTAGACATTTCTAATTTAACCATGGTTGGTGTAACCATAAAATATTTATTTTATGGTTAGTTTGGCCATATTTACTTTACTTATGTTTAGATTATCCATATTAATTTTAGTCATGGTTAGTTTTAGCCATTTCTGGTTTGGCCATGGTTGGTCTAGCCATAAAATATTTATTCATTGGTTATTTTGACCATATTTGCTTTATTCATGGATAGTTTCACCATATTTATTTTACCCATGGTTAATTTAACCATTGTTGGTTTTGCCATAATTATTTTACCCAAAATTAATTTAGTCATTGTATATCTAATCATTATTTATTTAGGTATGGTTAATTGAACCATAATTAGTTTAGTCATGGTTATTTTTCCATAATTATTTTTTATTTCTGGTTGGTTTAGCCATTGTTAATTTAATAATCATTAATTTTCCATAATTAATTTTTCCTAGGTTAAAGTAGTCGTTTATTTAACTTACATAATGTGTTATGTGGCTAAATAGCCTAAATACAAGTAGCTTATATGTATGTCTATTTATTTATACATACCCTACCTATACTCCACTTATTTACCTATACTTCAACTTTTAAGTAACCTAATTATATGGGCTGGGGTAGGCCATTTATATACTTATGGTAAATTACTAATCGGTTAACTAGTTATTTACCTAAAATATATTATGAATGTGTAATTAAGTAGTTAAATATTGATTATTACAAATACATTGTTGATAATATATAATGAATTAGGTCAAATTTGTAAAAATTAGTTGTAATTTGGTTGTAATTATCAATCAACAATATAATACATTATAACTATCTTGATATTTTATATAATTCAAGGATTTATAATATGCTTGTAATTATTAATTATAACTAAATAACTAAACATTAACTATTACTAATTTTTATTTTAACGTAAATAACATACATATTTACCTACCTTTTTTATTTATTTACTTAATTTATGTATCTTACATATTTATTTAGGAATAATGTCGTGTGAACTAAAAGGCTAAATGTTGTGTGGACATGAAAATGTTTTCACCTCCCAAAAGTTTGTCCCATATTGTTTGTCATCATTTCCAAATGATGAACAATATAAATAGATGCATCATAAACATCCGATACATAAGAAATATTTTTAAAAGGAAGGCCACTTCGGATGAATCATTTGAAAAGGCTCAACCTTAAGCCAAATTCAAAATAAAATAGGATTTTTCTACCTAGGTCATCTAGATGTAAGCTTAATCCTAGTGGTGTACATTGAAGCCTAATAAAGGTCATAGCTTAGGTTGCCCTAACCTACTTTAGGCTTTTATACCTAGTCACTAATTATAGGTTTTTAGGCCTAGGAGCTTAGGTTGTAGATTCCTAAACATAGGTACCTTAAGAGTAAGTATTTAATTTTAGGTTCAACCTAGATTGCTTAGGTTGTATCCACATGGCATAGCTTAGTGGCCAATGTTTAAATGCCACATGGCATACCTAATGGCCAATGTTTAAACACCACATGGCATAGCCTAGGTGATCAATGTTTAAATGTCACATGGCTTAACTTGGGTGGCCACTGTATAAATGCCACATGGTGTTTGACTAGTCAAAAATCATTTGATTGTTATATTGACTAGTCAAAAATACTAGTAGAAATGACTAGTCAAAAGTATTAATTGAAATGATTAGTCAAAAATGTCAACCTCTTTTAGTCAAAAAGTACACATCCCAATCACAATGGACATGTTCAAAACGACTTGTCCAAAATTATTGAGAGGTTTTTTTATGCCTATCCAAAATGGATTTTTTTCGACCAAAATTTCTAGTAAAAAAAATTACGAATTCTAGTAATGGTTCATAACTTGAAGTTTCAAAAACTAGTCATCTATAATTCTTATACCTTCTTAAATTGTTGACACCTAATCCAACAAGAACCCAACTTCCATGAACATTAATGTTGCATCCAAAAAAGTTCAATTTATGAAACACAAATAATGCATTTTAAAATTAAGGAGTAGACAATCTTGTTTTTGTAACATCTCCAAATGTTATGTATTGAACTAAGTCATAGATATTTCTAGATTTCCACCTAAGTTTCAATTGACTTTCAGATTTTCCACTAGATTCTGCGCATACAATGTTAAATTCATATATAACCAAATGGAGGCACCTACACTAGTGGCATAAGAATTTTCATGATGTGCAACACATGTTTAAAACTTCCATCCATCCATAGGTGTCATAAAAGAAGGTGGGTACTATAAAAACACAAGGAATTGTAAATAATGTTAATAGTTTAATGTATATAAACAAAATTTGAATCATGTCCAAACAAGAAACCATTTAAGATCCTAAGTTCAATCAATCCTCCTTATAGATGCTAGTTATTTTAATTGTTAAAAGTGACATCATAAGAAACTAATGTGAAAGTCAAAGAGTTTTTGAATGCATGTTGACATCAATAATGAAATGAATAAACAATATATTCTTCAACTTGTCTTTTAGTAAGGTAATCATATTCTTAATCCTCCTACATTTAGGTTTGCCCTCTTCCCATGCTCCTTATCTCTATTATATACAATCATAATTTGCAACTTTAGATCCACTGCACAATTAAGTGTGAAAATAATTATAAGGGCACTATAAATATTACATATATTTAATGAATGCAATTACTTGCAAGTAATTTAATGTTTGTGTTCCCATGTTTGTTAATTCACATGCAAAATACAAAGGGGGGTAATGATGCAAGTGTGCATAAAAGACATATTAATGAATCCAATGTATATGAAAATTTTGTAGTTGTTAATGCAAATAATATTTTGATTGTTTCCATGTTCCAAACTATGATTTAAACCTTATATGTATTAGTACCCTCATTTATATAATATTATCATATTACAAACCCAATGGTGAAACTTCATTAACCACATATTATACATGCATATGTTCCTTTTGTAATATGAATGGTAGTACAAATGTTCATTTTTGTATTATTCATGAAATTGCATGGAAATTGTTGACGTCTTTTATTGGTTAATAAGTAGTGCAAACAATCTTCAAGTTTTAATGAAGCCATAGAACTCATATCAATATTCTTTATATTTATTTTAAATTATATTGTGCGCTAAAAATCTAATTAGTAAAAATGAAGATCTAAATACCAATATACAATATTTGAATAACAAAATGCTAAGCAATCAACCTAAAACAAATCAATGTTTCCATGAAATATTGGGCCAACTTTTCATCATAAACATGTGACGCTAGTCTTTTCCTTGCCACCTCCTTCCGATTAGGGATCATTTGTGTTTTAAGGACTTGCCAAAGTAAAACAATTGTCTTGGTTTGAGGAGACAAATAATCTAACTTTTTTTTTGTATTGATAACAACCAAAGAAAATTTTATGAAGAACCCATCAAATGCCTATGGTAAACATCCATGGCAACATTTTTCAAATGCATGTTCAACAAATGAGATTTTTACTTGACTAAAATGTTTGAAATAGAACTCACAACTACTATCAATATGGTGTGTTTTGTAACCAACTTGGCTGCATTGCACAAATGTTTGACTTTTGACAAGGATTGCATTATCCCATATAGGAGCTCTCACTCAACAATTCCTACCTCATAGGAACCTCTACCAAGGTTAGAAACAACTAGAACTACATTTGGTTTTGACTAGACCTTTTAATTGCATCATTGCATCCTTTGTTACAACATTGGGAAATGTTAACAATGTTGAAGTTATACATTGAAGAATAACTTGTGCCACCTTTTAGTTTCATCATAAAATACACATTTTTTAACATTTTCAAAGTCATTTTTTGATATTTGGTTACTTTTTGAACACTTCTTCATTGAGATTGACATCTTCATTTGTTAGTGATGTAATTTTGCAAGTGTTAAATATGATATTCCATGAATGAATGAATTTTATATATAGGGTCCTTGTCCTACTCCATTATAATGAATACCATGTAAACTAACTAACTAAGACAACATTCAATCCATTCTAACTTTGGAGATTAATTCAATAAAATCCACATATAATGTTGAACACAATAAAATTGAAAAAAAAAACATTTCTTCCATTTCATAAAACCATGAAGCTCTACAATTTCTTTCCCCTTTCCTTCCTTTCATGACTCCTATGCTTGTTATCACTACTAGAAATTTTGGGTTTTGCAACTGTCGTTTGCAACTAAAATTCAGTTGCATGCGACACATGCAATTGCAAATTTGTGTAATTGCATAAGACAAGTTGCACATAACATTCAATTGCATGCGACACTACATATGCAACATGTATATATGGTGTTAATATACATGTTCATACATACATACAAATCCAAATGTAGTTGCACCTTATGTGCAACTCTCCTTGCAACTACAATGCAACTAATCAAAATATGACACATGTTTAAAAATTAAACAACTAGCTTGTGGACATGTGTCACTATTAAAAAAAATTGTGTTTTAAGAATAAAAAATTCATTGGATTAATCTCAATCATTAAAATTTTTGCCACTAAGATGATGAGATGTGACACACCATGGAACGTTCATTGACCATTTGACATGTGTTCATTTTAACATTAATTATATGGTGACACGTGGCAATTAAAGACCACCTATACTTTTTATTTCAAACATTCATCAATGAAATCTAAATTGTGTGATTTATGGCTAATAAGATGTTGACACGTGGTGTGTAGGTAGGTAGGTAATAATTAAACCCTATTAAGTAGGTTTACTTAGGTATGCACGTAGGTTGAAAAGTAGTTAAGCTTAGGTTATATAGGTAGGTTTAAAATTATCCAATTTTATTTTAAAGTTTAACCATTTCATAAGGGTCATAATTTTTCCATTTACTCGTCTCCAATGGCACTTGATATTTGGCTACTACATATTTATTGCTCCTAATTATATGCTGAGCCCAATAGAATTCGAAGCCAAAGGATATGGGTTAAAACATTTCATTGCAAACCTCATGAACCAACCTAGTTGCACATTAGATGCAACTACTGTATTAGATTATTCCAGGAAGGGGAGGGCTTTGTTGCTTTTCGTGTTCAAAACTAACTTAAAGCCCTCCTCTTCGCGCATCTAACACACTAAGAATCGTTGAAAACAAATTAGAAATGAGAAAGCTATGGCCCCTCAAAGTAAAGGGGGTCAAAAACTCCAAAAAAACACTATTGAACATTACAAAGCCGGTTCTTAAACACCCAGAAAGTTCATTTTCTGTTGTTTTGTTGCTATTAGAGTTCCAATGTGATTTGTAGGACTTCAGGTGGCGCTCCTATAGCACTTTAAATCGTTTTAAATGAATAAGAAATAAGAAAGTTATGAGGTTTGAAAGTAGAAGGGGTCCAAAAAAAAACAAAACAAAACAAAACGTTTTGTAACTTGAAAGCTTATTTTTCTTATTTGTCTTCTTGTTAGTTTTTCATTATTCCTTTTCTTTTGCACTTCAAAGATGATTATAGGATATTTTAAGGAAAATTCTATTTTCACACCTTTTTTGGCTAGATTCACACCTTTTTTGCCGGTCTGATTTTAAACAAAATAAATTTGAGTGCATCTGACCACCTCCCTGTGGTTGGCATCACGTCGACCTACGCGATTTATTCTGTTTAAAATCGGACCGGCAAAAAAGGTGTGAATCTAGCCAAAAAAGGTGTGAAAATAGAATTTTCCTATTTTAAATAATTATGATTACTTAATGAAAAGATGATTTTAATATTATTATCTAACTTAAATTAATAATTAGCTTAGGATGTTTGTATACTTGTAGGATAGCCTATTTACATTAATATTTTAACATAAATAATAAAATTTAAATATATAATTCCTATTAAATAGATATATAATTGATTATCACTATAAATATAATTAAAAAATTAATTAATAATTATGATTATTTATGATAAAATTTAATCTTATCATATTAATTGATTTTGAAAAAAAAATTAAATCAAATTTACATTTTCTGAAAAATATTCCAAAATAAAAAAAAACATATTTAAACCATGGTTTAATTTAACTTAATTTAATTTAGCATAATTTAACCTAAATTAATTTAACCATTGTTAATTTTAGGTTAATTAGTTTAACCATACATATTTTAACCTAACTTATTTTAACCATGTTTATTTTATCCTAATTTAATTGAGCTTAATTTATTTTAACCATAAATATTATAGCCATAATTAATTTGGCCTAATTTTGTTTATCCATATTTATTTTAACCTAGTTTAATTTATCTTAATTTAGTTTAGCCATAATTAATATAGTCTAATTTAGTTTAGCCTAACTTGATTTAGCCATAATTAGTTTGGCCTAACTTAATTTAACCATAGTTAATTTAACTTAATATAATTTAGCCATAATCATTTTAGCCAAATAAATTTAGCCATGGTCAAGTTAACTTGATTTAATTTAGCTTAATTTAAAATAACCATAATTAGTTTAACTTAACTTAATTAACCATGGTTAGTTTAACTTCTTTGTTTATTTAGCCTAGGTTAGTTTAACCATGGTTATTTTAACCTAGGTTAGTTTAAGCTAACCTAACTTAGCATGGGGTTAACATGAGTACTAAAGGTACATAACATTATTATATATAACCTATGTAAATATATTAAGTATAGTAATTTATGTACAAGTTTAGGCCATTATTTTTATGACACATGTCCATGTTGTACACATTTAGTTGCATGTTAGTTGCACACGCAACCGTATGGCTAAAAAATTATACAATACCAAATTTATAGTTGCAAACATGACCAAGATAGTTGCTAATGACAACTAGTTAATTCCATCTCAATTTACCACTAACTCTCTATAGTCATTTTGTTTTGGTTATTTGGACAAGTCGATTTTTCCTTGTCCAAATCGTTATCAACTCCCTATGACTCACTTGCCTTCATCAAATTGACCTTCCTTATTGACTTTTCATTTCCATTCATAACATGATTACTTCCCATCACATCAACTTCTCCTATCTATGTATCCACTTTGGTTGGTATGCTAGTTCTTGCCAGCTTGCCATATCAATTGGTTAATTCAATTGACCTTTTGTAACCACTTGGCAAATTGACTTCTTTCATCGTTCCCAATGGCATTCCTCCATTCCACCCTCTTAGCTAAGTAAACAACTTGGCCAATTCCAAGTCAACAAGTAACACTTTTATTTCAATGGGTCTATCTTCAAATTCTTCAATTTTTTGTAGTTCCTTGATTACATCCAAATGAACTTTCTTTTCTTTTTCCCATTTGGTTTGTCAACCCTTTGTCAGACTAAGACCTCTCTCTAGAGGTTCATCTACTAGCATACTTGCCCTCTGACCTCACATGGTCACACACATCAACAATTGAATGGTCCCATTCGACCATGGCAACATTAATTTCAACTTTCGATTTAGAATTCTTTTCTTCCTCTTCCATTACTTTCTTTCCACACAAGATAATTAGCTCTTACATGTCCTTTTTTATGCCAATAAAAACATCTTATTCCATTATGTCAAAATCTATTATTTGGTTTATAATTGCGTTGGTTATATTGGTTATATTGGTTATTTTTATTCTTTAACCAATACTTCACCAATTTTGACCATTTGGTCTTGAATTATATTGTTGATTTCCAAATTGATTATTTGGTGTATTATACTCATGTAATTGTTTATGCTTTTGCACAATTGGTGTTTCTTCTTGCACCACATGCATTGGAACAATTTTCCTCGAAGGACATCTTGTAACCATTACTTCATTGGGACATTGATAAGTATTATGATCATTATGTTTGCATATTTGACAAATTTTTAAAAATAATTTACATTCTTTTGTAAAATGTCCTTCATTATAACAATTTAAACAATACACACTTATTCTATAAGTTTCAAAATGATTTTTTTTTTTTTTTTTTTTAGGTATTCATTTTTCTTCATCATCAAAATCTTCTAATTCTTTGCTATCAAACTCTTGGCAACATCTTGTTATGTTATTCCGTCTTATTAGCATTTTTTCTTCTATC
>Ga0209208_10005826_pt1 | contig 17072 bp, 13 predicted proteins | sample S1TSphfallax_3_FD_187694 | JGI IMG/M metagenome (GOLD analysis project Ga0209208, IMG submission 187694) | Host-associated microbial communities from peat moss isolated from Minnesota, USA - S1T2_Fd - Sphagnum fallax MG (SPAdes) (version 2) | ecosystem: Host-associated > Plants > Peat moss >...
CGGCCTCCGATCGGATCGAGGAGAGAGGAAGTTGCGAGACCACTGCCCGAAGCTCGTCGAGGGCGTTGCTGCTGTTAGTACTAGTGGGACTCGCAAATAATGTCGGCGTCGCGCCGGTGAAGCTCCTTTTCATCATGTTCATGGATTCCGCTATCTCCTGCCTCTCCAGCTTCAGATGCGGAAGCTGTCTTGGCTCACAGGACGAGACGCACGAGCTTGCGGAATGCATTGTAACTAGAGAGCTAATTGGGCTCTGCAGCAACGCCGTATGATCTGTGCTCAAACCCATGCTCGGAAAACCGGTTCCAGGGTGCCAAATGGGCGCTGGCGGTGCCCATAGTCCCTCGCCGTCGCTCCTATGACTGATTTGCCCTTCTGCAGCAACATATCCATTGCTGCTGCTCACAGCACCAGCAGCAGGTGCAGCAGAGAATGTTGATACTGCAGGTAGGTCGTTGTGCACTAAAGAATTAGCGGCCGACAGGCGCCTTTGATCCTCGAAGAACGCACTCAAGTTTTCAGCACCAAATCTGCTGCCATCTCTCCCTAGTACTAGACTTCCTGCCGGAGATCCTCGTAAGTCAGGCCGGTAAAGAAGCGTATTGAAACGACAGTCTCCAACATCGTCACACGAGATCGGCACTCTCGGAAGCCCCTGTACCTCTGGTAGTATATTGCGCGACAAAGGTTGCAGCGGCTCGATACTATGCGCCGCCGCCGACGACATCCCCACCCTCGTCGACGACTTCACACCACCAAGAGACGTACCCGTAATTACTGAACTGACCGCCGCCGCTGCAGCACATCGATCAGTATTGGCGCCTGCAATTCCTGGCTTCGTCCCTGACAACAGACCATCTGACCTTTCCCCTTGAGCTTCAGTTTTTTTGGACTCGAGGACTGCAGATCCGCTTGTATTACAAGCGGCCGATCGCTGCAGGTTCAGGTGAGCGCCGGGACCATGGTATGCGAGTGCAGCTTCATCATATGCACGCGCAGCTTCAATGGCGGTGGCAAAGGTACCCAACCACATCCGCGTCCTCAAGCGCGGCTCTCGAATCTCGGCCACCCAACGACCCCACTGCCGCTGCCGCACCCCTCTAAAAGTGTGCAACCCATTCTCTGGCCCACCACGACGCGGCCTTGTACCTGCACCTCGCGAGCGTGCACTGCAACGACCCGCAGCACCACCACCAGTACCACCACCACCTCCTTCCTGCCTCACATTCTCATCATGAACAATATTGTCTCGCTCTCTTTTCCTAGTCCCGGCTCGCTTCTTCGTCGCAACATCAGGCGTCTGCTGCAATGACGGAAGTGGCACCATGGTGTAGGTACAGCAGTAGTACAGCAGCTCCTGCAGCACCCAGCTCCTCCTCTCTCACCAGGCTGCTGCATGAATTCTCGTAGTATTAATCCTGCAGCACTGCAACAAGAAATCCATGACAATTCTTCCACTTCTGTTTGTTGTTGCCGAAAAAAGTGTTGAAAAGAGAAGGATCTTTAGATGTGATCTATAGTCCGCGCAGATTCGGATTCGGATGGAACTCAGATCAACTAATTTCTAGAGAAATCGGGAAGAAAGCTCCCGACCCATCCGGGATCGATCCCACATCTGCGAGTCCTGTAATTCAACCTGCTAAATTCGCCTGCGAATCCTCTAATTTTATAGAGAAAAGACAGCTCATCTGCTCAGTCAACGAGCCAAGATTTCGTGCGAATTGTCGCTCGAAAAATATCCATCCGTCCGTCCGTCCTGCAACTCTCGCGATCTCGCGACGCCGCTTCCCCGCCGCCACCACATTTCCAAAAAAAATCACTCCGTCCCCGTCCGCCGCCAGCTCTCGATAGCAAGCCAGTCGACCAACCAGAACCAGACACGTCAGATAATCCCTAATAATCAATTTATAGAAATAATTTCTATATAATTCCTCTACAAATGTAAATCATAATTCCTGGTTAAATAATTTACATTGCCCTCGGATTTTTACCTTCAGGGCGGTAAATAGCTATACGCAGTAATTGGCTAATCGATGTCCGATACAGTCATCTGACCGTCCATTATTAACTGCCGCGGATTTCACTTGCCCTTTTGCATGAGGTAAAAACATAGTGCGGAGGAAAGACTTAACTGGATGTTAACTGGTAGTCGTTAACAGATAGGGGTCATGACCTTTAGAGCTTTTGGGAGTCACCGAAAGGCAAAAGTCACTGGCCAAAAGTTAAAAGTAACTGGATGTTAACTGTCAGTTGCTAGTTGACATCCAGCTTGACGACAGGAATAATTGTATCATCCTCTATTTAACAGGAACGGAGTACTGAGAGCCTACTTAACCGCCGGGGACGTCCAGTTAGTACTCGCTACGATAACGGCGCCCACCTTAATTGTTGCCCCCCCCTCCCCTAATTGTGTGCGCAAGCTCTCCAGAGTTTTCGTCGCCTACGCGGTTTCCGAGTTTTCGTTTGTGTTTTCTTTTTCGATCTTCAGGAAATTTGTGCGATCGATTTTTCCGGATGCTCTTGGATCGATGGAAACGATTAGCATTGTTGCTTCTGCTGGTTTTTTTTCATTGCATCGCGGCTCCAGATTTGACCAATTTGAGCGGTGGAACTGATTCCATTCTCCGTCCCGGGCAAGGTACATACATTGTGCTCTTTAGTTTTGCTTTCGTTCTTTTTTTGCCATTTGGAGCAAGAAATTGCGAGTGTTTTGATCGATCTTTTGTTTCTCTTTGCAAAAGAATTCGTTTTCCAATGTGTGCGGTTTCGAGTTTTCCAAATTTAAAAAATAAAAAGATTGCGGTTGATTTCATGGAGATTTTCATGATCGATTTTGAGATGTTTGTGAATAGATTTGAGCGCAACAAATGCAGGCCATTAGAGTGCTGCTTCCGCTGATTCTTTAATTGCATCGCAGCTCCACATTTGATCGATTTGAGCGTTGGAACTGATTCCATTTTCGGTCCCGCCAAGGTTCATCGTGCTCTTTAGTTTGCTTCCGTTCTTCTTTTGCTATTTGCTTGCAAGAAGTTGCGAGTGTTTGATTATCGATCTTTGTTTCTCTGTGAAGAAACAGTCGTTTTCGAATGTTTGCGGTTCTGGCAGATTTCGTGATTTCGTGCGGATTTTCAGATGCTCCTGGAGCGCAACAACGGATGCGATCAGCATCGCTGTTCCCGCTGAATTCTTTTATAACATCGCAGCTCCAGCTCCTTTGACCAATTTCAGCCTTGGATCTGGTTCCATTTTCCGTACCGGCCAGGTATGTATTCTATAGTTGCTTTTGCTTTTCGTTTCCTGGTTGTCACAAGAAATTGTGAGTGTTTGATGATCGATTTGTGTTCAACTTTAAAATAATTTGTTTCCTAATGCGTTCCGAGGAGGACCTCCTATGCAAACTTCTTGTATCGAAGCATCATGAAGCATTCCTGTCAAAGCATCGTGTTTCAAATCTCTTTAAGAAAGGTCTAGTAGTTTCAAAGGATGGAAGTGGATAGACTGGAGTTGTAGGTAGGGAACAGGGGCTGCAATCATTGAATCAAGAGCAATATTCTGCAAGGCAGAAAAGTAGGCAGTTGTAAAGGAGCACATGGATGGTTACCAGACCAGATCCTTGCCAAAGTTTCTAATGTACATATGAAGCCCTGCTCTGTTGCAACAGTTGCAATTTCAGTAGAGCTGGGCTATCAGAACTGCAATGCCCATGCGGCAGAGAAGAATGCCTTGATAGTTTATCTTTTGAATGCTGTGTGCATGGAGCTGAACACGTGCAAACAGATATCACAAATGCATTTTGTGGTGGTATGCTTTGGGGGGATCCTTAGGTGCTAATTACAGAATTTGAGGGATTATTCAGAGTCTGTGCTTTGTAACCAGAGGCTTTCAGTAAGTCCCAGAGGTGGAAATGCGGCGCTGCATCAATGGTAGCCATCGATATGGCATAGGTGCTGGAACTGCTACCCCAGCTGGCTGAGCCTTCTTTAGCAACATCCCCAGGGCTAATTCAATACACTTGTCTGACTGGAGTCCACCATGTGGATAATCACTGCATGCTTTGTCTGGTTGCAGACCTCCCCTGCAATCCAGAACCAAAGAGATCCCCAGAAAAGTTACAAAGCAACATACAGTGAAGAATCCACAATAGGCAGGGAGGTTTTAAGCAGACACTATTGAGAGCACTTGTGGGAAACTTACTGCCTGGAAATGTCATATCGAGCAGGTGTTAAATATTTTGCCACTGTAAGTTTGAGGCCACTTCCATCATCCATTGGAAAAAAGTACTGCACATCCCGCCACCATCATCAAACAACAAAAGTTTTCAGCTTTTGTTAACAGGAGTAAAGTTCATTGAAGCATGTAAAAAACCATTTGTTACACCATCTGTTGCGGCTGCTCACCTGAACCACACCTTTTCCAAAGGTACGCTCACCAATGGTGAACACCCTGTGGTTGTCATGCAAAGCTCCTGTTATCACCTGTTTATATAACCCACAAAACAATAAGAGAGTTTCTCTATGAGCCATTCCACAAACAGACACTCATCTTATACTGCCTAAAAGTCACCTCTGTTTCTTGTGAATTTGTTCATTTTCCTGCTACTGACAAAAACACCTTGTGTGAATTCAGTGTTTGGAGGGGACACAGTACTTCGCTGGCGCTTGCACTGTCCCGGTTGGTGATGATGGCAAGTGGTGCATGTGTAAGCACCCCCGGATTCTTTGAAAATATCTCACTCTATGTATTCACAACCAAAAACAAACTGGTTAGACCACAAACCTGTCGACAGATTCTTTTACCTTTGATAAAGAACCAGAACCAGAGTGTTAAATGTGGGAGGTAAAGAAAGTCTCTAGACAGTTAGACATACTTACCGGCAAGTTGCCAACAGTGTAGACAAGATCCTCGATGTTTGTACCACTGCTGCGCACAGTCTCTGTCACATCGCACCCCTTGCAATCCAGCCATAGTGCCTGCAATATTTTGTGCACCCGAGTCCAGATGACATTGTTAGATAAAGTTCTTCATGTTTTCTCCTTGAACAGAGAGAACTTATGATGTATCATGTGTTACAAAATGCTTCAAAGCAGCAAACTAACGGGAAAGGACAGGATTCATAACCTAATTTCTCATAGCAACCCATTGAAAAAAATTGATATGAACATGGAAGCTTTTAAGGCCAAGAAAAATTACCGCCATTGCAATTGCTTCCTCAAAGACTCCACCAGGATTGTTCCTCAGGTCCAGAACTGCATGTGCAAGAGTTTTGGTTGAAATTTGGTAAGCAGTAATAACAGGTGTTAATGAGCCAAAAGAGCTCAGTTCTAACATGCATCCACGGGATGGATCAATACAGGTAGGGGGAACAAACAGAACTGCGTACATACTGTAGCCATCAACACCAAGAGCTTCTCCTTCACGTATTGCAGCTGCCATTTTCTTTGTGCCTTCATGTGTGAAGTAATGGAGCCGCAGATATGCTACCAGATGTCCATCCCCAGTATCCAGCAAGTGCGTTTTCATGGGCGGTAGAGGTAAAGCACGACGCTCCAACAGCAATGTTCTAGTTCCTCCATCACCACGCACCTCCAACTCTACCTGAAGGTTATAGCCACTTGTAAGAAATTGGTGCATCAACCAGTTCACTTAAATCTGCGAGTGCACTTAACATTGCACTCACTGAGTGGAAGTTACCCTGCTAGAAATACTATTACCAACTGCCTAAAACATGACTTGCAAATGCTTGTTTGGCAAGAAAGAAATGAGAGGAAGTAAGTGAGAGACCATTGAACCAATTGGTCCTCTTAAAAGAGCTCCAGCCTCATCTCTAGTGAGAGAGTCCACCGCAATACCATCTACTGCCCATAGTAGTTCCCCACCCAATATACCAGCCTGCAGCCATTGCCAAACCCACATTGCATATAGTATTGCCAAAGTGGACCTGATGTTCACTCTTGGACCATCATGTTGACCCTAGATGTGTACTAAGTGCACCACCCATTATAAAGTGGGGCTACAAATAACTCCATACTTTTACTTGTGCATAAACCTTGCCTCAAATTTCAAGTTTCCAAACCTGTGTATTTTCTTCTATGGGTCAATCTGATAGGATTTAGGGTTTAGGGTTTAGCACCTCCTCAGCAGGAGAGCCAGCAAAAGGAGCTACAATCATGAAGCCACCATTTGGTGACCGATTCCCTAGCTGCAGATGCATAGTCTTTTGTTAGACTGGAATTCTGGAAAGATTTCATAGCAAGATTGGAGTGCACAATGATTCGGAGCAACATGCATCATCTTGAGAATTGCTAACAAGATGTATAGCAGAAAAACACTGGGTATATTGTTCCAGATTCTCCTGCCACTCTCCCTTTACACCATGCAATTTTTTTCATTCCTGACACTTCAAAGTTCTTCACTGGACAAGGATTTTCTGACTGGTATTTTACCTCCATGCCAATCCCAGTGTATCGGTAGGCAAGATATTTGAGCTCTGATGGTAATGGGTGGCGAATTGCAAGTCGATATTCTTCTGGAATCAGAAATGCACTGTAACGATCCCCTAGATTGGCCACCATCTCTTTCACTGCTTGGTACCTGCTTTACCCAGTATACACTTTTACACCCAATTACCCAACTTCAAGTGCATACACTAGACTACAAACTTTCTCTGCTCATGATGAACCTAAATTGCTCAACCATTCCTGAAAACTGAGTTTTGCAGTCATCTAAATTGAAGGGATTGATCATACGTTTCAGCTTTTGTGTGCAGAAGGCCACCTGCCTTATTCAGAGTACGGTAGAGTTCTCCAGACCACTGTGCTTCAGAGAAGCTGCAAAATTGCCAAAAAATGTAAGGATTTAACTCTACTCTGTACATCCCTGTCTCACTTTTGCTCCTCAGTTTTACAATTTGACCTATAAATTTCTTTCATTGCACCAATTAAATACCTGTTTCATTCTGCTAGATCTCCCATTAGGATATGCATCTATGCTCCTCAAATGTCTTCATGCACAATGATGAAAAGCTTTGCTTGGCTTTCTTTTTCCTCATCACCTAAGGCTATAAGATTACCAAGCAACAGGAGGGTGATAGGTACCTGCCCTCATTATCATAGTATTCCTGTTGTAGATGTGTGCAGGTACCACCCACAAGAATTGCCACCCATGGTTGAATGAGACCCAAATGCAAGAGTTCAGTTTTAGAACCAGAAGCACACATAGATTGGTGGTGGGGGATATGGCGGTTCTACCACTGCTGAGGTGAAAGCAAAAACTACAGGGAGGATGCTCATATCCAAGCAAGCATTTCTACTGAAGGAAAGTTCAAGGCTCAGACTAGTGTCATATGTCTACTAGGTCCACAAAGTCCATGAGTGCAGGAAAACCCTGCTGGATATGAAACTGCACAATTCCATAAGAGAAATTGTAACAAAGGGGATTTGACCGAGAGACACATACGTTGGAGACTGTTTGCCAGACCTGTTCCATCAACCTGCATCAAGAAGCAGTGCAAAGTCCACATCCACTATCATGTCAGTTTCAAACTTTGAAGCTGATATCTGGCACTACTTAAACACATATAGCACTTTGTAAATCACAATAGAGAATTTTTGTTTTTTTTGCATGCCTGCGATTGCGAGTGCACTCACGACAAAGCTTCTCTTGAGCTTCCATGCTGTTGACAAGCTTCTCGTACTTCTTGAGTCTGATCATGCCCAGCCAAGCATCTCTTGTATACATGTCCTTCATGATGTTGTCACGAGCAGCTAGAATTTGTCCATAGGTCATACTTCCTGCCGTGTTTTCTGCAGTCTGCATCTGAATTGCTTCTTCCTGGGATATCAATGCAGGGTTTGGTGAAGCCAGTGCTGGTGGTGTAGCTGTAGCTGGAAGAAACACCAATCCTGCCACAAAACCCACAAGACCCAATGTGACAACCCGCTGCTGCCGCATGGAATCCACATCCTCATCACAGTCACTGCCTTTGAAACTCCATCTCGAGAACGTGATTATTCTGTGGAAGCAGCCTTGAAATCTTCTGTTACAAATCCTTGTTCCTGGTGCATGCAACTTGGATCCCGAAAACGGCAGCATATTGCAGAAAAGGCCATGGCCTCCAGCCAGTGGCAAGCTGTGAGATACAACCATGGAAATTTCCCTCTAGAACTACACTTTGCAAATGCTCCGAGCAGCTCCAAAATTCTCTCGGAGCATCAAACCAGATAACCTAACTTCAACTATGTGATGTATCCTGCTTGAGTTCAATCTCCAGCTTGAACGTATTCCCAACAGCAGCAGCAAGAACTGCTGCTGCTGCGATCGAACTCAGAGCGTGAAAGCAATAACAACCCAAAGAAAAGCCCTCTTTCCTCTTCCCTCTTCCACCTGACTCCTCGACCTCAATGTTCTTCTCAACTTCGATCACAGATTCTGCAATCGTCGACTTGATTCTTCCACCTCATTCATTCTTCCCCAACTTCGATTACAGACAGATTCTTCTTCCATCTACCATTTGATTCTGCGACCTAATTTTTCGCAACTTCGACTAGAGATTCTTCGATCTTCCAGTTCATTCTTCGACCTCTCACTCTTCTTCGCAAGTTGATTCCAGATTCTTTCATCTTCGACTTGATTCTTCGAGCTGAGATTCTTCCCAAATTCGCCACAGATTCTCTGCGATCCTCCGCTAGATTCGTCGAGTTTTGCAGGATGGATTTGGATGTGATCAAGGATGAGAATCCTAGATCAAGAATGAAGAGCCCATTTTATCATCCATCCATGAGGACGGCCCGGTCCCCCTGAGAGAGTCTGTCTACAGGAAAGAGGATGATTTTGTTTGTCCGGTCATGGAACCAAGTCCGGTAATGAAATAGGTCTATCAATTATTATTGTAAAGCTAAAAAAGTTTCAGGAACGAAATTTCAGGTGACAATCTCAGGTGACAAAACCCAGGTGTGGAATGAACACGATAAGATATCAGGTGAATGAAGGTCCTGTGTGCAGGTGACAAAGTACAGGTGGCGTCTGAAGAATCCAGAGACGGTCCATAATGTGAATGAGGTTTTTATCCAAGTGAAAATACTGCTGTCGTCTGAACACCCCGAAAGTTTTGAACCAGAATTTCATTAGATGATATATCCAGATGACAAACCCAGGTGTCGTCTATCTGAAGACCAACAAAATCCGTCATGTGTATTATTAAATCACCAGGTCATGTCCAGGTGACCAAAACAATTTCAGGTGCTAATCCTGGCGCTGGATATAATCCAGGTGACAAAACCAGGTCTCGTGTGTGTGAAGACCAGCACCAAAAAAAATCACCACGTGCATGAATCATTCATCCTGTCATGTCCAGGTGACAATTAGTTGGGTATCTAGGTGACGAACAAAATCCAGGGGATAAAACCAGGTGCCGTCGTGTGAAGACCAACACAAAAACGTCATATCATGTGCATGAATGAATCATCAGCACATGTCCAGGTGACAGAAACAATAACAGGTGCTGATCCAGGTGACAAAATCAATAGCAGGGGCTGATCCAGGTGTCGGGTGAAGCCATCAGTCAGCTCATGGCCAGGTGACGAAACTGGCAAGCAACGAGGCCGCTTCTGGTGTCAGAGATTTGGAGGAGATGCCAGATTTCCATAGGATGATAATCCAGATGACAAAACCAAGTTTCCGAATGAGGGACCTACGGGCATGCGAATCATTCATCCATCGGGTCTTGTCCAGGTGACCAAAATGCAAAAACAGGTGGTAATCCAGGTGATGATGGATAAAATCGAGGTGTCGAGTCAAGCACCGAAGACGTCATGTGAATCATGCCGTCATGGCCAGGTGACGAAGCGGCCAAGGCCGACGTGGCCGCTTCTGGTGTCAGAGATTTGGACGACAGGGGTTCTCGGCCGTAACCTTCTTCACTAGAGCGAAACTGAGAAAGCCTTTGTGCGGAGGAAGGGAGAAGGGAACTCGGGAGCGATGGCGATGGCAGCGGCAGCAACAACGAGTGTGGTAATCAACAGAGCTGCTGGTATCATGTTGCAGCAGCACCAGCAGCAGGGAGTAGTGGCTATGAGTTACGGGAGTTTTTGTACTGGCCGTTTGTCATCATCGTGTACACACTTGAGTGGCGGCAGCATGTGCAGAGAGGAGGAGGTGGAAAGACGGCGTGCGAGGAGGGGAAGCGCGGCTGCTGCAGGCTGTTTGAGAATTCGGATGCAGCAGTCGTCTTCTCCGGGTGTTTTTTCTTCTGACCAGGTTTGTTTGTTTTTTCTTCTTTCTTTTCTCTGTTTTTCCCTTTCTCTTTTGCCCTCCCTGTTTGCGGAAATCCCATTAGGTCTCTTTGAAAAAGCAGTTTCCAAAGGATTGCGTGTAGGTGCACGGCTTTGAAAGAAACCAAAACCTCGGTTACTCGTAGTAGTAGTTCGTGGGCCTCTACTACACTCTTAATTCTGATTATCTGAAAACTTCGTGTGGAGCTCCTATGGTGTTTCCATGTCATTGAGAGCGCAACCAAGTTGTCCTTAATGTGATCTTGTGACATCTGAAACGATGGCAGTAGCTCCAAATAGGGTATAAAGAGACACTGTGATTTCCTAGTGCAGCTGCAACCTCATTTCGTGCTTTCAATCATGAATGCATTTTGCTTTGCACTCCAGATTGTGCTCATTTGATCCTTCCATACTTGCCATTGTGAGGAGAAAGGCATGTGAACTTCAGGGACATGATGTGAACATTCCAGATTGTGCTCATTTGATCATTTTATACTTGACATTTTGAGGAGAAAGACATGTGAACTTTAGGGGCATGAAGGTGTAACTTCGCTGGTTCTAAACAGCAGACATGATGTGTTAATACTGTCTTGGCATCACTTGCTATGGTTTAGGTGTGTTGTTAGAGGTGGTTACAGACCTTCCAAAGCAAAAGGTTGCTGAATCAGGGTCTGAAATTGGTAATTGGGGCTTCCCTTTGATCAGGAGAGAACCTTTCAGAACCGGGCAACTCAAATATTTTCATTTGGACACATGCAAACTTCATCATGTGGTAGCACTTGTTTAATTTGAGTGTAGCAACAATGATCTCAGAGAGATGACATGACATTGATGAAAGGGTGCAGAGGGCTGCAGATTGGTAGAGTTATGGTTGAAGAGATGGAAGGTGCTATCAGATCATCACTGCGATGTAGCTGGAACACTGTTGTCCCTGCACAAACATGGGGCAACAGTTTTCTACATTGCAATTGTCACACAATCCAAAAAGAAAGCAGGCATGTGACGTTTGCTAGGGTTAAGTGTAGTAAGCAAGAAGCAGCTGAGGACAAGAATCAGGGAGCCAACAAAGGTGGGGGGCCATGGCACAGGCTGCGACTTCGTGGGCGGTCAAGGCTCTTGTTACGCTATATGCGCCGATCCTTGTTACTGCCTCAGGGGTTATCATGGCGCCACATTTTACTTGCTGGACTTATAACCTGTACTTGTGGCTTCTCTGCACTACTGCTACATCTTTCAGCCCCCATTGCACCATCAGGAGTTCCCTACTCACAGCTTGTGGAGAACCTCCATGGAGGTACTGTCACAACAGTGCTTTTTGAAGAAGGTACCCAGAAGCTCTTTTTTAATGTGCAGCCCAAGGTTCATGAGGTTATAGAAGTTCCAACTAGTCCTGGGAGTGAGGAAGCAGTGCTGGAACAAAGTGCAAGCAGCAAGCCCAGTAAGCCAGTAACAACAGCATTTAAAAGTATAGGGAAGAGGAAGAGTCTGTGGCAGTACTCAACACGGCAGGTGAAAAATGATGAAGCTTATCTTCTGAGTCTAATGCGAGAGGGAAAGGTCCAGTATAGCTCTGCACCTCAACCAGTGAGTGCTTCCTTGCGCTCACTGCTCCTCACTGTCATTTCTCTCTGGATTCCACTTAGCCCTCTGCTTTGGCTTCTGCACCGTCAAATTTCAGGCAACAACTCTGTCTCTCAGGGACGACTCTTGAGAAACCGTCTAGTCAAGTTTGATGATGTGGCAGGAATTGACACTGCCAAGACTGAGCTCATGGAGGTATTTTGTAAGAACTTTGCATTCTCTTTGTGTTTGTGGCATTGGCATTGAAGTTGCCTCTCAGGAAGGGAGGACCACTTGTTTCACTTCTGTTCCCTGTTAAGTCTTGTTGTTGACCAAAACTCCCTGATAGGCACTCTGGCACCATCAACTGTCTCTTCAATCCATGAAGTTAGATTACCATCAGTGCAGAATATTTAAATTAATCGAGTGATATGATTCTCTCTGCATAATCTTCAGATGCTAAATTAGAAACAGGATATTCCTAAGAAATAGCATTGTTCTTCCAGAGGTGCAAATATTTCAAAGCAATCTCAGAGGTTTCATTTAGTTCCTGGTTTGTGACTCTGCCATTCTGATACTGGTCTTTATGTACTGGAGAAAATGTAGATTGTTGCCTGCTTAAGGGGAGCTTCTAACTACTCAAGATTGGGAGCAAAGCTTCCGAAAGGGGTCCTTTTAGTAGGGCCCCCTGGCACTGGGAAGACACTGCTGGCACGTGCAGTTGCAGGAGAGGCTGGTGTTCCATTTTTTGCAGCATCAGCAAGCGAGTTTGTGGAGATGTTTGTTGGCAGGTTTGTCGTTGATCACAGGTTCCAGATTTTCATGCACCATTTTGGTACAGGGCTTGTTGAATCTAACATTTAGTTGACTCACAGGGGAGCAGCACGCATACGAGAATTGTTTGCAGAGGCCAGAAAGAATACACCATCAATTGTGTTCATTGATGAACTTGATGCTGTGGGTGGGCGACGAGGTCGAAGTTTCAATGATGAACGGGATCAAACATTAAATCAGGTCATATCTCTTCTATTTCCTTATTGAATCTGCGCATTCATGAGATCAATGAACATTTAGAATTAGGTGATCTATCATTAGGACTGAGTCTTCCTGTTGCTAAGAAAAATTCAAAAGACACTCAGGACACAGACTTTTGTGTCATGCTTTGTCCAAAATATTGACCAGATTATTTTTATGTATCTACACCCACCATGGAGAGCTGATGAGGTCAATCGGGAGTATGGCAGCTAAGCACTGCCATTTATGATGAAGTTGGTGGTCTGATACTTGTGAGTGGCACTCATGAGGTTATGAGCACACTGATTCTTGTCATGTCTGCATTGGTTTCCTGGAACTGACATAACAGTTCCTCCAAAGTGTTATTGTGGAATTTTCTCTGCAACTGCATAAATATGCTGTCCTGAATCATCTCTATCACTGGTCCCCATGGCTATCTAAAAGATATGTGATCAGGTTCTTCTCCTGCTGTTGTTGTACTTGATGGCTATCTAAAAGATATGTGATCAGATCTCTTGCTGTTGTTCAAACTGCTCTGCAGTTTTTTTGTTGCTTTCATTTAGTCACTTTCCCTCTGCAGTCTTCAAGGTTGGGTTTACCCTATTCCTGTTTGCTGATATGTTCTCAGAGTGGAACTCTATAACTGAATTAGCAGCTCATCTCTCACACCTATTCAGGTTGACTTGAGTTGTAAGCCTTCAAGGAGTCCAGGAGTTTGCCTGAAAAGTGACAAGTGCATATCTGTGTCACAGAGGCATGTTGGGTATTAACTCTTATGCTTGGATGATGCAGTTGCTAACAGAGATGGATGGATTCGACTCCACAACTGGGGTGCTTGTGCTTGCAGCAACCAATAGGCCAGAGGTGCTAGACCCTGCACTGTGCAGACCTGGGCGTATATCACGCAGAGTAAATGTGCAGGCACCAGATTTGGAAGGGCGGAAACAGGTATTGGCAGTGCACATGCGTTCTATACCTGTGGAGCAGGATCCAACCATTCTCTGTGCAGTGGTGGCCTCAATCACACCTGGGTTTGTTGGGGCAGAACTTGCAAATGTAGTCAATGAGGCTGCCCTCCTTGCTGCCCGTCAAGGTATTCTGCTTCCTCAGATTTAAGGATCATGTGGAACCATGAACCAGTGGAAATAATTCAGTTCCCTCTGTGTTGTTACTTCACTGGCATTTTGCTCAACTCAGTCATTTTGCTATTTTACCAAGATTGAGAGACTGAAATCTAATTTGCAATTAACAGTGCATTTTTCTCTTGTATTTGGATTGTTCCAAGTTTCCAGAATTGTTGTCAGCTTGGAAAGGTGGATGGATAGAGGGAAGAACTAGAATGAGTGTCAACTGTAAATGGGAATTACCAATGCCACTACATGATTTTGCTCTTGCAAACCAACCAGGCGACAACAGCTTGAATGAAAATTTCAGGTAAAAACTGAATGTAACATTCACATCATATGCTGAATGGAATCTATGGTATGCAGGTCGCACAGCAGTAATGTTGGAGGATTTCAGGGAAGCTGTGTTCAGAACCAAGTACGGAGTTGGAGAGAGACCAAGGGTAGGAAGTGTGGTTGAGAAGCAGTTCAACCAGTGGTTCAGTTGGATGTCTAAAGTACAAGACAAGTCATCGAATGAAAGTGGTGTCATGCCTGGAGGATACCGAACCCTCCCCTTTGGTGGCTAGGATCTCTGTCTCCTCGTGAAGGGGATCAATTATTTGTCTCTATAATCATTGACTCCTACAAACTTACACACTGCTGGGGACAGTAGGGGTCAGTTGTGAACTGATGTATTGTCCCCATGATTCTAAAAAAAGCTTTGCAGCTATACAGAATACCTTAGACCTTCTACAGGACTGATCATCCATGTGCATCATCATGTCAAGAGCAAGCATGGAATTGAATTGTACCCTTGACAACAGGAAGTAAAGTAAGTGTTTACAAAACAAAAACTCTCTTGAAAACCCTGAGTCTATTTTCCTGCCATTTTCATTTCTAGGGATATTTTAAGTCAATTTTTGCTCTGTGATGAGAATGGTTGTGACAAATCTGAGGTGGAAAACAGTCATCCCAGAATTAAATATTTGATCAGAATTGAATGATTATACAAACTGCTACTGATTGTGTGGATTTTGTCTTCTTTTTTGTTTTTGGCGATTTCTGCATCACATCAAGCACTTGGAGACGTTTCTCCTTAGTATGTTTTGAGGGCATCTTATATTTCTAATATCCCTCCTACAAAAAGATCAGGGCTCTTGAAGGAGTTTCTTAGTATATTTGGAGGACACCTTATATATTTGAGTATACCTCCTTAAAAAGACCAGGACTCTTTCACCTACTCGTCAAGAGTTGGCTTTTTTTTCTCCTTTTGTTATTTGACAATGGTTTGACAAGTAGGAATGTTTGGAAAGCTCTCTTACAATTTGGAAGACTTTTTTCGCCTCTTGCACAAAATGCGGGAAGTAGGACTTCACGTTGCTTACACCGACCAGGATTCAAAAGTATCATATTCTAACTATGGGCAAACAAAGCTCAATGGCTTGCAAAATCATTGCACAGCATTGTGTATCAAGTTCATCCTAGTTCCTTGGCAGTGTTTTTCTATTCCAACAAATTTTGTTGTTTATTCAACAAAGAAATGGAAAATTACATGAAAGATAACTAAATTATAGTGTTAATAATGTTTTGGAAAAGATGACCAAATTTCTATATCACTAAATTGGAGAAAAAAAAATCCAAGTCCTTGGGATTCTTGCTTTACTATTGCTGAATGTTTGGGATGGCTTGGGAGGTCATGAGTGATGATGAGCCCTGACTTCTTCTCTTCTTCTTGTTGTCCATAGTTCAAACTTCATATGGCATGAAAGCTTCAAATCAATAAATAAATGAATGCAAAGTGGAGAGTATAAATAGCACTTTCTCATCATCATCCCTTGGGACAGAATTAACTTGAAGAATTTTACAAAGAGAATCATTTGTAATGGGTACATTCTTTGGAATCAGAACCCAAATCAATTTCAATGTATTTTTTAAGCATATGACAAGTTATGTTATCTATATAATAGTCTTCATCTTCTTTGGGTTGGAAAAAACTTTGACCCTTAGAAATTGACACCCCCTTTCTCTTTGACCCTCATGTGTCTATTGTAATGCCAAATATTACCATATATTTTACTAGTTTGCACATTGCTTCTTTTTTTACACAAAGAAAGGTTTCTTTTTCCATTAAAGTTCCAGCAATCCAATCCCCCAACCCAATTTCAACCCTCTCCAAAAACAAAAAACAAAAAAAAGTTTCCAAAATTTAAAAAAGTGAAGAAATGGTGCGACTTCTAGTGCAGGACTCAAACAAATTCAACGAGGTCAAATTGATACAAAGTTCTTGATTCTTGACCCAACAAAACAACCCAAAACAAAAGCAGCTTGTGATTTAACCGTGTCGTGTTGCTAAACACGTGTTTGATCTGATGACTACCTTGTGTCCCAAGGGATCACGGCCCATGTCCAAAACCTTTCTATATGCATGGTGTCAACATGTCATTCCTTTGGAACCTTTTTTTTTTGGCGAGTGCTTGGGTTGTCCTTTACACCTCGGTAAACAAGGTGTGCTATACACAATGGCCCTACCATTAATTTAAAATCAACAGTTGATATTGTATGATAAATTGCTTATAGCTAGGGGGAAAATTAAATCTAGTTGAATGTACATAATCATGTTGTTTTAAAAGAAAAATTATCATGATTTTATTTTGATTTTCTTAACATCACATTAGTTATGAGGAACCCCAAAGGGATCTCACATTAAATGATGACATGTTATAAGAACCTATCTAAACATTTTTTTTAAATTGTTACCAAAGCAAAACCAATAGGTAAATGTCACAACATGATTTTCAATTTTTTGAAAATCTAATGCCTTTTTTTTCTCAAAAGAAAAGTGAGAAAATATTCCCTTTGTGCATATTTATTTTTCACATTTGTGCAAAATTTCCCTAAAAAAAAAAGGGGGGACTATCAGGACATGTGTATTTGAATGTTTTCAATCACATTGTCACATTTTTAAGGAATAACATGAATTTTTTATGGGTGCCATACCCATTGTTGAAGAAGTTAGTTTCATATTTAGTTTTGTGAGTTCTGGATTGGTGACAAAGTCACTTGGGGTTGGTTGGGTGCACATTTGAGGAGGTGGCACAGAAAACAAAACGTCAAAAAAGATGAA
>Ga0209208_10005827_pt1 | contig 17071 bp, 13 predicted proteins | sample S1TSphfallax_3_FD_187694 | JGI IMG/M metagenome (GOLD analysis project Ga0209208, IMG submission 187694) | Host-associated microbial communities from peat moss isolated from Minnesota, USA - S1T2_Fd - Sphagnum fallax MG (SPAdes) (version 2) | ecosystem: Host-associated > Plants > Peat moss >...
AACAAGCCTTTGTACATGTCTCAAGGGCCTTAATTATTTCCCTCTCCAGGTTGCAAAATTTTTGCCCCAAATTTCTTTTTTTGAGTGTAGGGTCACATATTCTCAAATATTCCCCCAAAAGAGAGGGGGAAAAAAGTTCTATAAGTTAGCCCATAAGGTTTGACATATGTGTTAAAGAATTTCCCTTCTAAGATATTAATTTTAAAACTTATTTTTGGGCTCAATTGGATTTTGACAAAATAAAATATCCAAAAGATATACCATAATGACACATTAAACCCCGCACCTTTTGAAAAACGAAATTAATTAAATTTTCTTGCATAACTTTCCCGCAATAGGTAGTGGGAGACAATTCTTTTTGGCTCATGCACAACCGTTCACTAATTAATTTTTGATCTCACAACCTTTCTTTCCCCCCCAGAAAATATCATATATATAAATTCACTACATCTGTCTGTGATGGAGCTTGGGTTCGTCAGGCCAACCGGGCCCGGCCCAACACTCCCGGCCGGTCAGTCGCCCGCCGTGGGGGGTGCCGGGTCGGGTCCGTCACAGAAAGCCGACCGGGCTCGGCCCGGCACCCCCTACGGTTGTGACGAAGCCCGACGTAATAGAGTTGTGTGTGTTTGGCGGGGGAGGGCGGCGGCGGAAGTCTCATGAGTGAGTAGTGTAAGTTGCTTGCTTTGCTCCACAGGGCAGACGTTGCTTGGAACTGGGAACGGTGAACAACACGGACCCCTGGGGAGAAAGAGAATTTAAGGAAGAAAAGTGTTGCAGTAATGAGGTCGACCAGCAACGGATTTCATGGGGGATTTTTCAAAAACAATAATTATAAAAATAAATTAAATAAATAAATAAATAAATAAATTTTTTATAAAAAAAATTGCTTTGCGCCTTTGTGTGTCTCTCTCTTGGTTTAAAGAAACCGGGGGACTTCATAGTGTCCAAAGGTCACGGGTACCCACTAGTAATGAATAGAAATTCAAAAATATAATCCACAGGGATCATCACTTCATCACAAACTTTCTCACAAGATCGATAGCATAATTATTTTATTATTTTCCAGCAAAAGGTCTGCCCAACAGAAGGTATGGACAATTGAAGTTTTTTTTCCCACAGCAAAGCTAATAAAAACAATTAATAATATTGCGACAACAGTTTTAACATGTCACTATGATAATTTACACACAATGGTTTTTTCCATTTGTTTCAAAATAAAATAAAATTTAATGTTGCAATTGCAATCCATTGACTATAAAATGTTGTATTCAAAATGTGAATAATTTGAAGCCAAGTTTGTGAGCATTTGTAAATATGTAATTCGTGGGGCATTATAATGTTGCCGGTGGAGCTACTCTTAAAACTAGAATGCCTAGCCATTTAGTCCTCCCTTTGCTCCAAGGTTGGATTGACGAGTGACCATGTGTCAAACAATAGAAGGCCCTTTATTTCAAGTGTCACACCATGGTAGTTTGCTCCTGTGGGTTAAATGTGGCACAAAATAGCTTTTCACAAGGTGAGCAAAGAAGGGGAATAGTGTGTAGTAGTGAGACATTGGATTGCCAACTTAATCTAGAGTTTCTTTTGTCATGAAATATGGGGCTTTTAGATCATGCTTGTCCTTAGTTCTTCACCAAGACAGATTTCCTAGAAATTTAGGGTTTAGGGCTAAGGTCATGGGATGTGCATTTTGTGGTGGCATTTGACCAGCCAAGGGACGTTGGAGTGGACGCATAGTGAATACTATTTTGTTGTGAATGTCAGGTTATGAAGGCCAAGCACAACTTGTTGTTACCTCTTCTTGATTCCAAACCTCAAGTACTTTAAAAGCCTTTTTATTGGCTTTACTTTTGGTAAAGTTGTGTCAATGCTACTAGTTTTCATGCAAATCGACGAGTTAAAATTAAGGTAGTTAAAATTATGAATCGACAATAAAAACAAATTAATTACCTTATGCTTTGGAACAAGCCCTGGAAGAAGAACCCATTACACCATGAAGGATGAATGGTAAGTGGTCAGGAAATAGTTTTCTGTTGAGTTCCAGTTCCCTAGCTAACCCATGGTGATTAGCTCAGTTGCTTTCTTTTTCTACCTACCTACTAACAACCCACAAAGCAAGTTGTTAGTAGGTATGAAAAACAGCCCTTACCTATGTATAAACCATCTACGTACTTACCTAGTAGTTACCTATTTTTCTAACCTATATATCTACCTATATATGAAACCTATTTCCTACAGAATTAGTTACCAAGGTGAAACCAAATATTAACTCACTTGAGGTTCATCCACAACTGAGTAATAATGGGCATCCAGTGGATGGTCTGCTGGTGGGTGTGGTATACAGAGGCTGCTGCTAAACTCCAAAGGCTACAAAAGTGCTATTTGGTGTAGGATAATGGCAGCGGCCCTCTGAGCTCTTCCATGTTTCGAGGTCTCACCATGAGGGCGGCCATGGCAGCCCAAGTGAGATGGCAGGCAGCCTGAGTGCCGGGACTGAAAAACGTGGAAGAGCCAAGAGGGCTGCCATTATTCTCTGTAATGAATGAACAGGCAATTTTTTTTCATTCATCTGAACAAATTTTCATCCATCTTTTTCTTTCTTCATCAACGGAAAAGAATCCTTCAGAGCATGAACCTTACACGTTTTGGAAGAATTCTTTCACTGTGTAAGATGATGCCTTGCAAATATTCTGCCTGACAAGGGAGTGTGAAATACCAAGGAAAAATAAAACCTCCTGTTCTTTATGCAATTGATACACAACTCAGTGACTTTTGAAGGGGGAAACTGTCATAGGGTCTTCAACAATGGTTGTGTTCACACTAGGCTGTGGTGTAGTTAATTTGACCAAAAAATCCAAATGGACTCCATAATTTGGCACCTGAAGGGGCATGTGTAGATTGGTCTTTTATAATGTATGAATCCCTTGTTATGCACTTGAATTAGACTACTCAAATAAGTTTTCAGTTTTCTATTGTTGTCGGCAATGTGGGTCTTGTGGAATAGTGGATTTGATTTGAGAATATCTTTCGTGTGTTGTTAAGTCTTGTTTTAATTTTCAAGAGGATTTGCTTTGCTTGTTAGGAACATTGATCATTGGTCTTCATCCCCACACTTCTACACTTCATTTCCTTTGAGACATGGGACAATGGGAATTACATGCTTTGACATTGAATTATTCAAATATATTTTTCACCAAATTACGGTTTAGGTGTAGCAAATACTTTTATAGGATGATGAGGACTCAGGAGGTGTGACCAAAAAAAGTTGACATTTTATGTTTTTCATTTTTTATTTTCCAATACATGAATTTTATAGGATTCTATTGTGCTCTTATTGTGCTTTTGGCAGCCTTGTAACAACCCATGGGAACCATACCCCTAGTTTACTCACCTCTCATTGTTGTTTGCCATTATTCATTACTTCCCTGTCATGACCCCCTTGCTTCCTTTGATCTCCTTGATGTTAACTAGCATCTTCCTATCCTTTGTTTGTTGCCTACCATGAGGGCATCTCCAAAGAACTAGGCTCAAAGTACAACATCAAACAACAAAATCTAGCAAGCAAGTTGTGTCGCATATCGTTGTCTCCACGAAACACTTTCCATTGTGTTGTGTACATTTGGATGTGTGTTTTGTGGTGCAGAGTGTAGGTGAAACAACCCAAACAAAATCTGACAGAAACAAACAAACACTTCTTCCCTCATGTTAAAGGGATATTGACATCAGCCCTTTTGTACTGGTGAAAAAATTTCACCCAAAATCAGAAAAATTTGGAAGCAAAGTGAATTTGGAGGGTTTTTTCAATCATCACAAGTGAGAAACCAAAAATAGTAAAGATTGCCAGATTTGTATATTTGGTTTCTAGTCAGTGAGTGTGTAGCCATAAATATAAAAGGTTGATTAAGAATGATGTACTTCATATCTGATCTATAGCCAGATTTGGCTAAATCTTCCTAAATGGATGGTCACCCATTTTTTCTATGTGTTCATTCATATGGATGATTGCCACTTAGGCTACATTTAAATATTTGTAAAAATTAAAAAAAACACTGAGTGACATGGTTCAAGAACGTGTTATGGATTACAAAATGTCCCTTTGAGTGTTATTTGTTTATCTCTTTCAGGTTTTCATTGATACAATTATTTATAGCTTGCTTTTTCAGTGTCTTGGTCCAACCAAGAAAGACATTGGATTCAAAAAGAAAGCAAGTTTGTTTGTTTGTTTGTTTTATCAAGGAACAAGGAATTGGTCATGTTGTAGATTGACTATCTGATACAAAGATTTGTTCACTTTATTTCAGACAACTGAGTTGATGAGGATATTTTGGAGCTTAGTTAGCCTACAGTCAATCATTTCACAAGCTCCATTTTCAGGTGGCCAACAAGCACTACGATATCTGAAGCCACAAACATGTTGACTGATTTTATTATCTATTGCCTCTGCCTGGATGGAAGGGAAGGGGGAGACCGACCACCTAATGATGAAGTTTTTCATTTGGTCCCACATTTTGACAAAAATGTTCACCAGCTGTTAATATGATGAAACTGTGAGTTTCCTTTGTTAGGAACTTCATGAAAGACTTCATAGTTTAACTTGTTGCTGCTCTGAACTTGCCCATGAGATGGGTGGGTGGGGGCAAGAGCCATTATCCCACGTGAGAAGCTTGTTTCCCAAGCAAGTGTGCAAAAGACCCATCGTTGTCCACGTCTTACAACAACAGTAAAAATAATTATTTATTCCTACCACAACCAAACCACTGAAAATCTTAGTGTAAATTGGGGAACCTCCCCCACCATAATTTCTTTGCTCCTCTATATTTCTCATAATTTCTCTGGAGTTGCCGAGATTTGCATGTTGTGTTTGAATGCATATGGGTTGTCCTTTTAATGGTGTACCTTGGGTTTTACAAAGCTGCTGTCAATACCTGCCCTTCACCCTAGGCTGACCGTTTTGCATTTGGTTCACAAGGTGGAAGACTTCCCACCAACAGCCAGCCCTCAGTTTCTCCCCCTTATGTTTTAGCCCTCTTTTCAAAGAATAAAATTCTAAATTGCACTTCATCAACTTGAATTGTGCCCGGAAATTGACACCCTTGTAATTCTCAAGGTGGGTCTGCAACCTGAAACCTCCCGGTGAAAAAAAAAACCTCCCTTTGTGTGCAAGTAGTGCACATGGCTGTTGCAGAGTAAGCCAACATGGTGAAGAGCATGCATGTGAGCCACATGCCACTGTGCTGATAGTGTGGTAGTAGTGCCTTTGACCACTCCTAGCACTGCAGCACGCCATAACATAATAGATTAAGAGCTGCAATGAGCAACGTTGCCCACATCCTCAATCCACTAGGATAGATTGACCTAGTCACACACAAACCTACAGAAGACTTACATGGTTGGTGAGCCCAGGCTCTTGGTGTTAATCAAAATGGGTACTACCTATTTGGGTTCAAAAAGAAGTTGGAGAAAATTATTCACAAATAAAATAACTTCAGCAACTCCAATTTTCTGTACATTTTCTGTCCCACATTCTGTGAGCAAAGTGAGGAACATTAGCAGTACTACTATGTATATATGTGTTCAAACACTTGCATGTTGGGATAAAATTCTAATCGTCAAATCCCAGGTCAGACTCTAGACTCCAATGAAACTGCAGCATGTTATCTAACTAACTTAATTTGGGCTCCAACCTGCTGGAGGTATCTGAGGGGACATTCAAGACTACATACACATTCTTCATACAGGTAGGTTCTGAAGCAGGCACCGATTCGTCATGCTCATGCTAATTGCAACCTTACAAGCAATTAATTAATTACTGCATCACCTACTTGCAAATCCTAGTTTAGACAGAATTACCTTTAAAGAAGAAGTGAGAGGAACAATTATATTCCCATTGGTTCTAGACAGTTCCATGTATGCACAAAGTGAAAAGACAACAGAATGGCCTTGTGTGAACCAAGCACCCACACTCGCTACCATAGCAAAAACCCCAAATTGCTTTTGGTTGCTTCTAAACATGTATATTATATATGTCCTACCCTAAATCCAACTCAAGGTCTCTGAGTCCCAGGTTAGAGAAAAGAGGCGTTATTCAAGAAGGTATAGGTACCCAGTGTGTGTACGTGGGTGCCAGTTCACCCTGGCCAAATAGAGTACGAATTGATCAGTCCAACGAAAGGGTTGTCCAAATTGTGTAAACTTATGAGCAATTTCCCTTCATTGGAGTTATTACTTGGGAAATAGCTAGAAAGATTCCTTGCGTAAAAGAAAATTTCAACCCTTTTAACTTTTTTCTATAGTTCTGATCCTTGCTGTGGAGTGTGGAGCACTGCATACATTGTTTATCAACTTCCATATTGAAGGAGTGGTGGAAAGAAGGGATGCAATTAGAAGTTGGATGTCAGCAGCTTCCTTCTGTATCCACTGAGCTCAGCATGACTGAAAACCCCTCTTCCTTCCCCCTGGCACATTGCAATATGAGAGAGTAGTACCATCCCCTCCTGTATGCATCTGTGAGTCTTTGTGATACTCTCAACAAGTCCAAGACTATTTCATCCTAAGGTGAATAACTCCTCCCTATAAGAAGTATAATCCACCACATTCAACACTTCAAGAGAATGTGATTTTTCTCACACAAAAAGCCACAACACATGTCTGAGATAAACTTCACAATTTCATCCATTAGAATGTACAATATGTGGTGTTTATTGTGGCATATATTACAATTAAAATGGCAATTGACATTAGGCAATGGCACATAGTACATTTTATGTAGCATTTGTACAGTAACATTTTAGACCAAGTCTTCTCTGGTATTTCGGTTGGATTGTACAAAAATTGCTGCCTTCCTCTACCAAAATTTTGCATCTCCATCAGAACAATATGTGCTTATAATTGCATTTGAGACTGCAGACTTTCATCACAAGATTTTGCTAATGAACAGCATCTGGCATCCTCAGAGATTAAGGCATGTTGACTTTGGATCATATCCTGTGTGGCTTGATGTCATGGACAATTTTGGTTTAACAGAACACACTCACACTGACCTTAGACTGCAGATTTGGCAAAGGCCTGTCAAACTTCAAAGGAGTGTGCACCAATGGGTCAAGTCATATGCAAGAGTTCTATGGTTCCTGTGTCCCACAATGTCTGTAATAGTGGAAGTGAAGTTTCCTCCAAATTCAAATTGTTGCTTTGCTGCATTTTGACGACTTTGAACTCTGATTCTAGATTGCAATTTTCTGACACACATGACCCATAACTTTCAAAGCCTCAAACAATAACACACCTACAAGATGACACAGTGAGGAGGAGAAGGAGGAGCAACATTGACAGAATGCATGTCAATCTTTGAATTCCAAAGTCGATCAACTACAGAACGCCATAAGCCTGATCCCTTTCCATAACATTGTTTGGGGGAGGGCCTTATACTGAAAAAATATTTGCTATACTGAAAATCACACCAGGTAATCCACAATTCATAAGTAAGAGGGCAACCCATGAGGTAAAACCCTAATTTAGGGAAATTTTACCCTGTGATTTTGCACAAGAGCACATAGTTGTTGGACCTTGACTCAAGCTGATTTCCTTTCTTTTTTTTCAACCCCACTATATTTTATTCTCAAAGGGGCGTGGTGGATCCATGCTTCAGCTGTAGTCTCTCTATTATGATGATCCAGTGCAGATGTATTGTTACATGCACAGTTAGTTTGACAACAGATTGGATCTGAAGACTCGCCTTTAACAAGCAATCTCGCTTTCCCCAAGTGCCTGCCTGCCGGAGTACAACTACTTCTTAACCTGCAGATTTCAAAGATGTCAAATTAGTGATTTCCAAGGGCTTGGATGTGTTGTGTGCCAGATCTTGTGAGTAGAGTGCATGGCAAGAATTTTCAAGTGGCAAGTTGGCTTAGTGAAGCTGGTACAATTGTTTAATATATCCCAAATTGCTTCAAAACTCTGTTTCTGGAATATTTATAAAGGTGGTTGGTTGTCTGGACGTTACCACTGCAAGGCTTGAAGGTAAAGCCTTGTTGACTGGGTCATGCAGTCCCAGGCTCTCGGCACATATGGCATTCTGCATGGATAAGATTGGCTGTCACAACAATTCACACAGTTTGTCATAAACAATTTACCGTCAATGTGGACACAAAATAGTGACCATGGGGTGGATGAAAACTAGGACCTGGGGACCAGATGGGTGTGCTGGAGTATAAAGAGTTGAAGTGTACAAGTCAAGAAAATTTTGACACAAAATGGTGGCCATGAGGATGATGACAACCAGCAACAGAGGTAACCAGATGGGCAGGAAAATCCTATGAAAGAGTTGGAAAGTGTACAAGTCAAGAAAATTGGACCTTCCAAATCCAACAATACAATACAGTTTACATGAGTGCAGGCAGGGGGCCTACTGGTCATCTGACTTTGGAGGCTTTTATGGTACGGAACTTGGTGTTCACTGGGAACTTGAAAGGCATGAAAGCAAGCTGGGGGTTTAGGGTTTAAGGATATGAAAGGGGCATGCCAAAACACTTGTGATCATAGAAGCACAATTTTTGTCTTAGATGCTACTTTTGACTGAGTTTCAGGGGGGTTAGTGTCATGGTATTAATTTACATGAAATGACTGCTGTCACCATACTAGAGGAATTTTGTCACAACTCACAACCTCCATCCAATTCTTAAGTATCATAATAATATTGGGTTTCTGGGGACGGCTAGTCACAGCCTCGTCTCCTCTCTGTTTCTTGTAGCTATAGTCATTTCCTTGTCCTTATGTTCAGCAGCAGCTGCAAGAATGGCCCCCACCTTGCAGTGTAACAGAGCTCTTCCCACACGTATTTGACCAGAGGAAGTAATTTGTTACAATATAGTGCTTGGACTTGAAGTTGATCAAACTAGTAAGAGTTGAACAAAAGCAATTGGGTGCCCAGTGGGACCTGAAGAAGCTGTTCTTGTGCCAATGACCTTATAGTATGCTACTTTCCCTAGGTCCATTTTGTACAGTGCCTGGCATGTGGGTCTCTCTCTCTCTAGGATCCAGGCAAAAACCCAAGTCTGGCGGAGAAGGCTGCTGTGTTCCTTGCCCTTTACTGAGTTATTCTCCTTTTCCTCCTGCCCCAGCTGCAGCATCAGATCATGTCATGTGTGTGTAGCTGCCCAACCAACTAGTCCTTCTGTCCAAAATGCTGGTGGACATAATAACATCAGTCCACTTCCTTCAAAACCTTCCCAAGAACTTCCCTCATGACGCAACTCCAACATGTGTTCACATGGGGTGGTAGTTGACCAGTTTGCTCAGCAAATGCCAATGTGCACATTGGAAACCAAACCCTAGTAGCAGCATCAGCAAAGTGGTCATGCAAATGCACCAAGTGTGTTTCCATGTGGGCGGTATTTTTATTTAAATCTGTGGAAAACTCTTGGAAGTTAATAAGGCTGCTTCTTCCACTAACTGTGACATGCACATGTGAAGAACTTGCAATTCAAATCACTTTAGGCACATGATCCATAACAACAACAGTGTGTTTTCTGCCAATTCTATGATGTAGCCAAAGTCCAGCAATCATCCAGAAAAAAACTAGGGGCTACCGCTACTTCACACAACCATTTATGCACATGTTTCACTGAAGCTTGAGGGACAAAATTGTTCTCTCTGGTGGAGATTATTGGAAGGTAAGCAATGAAAATCCATGCATGATATGCCATGGATATTAATTCATGGTTTGTGAATGAAACAATTTATATTCATAAAGTAAGAAATTCATGTGGCAGAGGTGCAGGTCAAAATGTGAAAGTAGTTAAAAATTCAAAGAGAGTTTTTGGTCATCTAGAAGGCTCCCCGATACAAGAGGTTTATTATAGAATTTATTGGAGCTTGCCCACAAAGTCATGGCAATGATAATTTCATGGTGATATACCCTGATATATACTTGCAAAGGTGAGGCTAAAGAAGCCAAACAATTCAATGGACTTGAGTAAGAAATATAAACAAATAGAATCTACTTGAACAGTTGGTTGTCCTTTGGTTGTTATGGATGGAATATATGAGGATTCTTCAAAAGTTTCCAAAGCTTTTGGCATGTTTTAGGATGGTTGAAAGTCATGTACAGACTTGTAATCTATCCACATTCTTGTGTATATTATTTTGTACCTAGAAAAACAATGATTAATAAACATTAAGCAATGAAATATTTTAAGTATCTTAAGCACAAAAGGAAAAGGTTATGATAAGGCCATGAGAGGGTGATCTGTTAGATCATGTCATAGTGTTGCAACTTACCTTCAAAAATTGGTTATTTTGGATTTGTGAGATCAAAATTGTGCATGAATTGTGTTCATATAATCAAGAAGATAAGCTACACCCAATATTCAAAACACCAACAATTGATAGTGTGAGCTAAATGGTTAGATGCACACAAAACCAAAAATAGGGCCTCAAATTATTGATAACTCATTCTTGTTGATGGTTTTTTACCAAAGAGAACCTAATTGCTTCAAAGTGCAATAGAGTGTGACATGTTCCAACAAACAAGCACTCAAGTTGCTATTTGAAAAGCAAGCCACCAATAGCCATCATTAATAAATGTTTCATATGTCCTGGAATTTCCAACAATCCATACCTCCAAGTGGATTTCATATATCTTTGTGCAAAATGGCATGACCCACAATGTACATATGCTAGGGTTAATTACACCAAAAGACATACCTTGATGTAACATGAAGAAACAAAATTCTACAAGTTGTAATCTCAACACAATTTTTTGAATATAGTATGTATATCAACAACTAGTAGCAAAAATTGTAGCATGTCTCATATACATGACGAAACAATTGAGCTCCATAGTTTATTTCGACATCATGTATATGAGACATGCTCCATAAATTTCCAAGCTTTAGCACAAAAGTGTATTTTATGTAAGTCTACAACTTGGGGCTATTGCAAATTGGCATTGAAATTAAGACTACATTAACAATATTGCATTAACACAAAATGACACTTCCTTTGCCACTAAACATACAAGAAAGAAACATTGCTTATGTATGTAGTAGCAACTTCGTCTATGGGACATGTGAACAATGAAATTAAAAAATTCTTCAACAAGCAATGGTGGATGTAAGCTCCTTGAATTTTTAAAACTAAAGAATTCAAAAATCTTGCCATTACACACTTACATTTACAATTAAGCCAATATGAAGATGGTTGAAAATAACACTTCCTTATGAAAGGATATGAAACCATCTCCTTTCAAATTGTTTATTTTCCAAAAATGGTGAAAAGTTGATGGGAACAAAAATCTTTAAACCCATGAAAGATATATATATAAACACCTTACTACTTTGAGCTTGAAATATTAGCCACATAATTGATTGGTAGGGAGTTGGTGATATGGTAAGGTAATAGCAACACCTTGTTGTTTTGGATGTTATAAATTTTGGACAAGTGGTACAATGGCTAAGTTGATATCCACCATGTCAAGTTGTTGGCAACAATTGAATCTACTTTTTTAATTGTCATCATGCACGTTCAAACCATGGAGCCAACAATCACAAAAGCCTATTTTTTAAAGTTTTATTAGGATTTCTTTTTACTTCACTCAAAGATGCCTTGGGTCTAATGACAACAACAGTGATCATGAAGAATTTTTCTTTCATTGTCTTTCCACTAAACCATTTCTGCTATTACATAAATGAAACTTAGCCAAATTTGGTTCCAGACCATCTTTAAAACAAAGATCCTTCTATATTCCTAACTACCTATTAAATATATAATGAAAATCTTGCAACTTGAAAAAATCATGAATGAATGAAAATGGTGTTAGTACCTAATATTGTTTAATCCAAAACCAACCATGTTGTGTTGATAGGAGGAACATAAATTAATTCCAAGTCTAATTACCACAAAGAGTTATTGTTTTACTTAACCCCAATTATTATATTCTACAAAGCCAATAGTATTACATTCAATTTGTCAAACATCACAAAAATCACTTAACTCATGCATTATAAGATCAATACATTTGATCTAATTAGGTGAAACCAATAAGTAAACACAAAAAAATGTGTTTCCACTTAAGTCTTGTGTCATTCATATAATTGCACAAGAAAGTAACATCAAACTAGGTGAAAATATGTGTCAAGTACCATCCACATGCTCTATTAAGTTTATAAAAATATAGTTTCAAAAAATTCAAAACTAATTCAAAAATTAAAAAGTAGATTAAAAATATTTTTGAAATTAATTGGTTTAATATTCAAATGTATGTTTACATTTTAGAATTAGTAAAATAGATATTTACAAAATATAGATATGAAGATCACCATATATTTAAAAGCCTCATCAAAAACCAAAAAAAAAAAACTTTGTTAAAACATATTTGACATGTACTTGAAACAAAAGTCCATATTGCAAAAGTAAAGCTTGTAATTAGATTACATTTTCAAAAACATATTGAAACAATGTGAAAAATAAATGAATATTAGTGAGAAAAAAAATGAATTGTTCAACTAAAAGCATTCAATGTTCCAAAAAATTTAATATGGCTTTTGTTGGTATGTTACATTTACTTAAATTTAATTTTGACAACGTAATTCAATTGTTCATTATGTTTTTGTTTACACTTAATTGGTCCAATTTTTAATGTGTTTGGAAATCCTTTGGGATCCCATTGGACAACTTTGTCATTTCATTTGACTTGTTCAGTGTTCAAAATGTTTGAAATGAACATAATTCACTACAAGAAATCTTGATCTTTTCAATTTGACAAATTAGTCAAAAAAGTCAAAATTTGCACATTTTTCAAACTTAACCAACCAATTATTTTGAACAAGTTGATTTCCACATGTCAAACTTGACCATGTGGTCTTTCTTTACCAACATGGAAGTTGACCAATTGATTGGCCAATTTGTGCAATTGTCAATTTGGGTGAAAACAAACTATGATGACCCTTTTCATGTAATCAAATTATATTATTTTCTTGGGTGGTGCCTTTTTAAGCTTGAACCATGTCCAAACTAAGAAGAAAATTTTCACAATGTTGTCACAAATTATGGTAAAACATAACCCAACAAAGAGAACATTAAAAAATAATAATAATTTTTTATTTATATTATGGTGGGTTGGAGTATTGTACAATTATACATTTAAATTTTTATTGAAAAATGAAAATATACTCCAAACATTTTGAAATAATTTTTAACCTTTATGAAATTTGTAATATCTAATTTAAACATTGATTTAAATTATTAATGAAACCAAATATTTGAACCACACCTCCATTAATGTTATCAATTTAGTTCATCTTAGAATCACATCCAATGCCCAAATTTATTTATTTATGTTTCAAATTGATTATCAATAGTTCAATGAACCCATATTAAATCATCATCATCATGACACAATCACAACATGTCAAAAATGGGGTTTAAACTTGCATCTCCCTAGCCACAACTCAAAGCCTTCACATAATTTTTTTAATTTATTGTTTGATATTTTATTTTCTTACATGTTATTTTGTTATATATATATTCCCTTATTTTTATTTTTACATGAATAATTACAAACAACAAATAAAAACATGCATTTGTGTTAATTAATCAATTTTAAAATAGTTCAATACTATTTGTATTATTTTAATATTCCAACATTAGCAAAAGAAGTATTACAATCACAATTAGTCATATCTAGATGACATATTTCAATCACATAATCTCATTAGTCAAGTTGAAGTCTGCCTAGGTGCCAAATATGCCACATGTTTAACATAATGTCTATTTTTATTAAATAACTAACTTTCTTAATCAAAATGGACATATGTAGTTTTGATTTTAGTTGAATCAAACATAATCAATCATTTGAAACAAATTGACTTGACTTCATAATCATTTAAATCATGATGCTACTAGTGAAAAAATCATATTTTTGTAGTAGTGATGCATAACATACCTACTTAAATATTACACAAGTAAATAATAAATAAATAAGTAGTAATAAGTAGTTAATTTAGCATAAATGGCTTAATACAACAACCTAGGTTATGTTAAATAGCCTAGTTAACAACCTAGCCTAGGCTAACTCTATGCATTTAAATAGGGTGCAAATGGGAGGATTTGAATCCACTAATCTCTATGGAGGAGTTTAGCTTGGGTGGTCTACACGATGAAGAATCGAATTTTTAACCATTGCACCACATTTTCAACAAACAATATATTAGAGGTATCTCTAAAGTGACTCCCTTTTGGGCCTTTTTGGCATCCCCCAACCCTTCTTTCAATCTCTAAACATCATTATATGTAAAGTAATAAAATTTTATTAAATATTGATATAAAATGTTGAAATTCAAGATAAATACATGGTTCAAAAATATTTATAGTTGCAACACACACATAAATATTAGTGAATTGGTTGAAGTCAATTAGGGGAAAAAAGGTAGGGTGAAATTCAAATTTGGTGTGGAAAGATATTTTTGATATACATGTATGGGAATTACATGGCAAGATAATTTGATTTACTAGATAGGCAAGTAAGGTTAACCACTAATTATTGTGAGACGACCATCCATGAACCATTTATCAAAAATAAAAATAAGTATCTTAAAATAGCTAATATTTTCAAATTCCTCAAGTAGTTCCATTCGCGAGGATCCCTAGCATGAATTAGCATAAAATCATGACTGACTGTCCTAGGTAAGCTGTAGCAATTTACAAAAGTGCTGCTACAAGTGATGACCTAGGGCACTCCTTGTCTAGATGGGCTAATTTAATTTTTAAATTGTAAAATGGTGAAAAATCCCTAAGTTTTTTTTTTTAATTTCTCATTTTCTGAAAAAAGTTCTCCAAATTGTGAAAAGTTTCCACCCAAAAATGAAATAAAATAATAATTCAGTTCTTATTGAATTTGTTCATAAATCCAAACTTTCATGACTTGCTTCTTCTTTTTCAAATCTCAAATAAAGCAAATTAAAGTATGATTTTAAAGACTTTACCAAGATCTTTTCAGAAAAAATATATATATATATAATTTATAAATGTTAAACCATTTTGACGAAAAATCTTTTGAAAATCAACCTTTTCACAATCAAATTTAATATTTTTTCACAAAATGTTCCAAAGATGCTTCAATTCTATGTGAAATTCAAGGCCTTCATAAAGTTTTTACACTTGCTTATTATAAAATATTCAATATTTAAATAATTAAAATATAAAATATATACATTTGACAAGCTTATTAAAAAAATTAATTATTGTCAAGGCTATTGTGAAGACATTCAACAATTAAAGTTTATCAAAGTTAACACAGTTACTTGAATTTTATGATTTTAAAGTGTTAAAATTTTGCACTTTTCAACCATTTCTTGCAATTGTTAATGAAAAACAATGAATTAAAAGTCTGACTTGCATATTTAAAGGTCAAGTAACACTTGCATCATACTTCAAATCACATTGATTTCATTGATGGTGTGTAGTGGACTTGTGTCGCATGTAGTGAGATGTGGGACGCATGTAATTGGACATGCATCATGTGTGACGACAGGACAATACAAATGTGTTGTTGTGGTCATGTGAAATATCATCGTATTATTTTCATTGGAATGATATTAATTTAGTCAAAATTGCACCAATGAAACGTGCCCATGTTTTGTGGTACTAGTGAGGGAACTTTGAAATATTTTTTTTGCTTTTGGGTTCAAATTTGGACCCCTTTTTCCATCCATTTGAAAAAATTGTATATGGGTAGGTAGCTCTAACTTACTTGAGAAGCAATTAGCTCCAATGTCCAAACGTAGGTAACTTAAATTTTTGCTTTGCTTTGCATTGCATTGCATGGCATTGCATGCACCACCCAAATCATGGGATGGATGCAACGTGTGACCAAAAATGCTGGGGTGTTGAATTTCTCAATGCACATGATACATAGTTTGTGTTGTTTCCCCCTTTTTTCTCTAGTCCCCAGCTGATGATCCTCCTTCCTTCTGGGGGGACTGGAAAGTTGAAGGAAACGTTTTGGACTTAATTTTGTGTGTGTGTGTGTGTGTTATATAAGTTAGACTTTATCTTTTCTGCAACTTCTTTTTGAAGGCATGATGATGATGATGATGATGATGCATCAAAACTAAGTTGCCCTTGAGGCTTGCATTGCCGTGCATTGCCTGCACAAGTGCACAATTCAACTTCATCATACGGAAGTGAATTGAAGTGGACCATGATTGTTGGATAATTATTCATGCACGAAGGAACCAAAATCTTCAAACTGGGGACACGTAGTCAGGCAATGCAATCACCGACAATGTGGGCTGTGGCACTTGTAAAGCCACAAACTCTGGAACAAAATAGATGATGGAAGTTTCACCTGGTACTACACGGCTTAGTTAGCTAGGTCCTGGCATAGATAGAGTACATGAGGGGTTTCACTCCTAAGTTCTTATAATAACAAATTTTATGCTCACCAGCAGCCACCGTTAGTACCATGGTAAAAATCCCAAAATTCATTTAAATTCTTTCTAAATATTGCAAAAATATATCTGATGCTTAGAGTAAATCAGGGTTTAACTCCAAGCTTTAATCTAACAATTTTTTAGGCTTAATATATGGTCACTAAGAGGCCTCACTCAAAAAGGTGCAGGTACCTACCAACATGGGTTGCTGGTTCACCCCGGGTACCTGGTGGTACCTAGTTTAAAAGAGGGCTGCACTTTTAACACCCCCTGTAAACTTTGCAGGTCCCAGTTCATGATTCTATGCACCTCTAACCTCATGAACTCTCCATGCTCAACACTTGTTCTATTAAGTGTCACTCCTTGACTGGTGAGGCAGCATGCACCCCACCCAAGGGGGGGGGGGCCAATCATCTTTGATTGGCCCAACACAACACAAAAAATAAAAATCAAGCCTCAAATCAAATACATTGTAATCTCCATGCCACCTTTGGGCTGCTTATATAGGTTACAAGAGATAGATGAACTTAGGGCAAAGGTTAATGGGATAAAGTGTGGAGCTATTGGGAACATGTTGGGTACCCATTGGGAACTTCATTGAAACACATTGAGAACCCCCCCCCCCCCACAAGAAAAATTTAAAA
>Ga0209208_10005828_pt1 | contig 17067 bp, 9 predicted proteins | sample S1TSphfallax_3_FD_187694 | JGI IMG/M metagenome (GOLD analysis project Ga0209208, IMG submission 187694) | Host-associated microbial communities from peat moss isolated from Minnesota, USA - S1T2_Fd - Sphagnum fallax MG (SPAdes) (version 2) | ecosystem: Host-associated > Plants > Peat moss >...
ATTCTCAAACTAACATGTAATGTGTACATGGAACCAGACTCAATTTTTGAACCATGCCTCAAGGTTCTTGAATTTGACAAATTGCATCAACATTGAAGTAACAAGGTGTAGAAATATGAAGAACTGAGATCAAACCCACATCCAGAGAACCTACAAATTAATTTCATGTCAGAACTGAGACCTGAGGTTCTTTCTAAAAAGGAAAACCAGGGAACGCTGGTTATTAGTTATCACTACTCCTCAAGGGCACAAGATCAGTCCCACTCCTGGACTATAGCATCCCTCCTCTTTTCTAGGAGAGATATTGATCAATACAAGGTGCATCTAAATCCACAAAAAAGTTTCTCAGAGTGCTTTACTGTACTGTGCTTTCCTTGGCCACTCTAAACCAGCACCCATGTGGGTTACGTTTACCTTATTGAGTGAGGCCTCTTATTGGCCATTTTAAGCACAAAAACTTGTTAGTTTTGAACTTAGAGACCCTGACTTAGTCCAAGCATGGAACATTTGTAATATTTAGAAATAATTTTAATGAAAACAGGGGGTTTTACCACGGTCCCAACCAGGGTGCTGGTTCACTGAAGGCATGGACAAGTATCTTATTAAACTCTTTTTCTTTGTTCCAGAGGCTGTAAATTGTAAAGCTAAATGTCCTAGCAAGTAGGAAGCCCATACAATTTACTCCTATGTAGGTTAGGTGAGTAAAACTTTAGGCAAAAGATATGAGATAAAGTGTGGTGGTATTTGGAACACCTGAGGAACAGGTTGGAAACATATTGTGAAATCAATGAGAACCATGTGGAACACATTGGGAACACCCAAAATCCAAAAAAATCCCCGCCGCACATTTCCGTTTTAAAGGAAACTGGCCTCTGGGGTACATGCTCCTTCATTCATTGGCTTTGTGTAACTCATATTCTAAGAAGAGTCCACATACAAGTTTATTCTTATATTGCCAAGAAATAATTTAACCCATGAAGGTTGTGAGGACCCAGGAGGGCTGGACATTTCGGGCAGCCTCTAGGCCCAGGGAAAGAAAATGCAACTTGGTTGCTGTTTGTCAAGTTGGAAAACTAAATTCTACTGTGTAGCTATGGTATGGTTTCCTATTTCGTTCTTTTCTTTTGTGTTTATTCCAAACAATTTATATTTAAAAAATACGTATGTATGTATTGATTTTGTAATAAGACACTGCATCATTTATCGTGTTCAATTGTATTTGTTCTAATGTCTAAGATTTCAAACTAAATTCAATCTTTTGATTTCTCAACTCTTGATCCAAAGGCCGTCCCATCAGATTGGAAAGTTAGAATATAAGTTTTACAGACTAAAAGTTTAACTAACTCATTCAACTTGGATAATTTTGGATTTTCTCTTGATTCAAAGGTCTCCCTTAACTTCAAAAATGTTTGGTTAAAGGACAAAGGCAAATGGTATGTGGAGTGTCTTCTTAATTTCATGGTAAAAATAGTACCTAATATGTTGATAGTGTATTGTAATGCCTGAGCAGTGGGGCATTACCCAACCCATAGCATCAGCACAAAATCTTCCTTTCATTTTTCCTGTGATAACTCAGTGGATGGCAAATACCCACTGGGCATCACTGGGAAAAAAGGAAAAAGATGCCAAGCATTTCAAAAAGCAAAATGCTGCTGGAATGAGCATTTCAATGTTAAAAAAGCCCCTCCTTATGCAAAGGAAATTTTTTGCTTGATAATGTGCCTTCCAGATACACTAGAAATTTTCTGCAGGCGATTGACAGGTGAAAAAAACTTGACTAGTTGTTTTTAAAAGTGTCCATATGTGTGTGTAAAATGGTTGTTTCCACATAGTTGAGGTTGCTAGTTGCTACCTGCTTGCTGGCCAGGACAAAATGACAATCACATTGGGAAGTTACTTGGACAGAAAATGATGGATGAGATTGATTACTTTGTTCCCATGCCTTGATTTTTTTGGTGAATTTATTTGCAATGACATGGCCATGGCCAAAACTAGGTTTGATCTCAAGACATCTTAAACATAGGTAATATTGATATCTTCACCCACTAGCCAATATGGTTCCCCATGGTCCCCAATGTTGACAACACAATGTAAAAAAGGAAATTATATACCAGCAATTGGAGCCATTTTTATTCACCGAGTTCCCAATGGCTGTTCTCCCGGGCTGCCATGTTTATCATCAGTACATCAATGCCCCTCATCAAAGCTGTGTTTTTTCTACAAATTTTGGTTTGTAGCCAAAGTGGCGATCGTCCCTGGCAAGATGTAGAAACATGGTGATCATCCTCAGAAAAAATTAGCTGAATATCATTATAAACAAGATCTGCAATAAAATCTTCAATTATCCTTCCATAGTTTTGGCTACACACTTTAACCCGTGTTTTAAAAATCACTTCTGGCGATTACTCCATTTCTAAATTTTAAATTTCTCTCTACGGCGAGATTTTGCCATTAAAATAAAAGGCTGCAGCAAACCTTCCTAAAACCTCTAGTATGTAGAATCCAAGTTTCTGCAACCCACACCACATGAATAGCCTTCCAAGAGAATCATGAGGTTCTGGAATCTGGATACTATTCCATTTACTTTTTGGCAGTTCTTAGTAGAAACTGCGGAGGTCAGTGAGAAGAGTGTAATTTACTGACTCAAAATAATTTTTTTCATAATTGGACCATTGAGTGATGATGTGTTGAATGATGTAGCTTTTTCATGCTTAGAGCAAAGTCAAAAAAGTAGCGTTGTAATTGTTCCAGTCCAAACCATTGCACATCATGAATGGAGGTGGAGAAAATCTGGCCTTGGAGAAATTAGGTTCATTCTTGTCCAAATTGGCCAGAGGCCATCAATGCCAGACAACATGATACTCCAAACTTCAAAACATGAGATCTTCACCCCAGAAAATTATTGGAATCTTACAGAAGAATCAGCAAATGCTTCTAGGTAATTTGAATATTCTCAGGAAGGATGAGTAAAAACCCTCCACACTTTGTGGCAGTGTAAATGAAGGCCCAGTTGTATGCTGTGATTGGGTGTCAGCACCCAGTGGCCATTTCAAAAAGCAAAATGCCTGCGTGTTTCTCTTTTTGAAATGCCGGTGTTAGTTGCTGGGGATATAACATACTCAAGTTGTGATGTGCTACAACCATTTAGAAAAGAAACATATGAAGTCTCCCATGGAATGTGTGAGAGTTTTTTCTATGACTAATCTGTTACATCCAGGAGTACTAGCATGTGTGCCATATTCAACTTTGTAGTGTTTTCTGTCTTAAGAAGCTTTTCTGTGATCAGATGTGGTTTTTGTCTTGCGTTTGAGAAGGCAATTGTCTAAAGTTGGCAAAAACAAAACTTATTGCTCCAACTTGCATCACTCAAGTTGTGTTACAACTGAGAAGACTTCCAGCCACCTGTGTAAGTAAAGGGCACTTGCACCAAAGTCTAGCTAGTAACACATGTGCTACGCGCCACTCCCATTCCCCTGCTGTCCACAAACTCTGGATCTTACTTCTCATTTTGCAAAATTTCATTTCACACCTACAAGCGGTGCTTTCCTTTGTTGCCTTTGCAAAGGTTCACCTATATATGCACCATTTGGGCATATATATATACATGGGATCTGGCTTGTTTTACACAAATCTCTAATTGATTTTTTTTGGCGTCCACCATGAGGCACATAGTCACTTCTATAGTTGCAATTCTCCTTCTCAGATTTCTTTCACAATTAGGTTATATGTTTCTCAAAATGGTCGATGAAATGAAAAAGAAATCGTTCTCAAAATAATAATATATATGCTTTAAAGAAAATACATTTTCTTGCCCAAGTTGGTCTCCATAATGTGCTTTCATCCATTTTTAATTATTTTTTGAGCTTACATATTTCTCTAAATTTTTGAAAGTAGATTCTTATATTTGTAATTTTCATATGCACAATCATATAGTAAATGTTTTCTTCCTTGAGATAGTTGAAAGTGGATATCATTACTTTGTGTGTTTAGTTTACAATGCTTTCAATCCAATTTTCTCTATTGCCAATCATGAGCTACCATGTCAACCTATCAAGATTATCTCAAGACTTTTCAAGGTGCATTGTTGGCTCCTCTCATCCTAAATTTATTTTAGAATAAAACATCAATTCAAAAATATCAAGGATTTTCAAATTTTGTAAAAACTTTAAATTGTGCTCATGTGTATTTCAATTTGCCACTAGGAGAAATTAACATGGATTACCTTGGTAGGAAAGGTAGATATAACATGGTCAAGCCTTTAACTATAATATACATGAACATGTGTCTTTTTGGAACTGGTGGTCAAAGGGTGTGGGTTAGTTAATGATCAAAGAGCTTTTTCTAGCAATTGTTTATTTATGCTCCATGAATCAAGTAAAAATTAAAAGGACAACCTAACAAAATTGGTAACTTTTAAGAGTATATTATTGTAAATCTTATTTATAACTCCCAACCTTGGCTTCTTGTTCCTTACAATGGCATTCACTTCTTACTAGAATAGACTAAGTTCAACATACATTTCAAAACACAAATTATGGTAGAAAAAACTTTTGGCATCCTCAAGATGGAATAGCAAACTTTGTTCAAGCCATTATGCAATGGATTGCATAAGAGCTTGTTCTCCTTAACCTTTACTCATTCTTTGCTTTACAATATATGATCAAGTGGGGCAATATTTCATATCTTGACATGGAAATGACTCACATTGGAAATGCAAAACATGAGAAACTATTAAAACAAATATTTGTGATGCTTATTATTCAAAAATGCAAGATGTTTTATTCAATTTCTTATGGTAACTCCCACCTATTGAAAGGTATTTCGAATAGATATGTAGACTAGTTGAACTTCATTAATCTACAAAACAACATATGTGAAATTGACATGACTAAATTTCATTGTGAAAGGGGACCTAAGAACATGATGCATACTATGACACTTGTCATGGAATTCCGTCAACAATCCAAATGTTTAATTTCAAAATCAACAACATGCATAGACTTGTGCATTTCTAATGGAAAAATGCAAGGGGCAAACTAATGATATCATGTCAAAATTCAATGTTGTAAAACATTATTAATTTATTTTTTTGAAATAGAACATGTTCGTAATGTTTAGATAGTGCCACATCATAATTTCAAAACCTATGTTTGTGATTTTACAACAAGTTTTATTTCTAAAGCTTAAGTAATTATGTACACTTGGAAGAAACACATCAAAATTAGTAAATCCCCATTTGGATCCATTATAATTTTTTTTAAAGTTGCCAAATTATGTTTCATAAAACTTAAACTTTGAAATGTGCAACTTGTAAGTTTGTAACACAATTTACAAAGTAAATAACTTCCTTTCATATATTTTTAAAAATGTTGGATTAGGTTAGGTTACAAATTTTATAGGTATATGAGCCCGCTTTTTATTGTGCCTCTTCATTATTTCATGGGTTCCACCATTGCCTTGGTAATCATAATATTGAGATTTCATGGCTTATAGAACTTGTTAACATTTATAGAGTGTCCAATTTGCTTGAGGATACATTTTCATTGTGAAAGGAGTGCCTATTCTTCCTACATTGTTCGTATGTTGGTGCTCTCTACATGTATAACCACATTCTCAAAATGATTCAGTCCAAATCTATAGGTGCAACTCTAAAAATTGAAGAGAAAAGATTGCAAGATCATTAATTTGTGTGTCAAAGAAAGAGGGACATTGAAAGGAATGGTGTTGGAAAGAAGTAGCCTATGGAAGACAAATTCACAAAATTAACTTCATGTAACCTAATCGACAATAATTAGTTTCATGATTGCCGCTTGTGAAAGAATGTGAAAAAAGTGGGAGTACTTGGATATGGTGGGTGGGGTGGAGGACCTACCAAAACACCATGGAATCTATGAGTTTTAGTACTATGATAATTTCTTTATTTCACATGTGAACATAACTCCATTTATAAATTCCAAAAAGTTGTGTCTATTGTACATATGTGACCAGTCCTTGTTTCATGGTTTAATATGGATTCTTAATTGACATACTTTTTATTTTACAATTCAATAATTGTTCATTTCACAAAGTTTAAATACTTAGGAATTATTTAAGGTTGTTCAAGTTCGTGACTATGTAGTTGAAGATGTTGTAACACAAAATTTGGTTCAAAAATCTAGAATTTGTAAATAAAAATAGTTACAACCTATGGATAGTTACAACTTTAAATGTAACCTAGGAAATGCTTGAACCTATGAAGGTTTTTTTCAAATAAATCCCTTCTAACACAAAAATAAATTAACAAACAAGTTCCACACAACACGTGACACATTGTACACAAAACACCTACAATATAAAAGGTGAAACTTACATGCTTTGGGCTAGGACCACCCATGTGCTTAAAGTTTATCAATCTTGACTTTTTATCTGAATTATAACGAATGGGAAGTTCATCCCATGCACTTAAAGATCTTGCCTTATGGGGAGCATTCACCAAAGACACATATTGTTTTTTTTGTGAACATTTCATAATCTAAACACCACATGGGTTTATTGTATCATAGGTTTATCACACATTAAATCCTTATCACAAGGCTTAACAATAGACTTTCAACATGAAAATATGCAAATGGAAAATGAGCCCAAAACTCCCCCCATTTAACCCCTTGAATACTTGAAGGGAGAATGGATGAATTATTCACCTTTTTCATGTAAATCTAATATAAATTATCATTAATTTGGGTCCAAATATGCTAAAAGGAATCACCTAGTCCAAGGTTCCTTTCCTTGGGAAGGATTGATTGCTATTGGCTGAGCCACATGGTAGCTAACAATTGGATTGAAGAAAATCAATGGACAATCAAGGTACATGTGCAAGTTGTGACCCCAACTTGCACATGTACCATCACAATCTCTTCCAAACAATCCTAATTTGCATGCACATGCCATCACTAAGGTTAAACAAGCTTTGTCATGAGAACCCCAAAACTTTCTAAGTTTTTTTTTTGGAGATTTTTGTAGAGAAAGACACAATCTCAAAAGGATTTCAAGTATAAGTCATGCATTTGTACAATTGGTTCAATCACACACAAAAAAGGTTTTCTAATCAAATTTTTTGGACCTAACCTAACTTATTAGCATTTGTATTTACACCACATTTGGTTAATCAACACAAAATGGTCTCCTAGAGCAAGGAATCACTAAGTAACAACAACATTTAGTTTTAGTGTTGCACCCATAACTAATCCAAAAAACACATTGAGAATAGGTAGTCATAGCCTTTCACAAGGACTTCATGAATTCTTGCATGTTTACATTTGCCACTTGTCTAATGACCATGCAAGTTTTGTAAGCAAACTCTCATTAATATTCAACAACCTATATTGTTAAAAACATTCAAAATTGATTATCAAAGTAATCTACTTACCTTAATTTAAAGGATATTATAAACTTTTAAAATATTTTCAAACTTATGACCCCAAAAACGAGAAAGAATCTTTAGTAAATGTGGAGAACAAAATTACATGAAAACTTTCAAGAGTTCCATATGTACCAAAACTTTTTGTACCATGAGAACTTGAAGACTGTGCAAACAAGCATTTATTGCATCTTAGCAATTTAGAGGCTACTTTTTAAAAAACTCAAACTTGGTGCATATGACACACAAACCTTGAATTTAATTGATGTGCATAATTTCAAAATGGCTTGTTTGTTTAATTGATACAAATATCATTTTGACCACATGAAAAATTGACAAAACATGTATTCAATATAGTTTTGCACAATTCACATTTGAAAATATTTTAATGTTGTTTTTAGCAAAGCATAGCAATTTGAACTCATTGGACAAAAAAATTCAATTTGATTTGAATACTACACACATGTATCTAACCAATTTTTGATTCAAATTTGAAAGCCTTGCAAGCACACATCAATTTCAAATTAAAAAATTTTGAAGGCTTGAAAGGACTCACTAACATTTAATTCAACTTTTACCTTTAAGCTTGGCATTTAAAAATGATAAAAAGAACAAAAACCTTGAATTATTTCATTCAACACTAGTTTAAATTATTTAGAACATTGAAAATAAATTGCATAGACCTTGAACTCAGAGAACACAAAACTTTCAAATAATCCATTTGAGTCCTTATATTTTTGCATCTATAAACCACTTATTTCATGACTATATAAGGGCGAAAGCATCCTTGGGTGGCACCACTAGGAACATCACACCTTGATTTTCCTAGACCCACTGAACTTTGAAAAATCATAGGAAACATTTAAATAAATATTTTCATACACTTTAATCGGAGCAAAACAGAGACGAAAGCTTACCATTAAAGAAAAAAAAAGTTATAGCAAATGCACTTGGGTTGGAACTTGCAAAATGAATGTTGTTCAAAATGGAGATTTGTTCAATTAATGATTTATATATATATGATGTTCCCATGTTGTTTACCACATAAAATTGGACAAAGAACATATTCAAATTTTTTATTTATTTTTTCTTTTGAAATTCAATAAAAAAAAACATCTATCTTTCAACATTGTAATTCACTTTAAAAGGATTGAAGGTGCTTGTGGATCTTTCTTTCTTCCCATTACAAGGGACCGTTATCTTTTTGTGGTGAAGTAGAAAGCTTTGTGATGATACCTTTGCTTTTGGAACGAAGAAATGTGAGAAAGGGGAGAGGAAGAAGGAAGATGAAGAAAGAGACAAAGGAGGGCAAATAGAAGGGAGTGGAAGTAGGGCATGAAATGTAATGAAAATGGCATGTGGGAAGAATAAGTCTTTTTGTTTTCACCATATTTTATTTATTGAGCATGGGCTTTGTGGTATAGTGTGTTGTTCCAAGATTAGATTGGTGATTATGGGTTTCAAACCCAAGGCCTTTAAAAGGACAAGTTGGCCAAATTTGGATTATTTTTTTAGTTATTCCTTTCTTTTCCTCCCTTTTTCTTAAGGTTTTTCTTTGCAAGAAACAAATCAATGTTATGTTATTTTCCTTTTCCTTTTTCACAAGCTCTTATGATTTTCTTGCCATAAAGAACTTGCAAGTTTGTTTTCCTTTCCCTCCCCCCATTTGAAATCTAAACAAAAATTTGGAATAAGAATCATAAGCAAGTTCAACAATTATGCAAATCTGGACATGTGTTTTATTTCATGCTACTAACATTTTTAGGGTCCTTTTGTTGGCAACAACATTAAAAGAAACATTTATGGAAATTTCAATGTTTTTAAAACTATGTTTTTAAAAACATTTCCATGACAAGAAAAGTTTTAGTCTATCCTTTTTTTCATATGAAAATATACATGAACACAATTTTAAAAATTTGGCAACTTACCAAATCTAATTTAATATATGTTTTGTGTGGCAAAAATGTTACACAAATCTCAACAAAAACGTTGGACGCATCATCCTCACCAAAATGCAACACTTGAAATATTGATAATCCCAATATTAAATGTACCACTTCAAATCATGACAACCACCACATATATTAGATATCATTATGGGCAATTTGGCTAACAACTTTCTTAGGGGGAAAACAAACCCATAATCCCAACAACTTGCAAATGGAACACAACTTTGTAATGTAATAACAGTTGGAAATTCAAATTTTCATTAAAATATAAAAGCATTTTGGTCATTTTTTAGAATGTAAAATAAGGTTATTTGGGACAAAAAATCATCTCCACAATCCCAAGATTGGATCTATAGGTAGCATCTTGATCATCATGTTCACAAATTTATTAAATACACCTCTAATTTCCTAAAGCCTTAAATATTATTTAATTCCAAGAAATTTTAATCTTTCATTAATTTTGATCAATTGTTGTTTAAACTCAACCCACACATAGAATTTTGTACCACCTTTGTCACACTTTAGATGTTTTTTTCACTTAAACTAATTATGTTTCTTAGGATCCATTGATGTTTGCAACAACCAACACATTCAAGGAATTTGCAAATAAATAATTGGATTAACAATTTATTTTTAATTGTAATTATCACATGCAACTTGGTACAAGGCTTAGTTACCTTGAACAAGTTGCATAAAATTTTAGTTGCAAAAGACAATACATGGCACCAAGTCATAATGGTAGTTGCATAAAGATGTGACTTATATGAACTTTTCATTCATTGAAATTAGCTTACATACCATCATCATTTTGTGATTGATTTTATGACTCAACAATGTAGTTGCATTATTTATTTATTATAATATTTATATTTGTATATATTTATATTATTGTTAATTTCATTAAGGTCAACTTGTACCATGTTGATACATGTCATTACATAATATAGGCTTTAAAAAGCTAATTTAGGTTGCTAGGTAGGCCACTTATTATGCTTACTTAAACTCACTTAGTAAACATCTAGCTTAAAGTTGGTTACATAGGTAGGGAATATTTGGTCAACATCCCAATGTTCACCTCAACCAATGTCATTTGTCAAAATTGATCCTTGATCCCCAAGGATGCAGATCAATTCTTTTACCACCAAGCCACCCCATTTGTTGTAACATGTAATGTGCATTCTATTTATCCTCTTTCATTTAAAACATTACACAAAACATCATTTTTTATTTTTGATATCTTATTAAGATATGGTCCAAATGACAAGATTAAAATTTAAACTTAAATTTTTTTCAATAATGTACACAAATTTTTTTTTCCTCTTAAAAATATAAATTGATTTGAAAAAAAATATATTTGAATTTTGCTATTGAATATAATTTCAATGATCAATATGTGGATTTGTTTTCAATCACATGGTCTACAAATGGATAATATAATATATATATATATATATCTTTCATATCTTAAACCTTCACTTTGATTCTAAAAATTATATTATACAAATTTTTTTTTGATAAATCATAATTTTACCAAAAAAATTTAATTTAAATGTTGATATATAATTTATTGACATATAATATTTAAATGGATCATAAATAAATTCTAATAGAAATATAATGAAAGTTATTTTAATAATCAAATTTATTTTTTATGTAAAAGATTAATCTAGATAATCAATTTTAATTTTTAAATATTAATTAATGCCACATAATTTATTTATTTTAAAGAATTATAAATTTATTACATTTACACATATAATAATATTATTTTTACTTAAAATTATGATAAAAATTGTATGTAAAAATAAATTATGTTTTTTCACATTTCAAACTTCTATTTTATTTAAGAAATTATATTAAACGTTTTTGCTTATAATAAATCATAATTGTACGAACAAAATGTAATTTAAATGTATGATATGTGATTTGTTCATTACATAATGTTTATAAATGGGTCATAAATTACTCCTACTACCTAACATAAATGAGTTACATTGCCTACTTAATTAAGTAATTAATTCAAAAAAATCACAAATCAACATGATAAAATATCTATTATTTATCCCACATACATATGACCTATTAGCTATTACTACCTACAACCTATCCTATTTATTGCCTATTGAATAGATTGATTCCATAACCTTCCTAATTAATTAATTAAACCTACTACTTAGCCGTATACATATTACTTGCTACTTAGCCCTATTTCTACCATTAATTGCCATGGGTCCTTTGAAAGTTTCACAAACCCTACTACACATTTGATGGTTAGTTCATTGAAAAAAGTTAGAGAAAAACAATTAAACCACTAAATATAGCAATTTCATTGGTTAACTTTTTATTTCACATTTAATTACATGTGCATTTGCAACTAGGATTTATAGTTGCAAGTCAAGTTGAAAGACGCCACATGGTGTCCAACAACCTATGAACCACTTTCCAAGTCATAGAAACATTTACATTTTCATTTATTTTGGGATGCCACTAAAAATCGATGATATATGTGTATTTTTCATTTTCATCCAAATTGACATTAATTACAATTATAAATTGCATATGCAACTACAAACCACTTTGTAATCGTTTATGTGATTACAAGTAATTTTTACTAAATGCCATGAAAGACAATCATATCTATGCTCATAAAAATGGTTGATTTGGACACAAGTCACAAACACATGGCTTGGAATGGACATGATTCCTTATAGTGACATTGTGAAAAAAACATTGTAAATATTATTTAGTTTTACAATTGGGATTGAGTTTTTCCAACTCCAAAATAGTTTGTTTTGGTGATGACACAAGTCGGTTTAGTCTATCTATTCGAATTTGCTTCATTCTTTGCATCATGGTAGGATTTAATTCAAGTTTTATGGTTTTTTGTTCTTTGTTTAAAAACGTTGTTCCATTATCCATAAACACTTAAATGGCTTTATGGAGGTTTTTGATTATTTGCTTATTGTAAAGTTCAAATTGCACATTCATTTGCTTTTGGTAGAACAAAAGATTCATGATGAAAATGGGAGTGTTTTCAATGCCATTTTCCAACAATTTGGGTTTTGGTAGAATTTGGAAAAAATTTACATGGAATTACAAAGTTCATAGTGACAACATGGTGTCGCCTTCACAATTTCCTTTTAACATCGTAAGGATTGTTACAAATGATAGAAAAAAACAACATATTACACAAGTGAGATTCAAGTGTCATGATTTTCAAATCGTTTTTGACCTTAATGATGACATAGATAATGACAATGTGATGTTGCTTCCATATTTAATTGTTCATACAAGTCCTATAAATCGCAATTTTGTTCCCATTTCAATCCTTTTGATTCAAAAGGGACCATGTCCCAAACACACTTTTGGTTCACATAATCATCTTATTTTAAATGGAGATTGTTGTGAATTGATTGTGAATACAAAAGGATCACAAAAGGTTGTTAATTCTCCAAAAGTGACCACTTTGGCTATAGTTTTGGTTGCTAATAAAACATTTTTGAATCATGAGTTGTTTGGTTTTGGTGAATCAACTAAACAAAGTTGCAAGGGGCACATCTCCATGGGTTGATGGACAAGTTTTCAACATCTTTTGCCCAACATCAAGAATCTTGTATTAGCCTTCAAACATGGGAATTATAGATAGGGCACATTGGATAACACTCTTCAATTGAATAGAGATAATTATGACTATATCCAAGACAATGTCTTTCCTTGACAAGGTTTGTCAAAAGTCTATTTGTTTAAAATGTCCACATAAGGTTGAAAGAATGGTGTTGATCTTGTTACACATATGCAACTAGGTGGAGATTTACAAGGAGCATGGTTGATATTTAACCATTATAAACATGTCTTAGGTTGGACTACCATGGCATTCCATGTCTATGACCCAAACTATGCCAAAGTCATGACAATTGTAGTATGTGACATGTAATTAAAGGATGTGGAATTTCAAGTTCTTATTTAGAAGGCATTTGTGAAGGTCATGAAAGCAAATGGATTTGACATGCCAGAATTCAAAGGGTTCATCGTTGATAATGTTTAAGCAAATTGGAATGATGTTTACATCACTAGTGGAAAAATTATTGTTTGCAACTAAAATTATCATTTTTGTGAACTATTATAGTCACAAACAACAATTACAAATGACATATTTGAATCACAAATGATAGTTTTAGTTACAAATGACTAATTACAAAGGGAAATTTTTCCACTAATGCATTGTGTTTGGCTCATTAAGAAAGCCCTCCCAACCATTGCACAACAAAGAAAGAACTTGCCTTTTCCATTGGGTTCAATCCATGGAAATTCACACTAATTTGTTTATTCAATTGTGACAATGGTAGGCAAAACACATGGAAATCTACAACAACTATAAGAATACCAAAAAAAAATGATGAAACAAATGTAAACTTTGAGGTTATCAAATCCTAGTGGCATTCATCTAAAGTAGGATGAGGGAAGGAGTTTGAAGGGCTCAACATTGGTTGTCCTTCTAACATTTTCAAATTCCTTAATGGGGGAATTTTGCTTGAGAGGTATTTGGAATTTTGTTCTTTCATTTTGTTACCTATTCAAAAAAATAACCATGTCGAATCACACATGTTCAATTTTATGACTAACAACCCCAAGAAGATAACATAAACTGTTACAAATTCTATTTTTAGCAATCCTATGCATAATAAGTCATTTGGCTTAGAAGGCAAAGAGAGATTTGGGTCTTGCAAGAGAAATTTGAACATTGTGATTAGTTCCCTTCAAGATTCACATCACCTTAACAAAGTGAATTTCGTAATGCTATGACAATTAAATTTTATGAAAGTGCAAAAGAACACTATGCATGAATCTTTAAAATCCTTTGGCCTATTCGATGTGGGATTCCTTCAAGGTTAAATAGTCATGGCTAGGAGGCCTTGGATATTCTAAAGACCACATGTAATTAAGAAGTCTTCCACATTGCAAGGATGATTGCAAATTCACAAATACATTGTTTAACCATCCATTTGAAAGGAGCAAATGTGAGGCCAAAGTAGTTAAAGTTTCTTTTCACACTTTAGTCCTTATGTTCTATGGTTGGTCCAAACTTTTACCCAATAAATAAGCTAGGTATATAGGCCAATGTGGTTTTGTTTTGATGATGCTAACACCATAATTAGTTACAGATATAAGAAATCCTTCCCCATCTTCTATCATTCCATTCATAAATAAATCTTCACTAGACACATTCATTGTAGATTGACAATGAAAACTAAACGCTAAGAAATGCAAAATACAAAACACCTTAAACCCTAAATTAAAGAAAGTGAATAAACTATAAAAGTTTTTTTGCAATAATGAAGAAGCTCTTTTGTGATGAACCAACAAACCCCAACAATAGAACATTCATTGATGATGGAAATTAGAAGAACATTGGAACACAACCATCAATAATGGAAATTGGAATGTTGATAGATGTGACAATTAAAACCAAAACATAGACTCTGGTGTTTCATTTGGGTCCCAAGTCCCAAACACTATGATCCAATGGAAACCAAAGCATGTAAGACCTTTATGTATTGGTTTAAAAAAGGATAATGTGCAACAAAAGAGCTTAGAATTTATTTGAACAACAATGTACTAGCCATTAGTGACATGATAAGTAAACCACCTTGAAGGCAAATCCAATGTTTTAATTTCTTGCATACATTACAAGAAATCAAAAAACTAACCACTTAATTTGTAATTGCATTTTAGTCACAAAGGACACATGCAATTTAAAATGACCCTAGTCATTGCCTTGGACAAGTGCCAAAAAACAAACAATCATAAATGACTTGATGTGGCATTCATAGTTGCATTGTGAATCACAAAACCTTATGGCTACCAATCAATTTTCCATCCATTACCATGAATGATGATGTTTGGTGTGAACTCTTATTTTGTGACTACATTTATAATTAGAGAGTATAAACACATCTTGCTTAAATGGACCATTATGACTACATTTGTGATTACAAAGGAATAGTTTCATATTGCTACCATGTGTCCAATGGTAGGTGTTTTCTTATTTAGCCATGTGGTAAATTTGGAGTGGTTGCTTAGGTGAAACAACCCAAAAACCTAGGCCTAGTTACTAACCTAGCCTAGCATATAGCATGAACAACCTAGGCTACCTAGGTGAAATCATGGTTAGGTGGTTCAAAAGTAGTATTTAAGAGTCCATAATCTAACACTAGCGATTTTTTCTATATTTCTAACAATTATCAAACCATAAATCCTATAATTATCCCCTATGCTTTTAATCATAAATATTAATAAGTCAACCTAGGAATATCCCTACACATGTGATTGATAAAAAAATCCATGAAAAAGATTAATATTTTTAATGTGAAATGGATTCTCAAAAATAAAAATTTACAATATTCACATCACTTAAATTTTTTTTAAAAAAAAGCATATTAATAAAGTTTTAATGCATTTCACTAATAAATTCTTCATTTGATGATGCTTTATTTTTTAATTTTTATTTTGACACTACTTTTGAGTCCACATTTTTCAATTTTTTTTGTGTGACATATGTAATGTTGTCATTTACATCAAGTTTAATTAACATAAGTAGGTTTAATTTAAGTTGGTAAGTACGTAATTTAAGTTATATAAACATACGTAAGTAGGTAAGTAGTTTAAGTTAAATAAGTAGGCCGAGGTATGGGCATTGCATATGTATGGGACAAGGGAGGCCCACCGAGGTAGGGCATATAAAAAAATTCATCCACCAAGGCCCAATGATCAGGGCACCCCATACTTGGGTGCATGCCCTGGTTGATACCTGGTCAACACTAGTATATACCATAGTTCAACATTAGTGTAAGATCGACATATGTGTGGTGCATCTTATGTTTATGTTAAACTACAATATGTGTCATATACATTTTACATTGAAATGGATGAAACCACAAGGTTTACCCTTGGTGAATGTCGCAAGAAAATGGCTATTGCTGTACAAAAAACCATATTCTGTTGTAGTGTGGGGACTACAAATTGTTGATGGGATCAAATTGCTCTCAAATCTAGATTTAGGGGCCCTGATCAAAATAAGCTGTTAGAATGTTTTTCAGTGTATGTGGAGGGGCAACTTACCATTGCTAATATTTCTGCTGCAACAGAGGAGGCACCTTACACAGAAGGTTTCACCTCTCCTCAAACAAGCCATTAAAATTCTCCCAGATTTGTGTGCTGGGTAAAGGACCTCAAATGAGGCCGTTTTGGGAATGCAAGGTCCCATGGTCAGCTCCCAACTCAAGCTGGGCTGTGCTTCCCAGCCCTGATTCCCAGAATGACCTTATCCTCCACATACCCGGATGAGAAACTTTTAGACCTGATTCCAAGCTATATAATGCTTAATGCTTGAGAATGATCGAGTGGAGTGACATCGCCGTGGGCCTCTGAATACACATAATGATAAACTCTCTGATATGTTTCCTAGTGCTGTGCCAAAAACTTAGTCACGAAGTGTAGGGCTGAGATTTCAATTTACAGGAGAAATACTGCTTGCTCTGATAGTGAACTTTGTTACGCTATTAACTTGGACTTGAGTTCGTGTCGTCACATACCCAGCAATTTCGACTCTGTTGAACTGCATAGTTACTTAGTAATGCCAAGTAAAATGCCTACAACCCCTTATGTCCAGAATCTGGAGTGTGCCCCTCACTTGAGAGCTGACACATTGGTGGTTGTTGGAGT
>Ga0209208_10005829_pt1 | contig 17067 bp, 12 predicted proteins | sample S1TSphfallax_3_FD_187694 | JGI IMG/M metagenome (GOLD analysis project Ga0209208, IMG submission 187694) | Host-associated microbial communities from peat moss isolated from Minnesota, USA - S1T2_Fd - Sphagnum fallax MG (SPAdes) (version 2) | ecosystem: Host-associated > Plants > Peat moss >...
AATTTTTTTATAACATTAAAAAAAAAATATTTCAAGCATTTTGAACCCAAATGATTAGGCTTGTAAATTATAATAAATATAAAAATATTGAAAATTGGTCAAGAAAACAAGTTCTATTATATTCACCATGTTGAAATTTATAAAATTTACAACTTAGAAATAATCTAATTTGACATGATGCATAATGTCAACAACACGATGACATTTTAAAGATTAAATATATTTTCAACTACCAAATGCCATATTCAAATACAAAAGAAATGGATGATTCAATATATTGAAAATCAGAACCATACTGTTAAACTAACATTTGAACTGACATATAAAAAATGAAATAATTAATTGGTTCATGTTTTACTATTCCTTTACCAAACACAATCAATATTGAACATTATGATTTACTATTTGATTTTGTCATTCAATCATGTAATGGATCAAACCAAAAATCACAATTTTTAGAAGCTGAAAATTTCACAAAATCATCATATTCCATGATGATAAAAGTATTTGAATATTGTAGTTTACTTAGACAATTAAATGAAGGATAAAAATAAATATTTGATGATGTTATGCATAGGAAACAATTGTACCTTAATACACTTATATGTTTATTTTTTACAAGGTCGCTAGAACTGGTAAAATTTTTACATTCAAACTCATAATTCAAAGATTATTGTGATTATACACTAGAGACATATCTTCTAATTTAACAAAAATAAGGCTTTCCTTATGGCATCAATAGGTAAAATTGCTTTCAATATTGATGGTTTAATAATACATTTAACAATGAACATGTTCAATAATCCTTATTTAGTTTACCAAACTTATCAGATGTCAAATTCATTAAATAGGTTTACATGTTGATATGAACAATTATAATTTGTTGTGATAGATGAAATTTCACTTGATGGTATTATAATGTTTAATGTTATACAAAATAGGCTAAGGTCCATAAAACGCATTCAAAAAAGTTTTTTTTTGGAGGTGTTGATGTTATTATGATAGGTGATTTCTATTAAACACCCTTTGTGAAAGTTAGTTAGATTTTTTAAAATATCAAAAATAATGTTAATGCACTAACACCAAATTGTTGGCAAACATATGTTCAATGTCATGAACTAAATAAAATTATGTGACAATCAAATATGATCTTTGTACAAAATTTGAACAAATTTCATATTGCAATAAAAAATACAAAAGATATTAAATGTATAAATTCAATTTGTAACTAATGATGACCCAACAATTTTATTATTTTATATTTATTATATACAAATAAACTTGTGCAAAAAATAATGAAAAGGTGTTCACTAACACATTAGGTCCATTTTTATTTTCAAAGTAATAAACATCAACCATCAATCATGCCCACCATTTTATGAACTCTCAAATCATCTGAATAAAACTATGGGTTTACATTTTATAATAATATAAAAAAAGATATGTTGGTTGAAATATGTGTTGTAACTATGCAACATTTGATGGTCTTATGAATGGAGCTGAGGGCATTTTTAAAACATCAACAACATATTGTGAAAAAACAACATATGGATAATGTTTCAAAATTTTAAAATTGGAACACTAACAAGAGAAAAATATACTCATTATTATAACAAAAATATTGAATCAAAATGAACACTAATTGAACCTATCATAAAAAAATATAAAAGTTGGTAAATCGTAATCATTTATTATAATAGGGATTCAATTTCTAATTCAACTTGTAGTAGCAAAAACCATTCATTATTCTTAGGGATTATCATTAGATGAATTGGTTTTTGATCTCACTAACGTAAAAAAACATGGGTTAACATATATAACATTATCTTGCATTCGAACAAAAGAAAAACTATTTTTGTTAGCTCCTTTCCAACATGAATTTTTTTATGTGGATCCAAGAATACATGTAAAAATGGATAGATTGAAAACAATTGCAATTTGGATACCATTATTTCCTTGATTAAAAAACTTAGATAATTTTCATGTAATTATACAAACCTTGAATACAATTTCTTTACACCAACATTACAAAGACATCAATCATGATCATAATTTTCAAATGTTTCATGTCTTATGTTTTATAAAAACAAGAATACACCATGCATCAACAAATGTGCACAAATTTATAAATTCATTGAAATATTCATATATTTTAATCCATGATGGTCATGGGTTAATGATGATGTATGACATACACATGCACTTAGATTTTTTCAATACAATAACTAATGATGTTCAAAATATATAACAACAATTTTTACATTCATATTGTATGTGTGTATAAAGTTCATTCATGTTCAATTTCTACATTCTTCAAATTCAACAATTTCCCAAACATTGTCCAATCATCATTATGGGAGATTTTAATGTTAACATTTTAAATGACAATAATCAAGCAAAAATAAACAAGAACTATTATATTTCATGGATAAATTCCAATTAAAATCACAATTTACTGAAAGCGCCACAAAATTTGGATTTCAATTAAAACATACATGGGTAAATGTTTGTAGAAATGAATCCAATCTAGTAAGCATATTGATCAGATTTTAAAAAATGAATTTATATTGCATTCAAATTACCAAACACACTTCCAATGTATAACAAAAACCATTAACGTCTCCATTTATTTAAAGTGTAATGTTTGTAAAAATATGCATGTAATTGTTGCATTTTCCACCTAATTAATCACCCCTAAAATGTTGGCAACTTGTGGTTTGAATGTGCATTTTTACATTTTTTCATGGACCATGTGCAAAAAAAAATCATAAATATCAATAACAAGACCAAAAAAACTTGAACGATTTTTTTATCCACATTTACACCCATCAAACATCATAACAAAACACTTTTCATTGAAAACCTAAACCCAAAATGCAAAAAACCAAATTCTCAAACCTCAAAATGAAAATGAGACTAAAAATAAAAATCTTTTCATGTAAATTATATACATTCAATATTGATGTTTGTTTCAAACATCAAAATACCTCATGCACATTGCTAAAAATTGTCTACATTATCCAAGTTTGAAAATTTTGGATTTCTTAAGACAATATAATTATTTACAACTTTATATTCATTTGTATGATTAAAAAAAAGATAGTGGAACTATGGCTTCAATTTCTAAATATCCACAATGAATTCTAAGATGGTTACAAAACTTTATTTTTTAATACAAATGTGAAAAAAAAAATCATGATCTTTCTTAAAGCCAACAAACTTTGATCCAATATAAGTTGAGTTCATAACATAACATTAAATATAATACTTTATTTTCAGGACAAAGCCTCTCGTGGCAGAGCCGCTTGTTAATTCTATGAAAAAGAAGATCTGAAATTCTGAGGAGATCAGCGCATGTCAACTGGTAGTAATATAATGACTTATAAATTATATAATTTAGAGAAATTTCAAGCTTTAAATGGTATGAAATTGAGTTTGAAGTTTCGACCTGCAAACATGCATAAGATACAATAGAGATATCCGTAAAGTCAGGAAAAGACAAGGTCAGTACCCCGAGTTTGGTCATACACAGGATGAGATTCCAAAAAAAACCTACGAAAAAGTACATAAGCATTTAAGGGTGTGAAACTAAGAAAACCATCTTCACCCTTTCTTTCTTTTTTCCTGAGCGCCTCGACTGCTGCTACATACATTTTCACTGCTTTGTACAGCTACTGTAATTCCTCTCGAACCTTGTGCATTAAATGCTGAGTTTCAGCATTTCATACTGAGATTTAATAAAATTTCATTACTTTGCGGATATCGCTAAAAGAAAAAGAGGGGTAAGGGGGTGAAACACAGGGTGTCTTTACGGACGTTTTTAATGTTCTCCAAAAGGGGTTGTACATATGTATGATTGATTTTAATTGGTCAATCACAATGACTACCCCAGTGTGATGGCATTTATTTGATCCTTGCTATACAATGTCTGATGTTTCATGTTTATGCATTGGGTAAGGAAATAACTTGAGCAGTAGTTTAGAGGTGGTAAACACTGGTAGATGTGAGTGTTGGGCAGTTATTGCTTTTTAGCAATAATAGTGTGGGTAATTTACCACTCCTCCCAAAACCCTAGGGCTTCAACGACGGAAGAAGAAGAAAGAGGCGAAGAAGGGACTCCATAATCAGATTCCGATCGGTTCGTGAAAAACTGTATATCCGCCGGATACAAGTGCCTGCTCCAGTCGCTCTAGGAGAAAGGGATTTGGACGTTCGAACTGCGACGGCGACAGTCGGTGGGTTTCTTGTCGCTTAGTCGATAGCGCGCTAAACGTTCGTTCGCGGAAGAAGAGATTTGTCGTTGTTGTTAAGCGTGTGTGTATTGTTTGGTTTTGCGTTGTGGACATGGGGGGACATGGTGGTCTCAATATTTTGCCGCAAAAAAGTTGGAACGTGTATAACTTCGATAATCGAGAGAAAGTGAGGAAGGATGAGGAAGAAGCTGCACGTCAAGAAGCAATCCAGCAGCAGCAAGCCCGACAACGAGACGCAGAATTCCGTCTGGAGAAGCTGCGAGCGGCGGCTGCTCAAGCCAAGTCCTCCACATCCACAGGCACCACTAGGGTTCAAGAACCAAGGATCACACAAGGGGAGGAAGAAGAGGATCATCGGCCAAAGCTTGGAAACAGTGCTGTGGCTGCCAGAAATGAAGAGAAGGGATCAAGCATCATCATCGCCGCTGAGCAGCAGCGGCCACAACACTTCAATTTCTTTTCGGGTGTGGAGGAGATCGTTGAGGGCTCCGGGCAGGAAGGAGGGAAGCCTCAAGATGATGGGAAAGAAAGAAAGCGAGGGGAAGGTAGGGTTAGGGACAGCAAAGGGAGAGATGATTTCAGGGACTTCAGAGACAAGAAGGCAAAGAAAGAAGAAGCAAAAGCTCCTGGGGCTGATGATGAAGTATATGGTTTTGGGTATGGTCTGATTGGCAAGAATGGAAAGAGGCCATGGTACTCGACCAAAACCTTCATGATTGACAGAACAGGGGATGAAGGTGCTGCGACACAGGTCGTGAGACCAAGAAGCACCGGTAAGTAGGGTTTCGTCCACAAGTGGCTGCATGCTTTCAGGTTTCTGTTCTGCCCAGTATAATATGGTGCAGAACATATCATACTAAAACCTTGAAACCATAGACACAAAAACTTTGCAAGCACTGTAATCTGATGTAAGTATATGTCACAGAATTCTGAACAGTATGGGGTGTGTGGATTATGAAGAAGCATCTGAAGCTTGTTGGATTATTTGGTGTGATCAGAGGAAAAGAAAAAGAAAAAGCAGAGGAAGACTGCGGAGGAATTAAGAGCAGAGAGACTGAAGCGGGAGGAACAAGAACAACAGAAAGCTCAAAAATTGTTGGTGGCTCAATTGAGACTTGGGGGCCACCGTGGAGCAGACAGAGCTGGCCAACCATACTACAATCAGAGCTATGGAAATGCACGATGATGAGTACACACTCTGCTGTTGACCCACCTGTTGATTGAGGAGATGCTTATGTGTTTCTTCAGTGTATGATACATAGCACACAGTTGAAATAGCACCCATGGTTATAGATATACCTGGCTGTCACTTTTTAGTTTCAAGCATTCCAATTTATGATACAAAGTCTCAAGCAACTTCTACAGAAGTCTTGTGTTATACTTGTCCCCCTGATAAGCTGACTTCACCTTCCTGAACTTCTGAAAGTACCATGTTCTCTTTCCATAGATAACTAGCTTTTTACCAGAAGTAGGGCAAATTCCATCAGTTTGGTGGCTGTTTGATGAACCAGACAAGGTCAGTAAAACTAGGATTTTCTAGTTCTCATTGTCTGGGGAGGGATTCTTTGTGGAACAGTGTGAAAAGATTCAAGTTCTTAGGAGGACTCATACATATAGTCTATTCAATTGTCTGAGAGACAAAATTTATTGTGTTCTTTCAGAGCAAAGGTGTTTGAAATTGTTGGTTTTTTCCTTGACTTGGTGTGTTCAGTGCTTCCAGAACAGCTTTACATTTCAGTGCAGGATTTTGGATTTCTAGATCTGAAGAATGGTTGAATCAGTATATCCTTCCCCTTATCTACTTTACATACCATACAGTGTGATGCCCTTCACGAAGACCTGATCAAGTGGCTGGAGCTGCAAATTGGAGGGCATTGCCTAATACAATACCATTGTCTGATCTCCACTGTCCAATATCCTTTTGGGGGTTCACATGAAGATTTCCCCCTGGATGGATTGGGTGCAATATGAGTGTTTGAGGGCTTATAGATGACCATAACAATATGTGAACCCTTGCTTTAGTTATGGATGACATGGTGAGACAGATCTTGAATAGGGGGAAAAGAGTTGAATGGTCCATTTTGATGGAAGTCCTCCACTCTCACCACTCCTTAGAAATTTAACTAGCTAGGTTGCTTAGAAGTGTTAAGATTAAGTCAGTGTGCTTGCTGCTCAAGTGTGACGTAATATGGACTGGAGGAGGTCCTCTGATGTGCAAGGAGAGAATTCAGCTTTGTCAAATACTCCTAAATTTGTGAAGTGGAGAGGTCTGCTGATGTAGCAAGGTGTGCAGGGAGGGCTTCAATTTCTTATAAACAGTTCATGGCGGAACTTGAGGATAACATCTTACCTGGAGAAGCAGAGCAGAGGTATGTTTGTTCCAGTGCTCTCAGTTGCAACTTTGTTTGTGAAGGGAAGAGATGTGGTACTTCCTCCATTGTGCACCCGCTGAGTCAGTCAGAATGTGTCTGGAGTACAGACTCCCTTGTGTTCTCTTTGCTTGCAAAAATTGTGTAGTTGCAAAGGGCTAATAACTGTTGTCCAATCATCCATGTAAATATGCTGTTGGCTTGCCCAGTTTGACCTTTGACTTTCTCCTTATGGAGGTTAAACCTGCTTTGCACATTGACAAAGCATTGGATAGCAAGGCCTGTCTCACATCTGTTGTCTATATTGGAAGTGATACTTATACTTGCTAACAGGTCCAGCATTTTCTTGACAGGTATGATGAATACAAGACAGAGTTCATCAGAACCCAAAATCGTTCATTTTTTGAGCAACACAAGGATGATGACTGGTATGCATCTCAAATTTAGTCACAGCGGTCTTATATTTCATGGTTACTGCAGATTTGACATTGCTATGCAAGTTTCTGAGGTTTCCTGGAAGGCATAGGTTAAAATGGTATGTTATGCAGGTTACAGGAGAAATGTGACCCAGCATGGCTTGAGGCTGTTTTGGTGAGGTGAGGTGATTGTTGTCTTCTTATTGGAAGCAAAAGGCTGTGAATTTCTTGGTTTTGATATGCTCTCTACCATGTGTGACACAGCCTTGTAAACTGAGTAGGTGGTCTTAGAAGAAGCCTAAAATGCTGCAGATGTGATGTTTTAGCAATAAACAGGGAGTATCTCTAATTTTTCTCTGTTATCCATTTTGTATTGAACGACCAAGCTCTGTTATTCTCTTTTCTCACATGAAGCTTGCTTGTTTGGGTTACAGACTGAGCTCCTACCTTGTTCTGCAGGAGGAATGAGAATGCTAAAATTCTGGCGAAGGAGTTACTGGCTGAACTTCAAGGCAGTAGTCTTGATGTGTGAGTTCAACTGCTATAGAATATTTGTGTTTTAGGGTTGTAACTAAAAGAAAAATGTAGGAGTTGTTTTCTCAGGTACATCAGGCTTTGAGTTCCCAATTTCTTTGTTTCTATGATGTGTTTCAATGCTTGCTCTGTACATGTCCATGAAGGAAGATGGGTGTCATGTGCTTGGATGGATGGTTCACAGGGGCCAAGTGCTTTTGGATCTGCAAAAGAAGAGTCAGAGGATGATGGAGATGTGGGAGCCAAAGGGAGAAGGCAAAGCCGATCAACCAAAAAGTCCCAGGAGATCAATGCAGCTCCAAAAGCACCAGCAGGGAGTTCTGATCCAAAGAAAGTGGTGAAGGACATTGAACTCTGCCGAAGTGTTATGAGGAAATTGGATTCAGAGAAGGGGATTGAGGGAAATATTTTGACAACAGTAGATCAGCAAAATGGGGAAGGTGATAGCTCAATAAGCACTGGCTCAGTTGGCCCAATTGTGATCATGAGATCAGGCAACTATCAGGTCAAGGGGTTGGAGGGGATAGAGCTTCTTGATGTGATGCTCACATATATGTGGTGTGTACATTCAGTGGAATATTATGGTATGGTTGAGTTGAAAGAGCCTCCAAGGTGTCTTAGGCACATACAGGGGACAGTAGATCCAAAGAATGGTGGGGAGGACCCTGGTTTTGCTGAGTGGGAAAAGAAGTTAGAGTCAACATGGCAAACAAGGCTACAGAGTGGAGATCTCATTGAGAAAATGCTTGGAAGGGAGAAACTTGGTATTGCAGCAAATGAGGCACTGGACCCTTTTGTTTGTAAAATATGTGATGAAAAGTATGGCTGGAAATATGGGTGTGGTGCTCAGGGGTGCACAAAACTGTTCCATGGCCCAGAATTTGTACACAAGAATCTCAAGCTGAAGCATTCTGACTTCATGAGCAATGCAGTTGCCAGATTGTAGGAAGAGCTTTATTTTCAGAATTACATGACGCGTTGTATACAGCATCTTTGATCATACATGGCAATCTTCTACAGAGACTTCCCTGAGACCAAGTATTTTAGTGTATTGATGCATTCTTGGATCATGTTTGCTGTCAAAATCAGAATTTTTTTGCACACAAGCTTCAAGAGTTGCTTGTGCTTATACATGGCCTTGCAACAGCTTGTAATTTCTATGAATCAAAGCCTGAAGACATGTCTGTTGTTTTCCTACCTTCTTTCTTTTGGTTTTTGGAGACTAGTGGCAATGCAAGGCTCATGATCACCTTTGCTGGATTAATAATGTAGGGCCAATACTAGCTCTATGGATTGAATTTGTTCAGTCTATAGCATTGTTGTGTTATGTTGAATTGTTGTTGTGGAGATTTCTCTGTCATTCCATAGATGTTGGTACCAGAGTTAAATTGCATCTTGTAAATTGCACCAGAGTATTGTCAGTGATACTCGAGTGCACTTCATAATGAGGATGTGTGGTTGGTGCATCATGTTGTGGAAACAGACCATCAGGTCCATTTGTGCCAGCTCCACCTGAAATGACTATGCAGTTCCTAAGAGAATGCCCTGCACCCTTCCATCCTGGTGCCTTCATCGGAGGGTCTGATGGGGATGGGAATGGAATGGCATGGCATGGGGTCACAAAAGACTGCCAATTTGAGGCCCAATGATGGGTGGGGGCTTTTTAGATGTCCCTTGTATGATGATGCCCTGTCCTCATACCATGCACCGTGACCCACGTGGAGGTTAGCTTCAATGCTTTTGAGTTTTGGGTCCATTCGGTGCTTGTGCATTTTTCTTTGAACACACCAATACTTGTTGGGTGTATGATTGTTGGGTTGATTGCCTCTCTAATGGTTTTGTATAGTGACTTTTGAATGTGTATTGGATGCAGCTATTGCGACCTTGATGCACCTGAAGATGACATAAACGGTGATTGATTACAGAAGTCTGTAGAGCATTTAGAATGCCTCTTTGCCCAAGTCAGAAGACACTGTCTACTCTTTGATGGGGAGGAATCGCTAGGAATTATTGGTCAGGGTTGAAGATCAAGGCATGTTTTATTCATGGGAAGTCTTTAGGTAGTGCCAATTTTATTGGACTGTGATTTGTAGACACCAGGAACTTGCTTTTGACTCTTGACACCCCCCAATTCCATTTTCCCAGGTTTGCTTGCATGCCTCAATTGCCTGTTCGGAAGTGTTTTTCTGTGGGGACACAGGTTTTGACCTACAGTAGGAATTGCAATTCACATGATTTTGCTTCTGATCAAGCGTCCTACACCTACTATCTCCCATCCTTTTCCTCCAACCTTTCCATGTAACCCCCCCATCAGAGGTGCCCCTGGCATGCCTCCTGCTAACCCAGCTGACATTCTGGGCATTCCCAGCATGCTTGGCATCATGCGACTGGCTTCTAGCATGTAGCCAACAGGCATACTTGTATTTTAGCAAGTGGTGTATTTCAGCATTCATTAGTGAATTGTCATACAATGCATTTGTTTTTGCATCCGTCATTCCAGTTCATTAGAATGTCAACTCCTGCTGTTATTGCCATACCTTCTTTCTAAACATGGCCAGAACTTTTATGGGTGTATCACATTGGTTTAGGCCTCGTGGCTAGATGTCTGGTGTACCATCAGCATTTCAATTTATCTATCTAATGCAAAAGGGGGCTGATAATTCTGTAAGCACAATGCACCCAATACTGATATCATCTGTCTTTGGCTGTTCATATTCAGATCTGTGATAATTGGCCAAACCATGACAACAGGTTATAAAGGTGGATGAATGTTTCCTTAATCATTTGTGATTAATTATTTTAGTTTTATTTTTTTCAGTTTCATAATATTCTAGTGATGTCACATCAATTTCCTGAGACTGTCACAATTTCACCATAGTCTAGTGATAGAAAGTTGTCTTGATAATTGATTTTAAAAACATTTAAGTTGATTTTAAAAACATAACCTTTTGCAACTAAAACATGAATTATGGAAATATTTGGATTTGTTTATTATAAATGCCAATGTATATTGAATTATGTGTATTTATTTTTATATTCTGTTTTATTTAATTGAACATTACATTTTGCAAGTTGTTGTGTGGGAATTGGTTCTTTAATTTTTTCTATAGTGCATTGAACATATGACGATTGAATTTTGTCATTTACAAGATATTCTTATGATTTTTTTTTTAATATATATATATATATATATATATATATATATATATATATCATGTGATTCATAATTTGTGATTTTGTTTTTTTAATATTTGGAAACATGTTGATGAATTTATATGTTTTTATATAATAAGTTAGATTTGGACAAACCTTCAATAATTTAGAAATATCATTGTCATAAAATGCCCAATCAAAAAGATAGAATCATATATATATATTTGTGTTACATTAGGCTCAACAATCATATGGGAATGTTCCATTTGAATTTTGGGAAATATTTGAACTTTGGTGATGGAAATTGAAATGAACAAATTAAACAAAATCTCATTGACATGAACATTTGTGTTGTTTTTCAAAAACTTTTGTAAGTACTGAATTTGATTTTTAATTTATTTTTTAAATAATATTTGTATTATAAGAAGTGTTGAACAATGAAACAACACACTCCAATGGTGAATCCCAGTTGTCTTTCAAAATGTCTATTAATGCATAATCAAATTTGTCATTCCAATAAAAATGTGTAGTTAGTTACAGTAGTTGAATAGGAGGTTGTTGCACCACTAATTCCGAAAAAGATGGAAAATCATCTAAATTTATGGTAGCTTTGGAATCATTAATGTGAAAAGAAGGCAAAGACCTAAATAGACCATTACCATATTGAATTGGTTCAAAATGTTGAGAATTGTATGCTATATGTAAAGGGATAGATTGAAAATCCATACCACATCAAAACATAATGCATTTTGATATTTTATTCTAAATGTAAATTGGCCTATATAGATATTTAGCTATCCAAAACATTGTAATGAAATCTCTCCCCAAAATTCCCATACTAACACTTAATCCATTTTTGTCACATACTGATGTTCATTTCTACCCATGCTTTAATGCATATCAAACAAAAAACTTGGATACAATTTTCAAATACGACATTGTTGGGTTTTTTTAATATTCAGTAATAAACATTGATTTAAATGTGCCATGTTATTTTGCCACAATTCAAGAAATGATAAATGATTATCTAATAAATAAATATGGAATAAAAAAGACAATTGCTTATTTCACATTTGTATGTTGAAACTAAATGAAGGCCATATGAATGCAATATATGTTCAAATGATGAATAAAGGTGTTTCCATATGAACATCAATTTAATGGATATTTATATAAACAAAAGCATAGTTCCCACATAAACACATTAAAAAAAATAAAATCAATAATTCATTCAAGACTATTTAGTTTTAAATGTTTTTGAAAACTTCCTTACATTGAAAAAAATTTTATATTGAAAAATTGCTAACATTTTTAAAAAATTAAATTATATATAATTTGCATGTATTGACAAATTATTTTCATTGAAAAATTACTTACATTGAAAAATTATTTGCATTAAAAAAAAATTATATTGGAAAATCATTTGCATTGAAAAGCTACTTTCATAGAAAAAATTACTTCTATTGAAAAACTACTATCATTGAAAAAATTGCTTACATTAAAAATTACTTTCATTGGAAGAATTGCTTTTATTGAAAAAACTATTTGCATCGAAAAACTAATTTCATTGAAAAAACTATTTGCATTGAAAAATTACTTTCATTGAAAAGTACTTTTACATTGAAAAATTGCTTACTTTGAAAAAACTGCCTACATTGAAAAATTACTTTCATTAAAAAAACTACTTCCATTGAAAAATTGCTTTCATTAAAAGTTTACTTCACATACAAAATGTTGCATTTAAAATTATTTTTGGCACTTGATGAAAATTAATGTACGACAACTTTCTTTTCCCTCTTTAAAAAACTATGAAAATGATTACATAATATGGGTTATTGAAACCAAAATGTTGATGTAAGGAATTTCCACATATATAGATTACTCATATACTAAAGGTAACTATAAAAAGATCACTATAAAAATGATCAATAGCTTTCATGTCTAAGAAGGTTTTTGTTAAGAAACTGATTTTGATTCATCAAAATCAAACTTGCATTTCCACTATAAGAAAAGCTATCTTTTATAACTTGATTTATGACTAGGTTATTAGTCATGGAAGACATTTAAGATTACATGATTATGTAGTTGAATAAGACACATTGTTTAAAACACTTAGACCCCAGTGTGGTTCAATTGTAAGACAATTTGCGACTATGGTTTTTGTGACTATAAAGCCATGGAGGTCATCAATGCTTGATGAAATCCATAAATTATGGCCATTAGATATAATTCATTAAATATGAAATAAATATGTTTTCCACCTATGCCATGTAAACATGTGGCATGCAGACACATGGTATAAAAATTAAAAACCCAACCTATATGTTACGAATGTATGCCTTAACCTACTTAGGAATGTAAGTTAACTTAACTAACAAGTTAAGCTAGTTAGGCTAGTTCACTAAATTGCATTTGTGAGGATTTTAACCCTTCACCTCCACCTTGAAGGAAAAAGTTTTAAACTCCCATTTAACCATTGCACCACTTGATTTTTACATGACAAAAATTGTCACCATATTGTTATAAACATTTTTTTAACCTACTTTATAAGTTAGGTACCTAAGTACTTACTTAACAACTTAAAAACTACCTAGTAACCTACTAGGTATCTAATTTAGTAGGTAATAAGTAGTACCTAGAAATAGTAATAAATAGGTAGTACATAGGACCCTGTTCATAAGTAGGTATTTAGGTAGTAGGTCAATATGTATGTATTACCTATTTAGTAGGTAAGTAAGTAGGTACGTATGTATTACATAGTAGGTAGGTAGATAATAGGTAATACTAGCCCATAGGTAATAGTTATTTTATAGGTATCTAATAAGTAGGTAGTACATAGGTAGATTTAGTGAAACTATTAACATAGGTAGGTTATAATGTATGTAGGCTAGTCACACTTTTTGTGGTTATAAGTTGGAAACAATAATAACCTTTGTGCCATATTAGATTTCATGTGTGTGTTGAATACATGATGTTCAAAGAATTTCGGCTATTGTTTCCTCCATACAAAATTGATTTTAAAACAAAATTCTTAATGCTAATGGCAACAATCTTGATAAGTAATTGAGACATTTATTCAGGACATCGTTTAGTATGTACATTTGTGTGATTAAACATTGTTTCATGCCAATCTTTGAGCCGTTTGACATTATTTCCCAATCCATCTTCTGTGTGGTGTAAAACCAATCTTGGGTGTAAAACTACATTTGTCTTTGTGAGGCGTATGTTATGAATATTACATGCCAATACACTCATGTGTGAGGTGGCATGTTCACAAAGTGTCACATCACCTTCTTTACATTCATTTGTGATCTCTTGCATTGTAATGACCAATTATGCAAGTGCCCTTTCCATTAGGGTTGATGAACTTATTGTGTCATTAGACCCTACAATGGCATCCATAGGGACATCATTTTGCTCCATGTTCATGAGCCCATCAAATTCCATGATCCCATCATCACTTTCAAGATGTTCAACTTTGTCATCATCATTGGACTCCATATCGTTTGGAATATGTTGTGGGTCCACAAACATGTGACCCAACTCTCCACGATGTGATCCATACCATGTGCATGTGAAAATGACCACAATTTGGTGTTTACACATGTTCCCTCGCAATGCCCATTCACATGTGCAACAAATTATTTCGGTGAATGGGAATTTCATTGCATAAATAACATTGGGAAGGTGTTGGCTCCATACGTCGCAAGCTCCATCATTGTCAAGGGTTGGTTGGTACACATGGGTGAGTGGAATAAGGGTTGTATTTTCCACATTTCGTGTAATAATGGCCTCCATAACCTTGAAACCTTTTTTCTGAAACCTTTTTTTTTCATTTCTAGTGTGTGTGCATGTAATGGTTGTTGTTAATTGCCACACGAACTAGTCAATCCTACGCTTTCTAAAACCTTTTGTGTCAAGAGCAAGCCAACGTTTCAACGCACCATGATATGATTCAATGCTTACTTGGGTGTCTTGGTTGGAATGGGGCACTTTTCAAACACCCACCATCCATAATTCTACAAACATAAACACAATGCAAAAGGATGAATAACATTATTACAAAATAATTTTAAATATTAAACCATGATAAATATTATCACTTACCAAATTGATGGTAATAAGTCGAGAAGTAATTTGTCTAGGCATCACTAGGCTTATGTTTATGAAGGTTTTTTCTCATAGCAACCCTCCCACACTTTTTGAAGTCATCAATTGTTTCCTCCATGATTGATGGACATGTACATCACATCATGAAGGTCTCAGAGGATTCCACCTCGCACTTCCACATCTTTGATTTTTTCAATACCATGTAAGCACCATGCTTTGATAACATGCCAACAACAAAGATAGATGGGAACTTTGTCCATACCCAATACAACCCTAATAAGGACACATATGCAATAAAATTTCCATGAATGGATGGGGTTAGTACAACATAAAATACATTTGAAGTAATCATGAATTTTATTGATATTTAAAAACACCTAAGGAAAGAAATACAAAGTGGCTAATAAGTATAAATCTAACCATAATGCCTTCAATTCTTGAGGTGCATCATCAACGAAAAAACATGATGGTTTCCAATGTGGAATGTGTGATAACATCTTATCTTTTAATGGTTTCAACCATTTGATCAAATCCTGAACTGTTTACCTATTTGTAATGATCCAGGCTAAAGGGACACCTATGCAATGATCATCAAACCTCATCAAGGTGAATAGATGGAATTTCATGTCATTTGTGCCAAATGTGGCATCCATAGGAATGGCACCATTGTGACCATATGATAGCATGGACTCATATTGAATTGGTGTTTGAATACCTATGGTGAATGGGACTTGAGTCTCGTTGATTTCAACAACATTTTACAAAAATAACACATATTCTGGATGTTGGAGGGCCTAAAACCAAATTGAAATTGCAGGGTTGGTGTGTAAATGCCAACTCCTTTTCTTATGTTTTGCATCTAAATATGCAATGTCTTGAAACCGAATGAAATCATTTTGTGTCATGCTTTGACCCTCATTCACATGTTCCCACCAAATTGTTTTATGTTTGTCATATATTTGTTTAGTAATGTAACTTAAATTTAGTTGGGCCCATATGTGGTCCTTGAATGCTTGTGACATGCGTGGAGCGTAATGAGACATATGAGAAATGGATTTTGGGTCATGTTCACCATGTGTGAACGACCCATCAATTTGTGTATGGGCCTTATAATAAATTGTGATATTAGCCACATCAAATTGTGTGTATAGACATTTGATTAAAAATGACATTAGGCATCCTCATTTAATAGATCGAATGTGGGTTGAGTTTTTTTGATAGTCCTTTCGTCCATATTCACACTGATACCTAGACCAAAAAACATTCAAAATGTAAATGATTGCATCTTTGGTATATGAATTAAAAAAATTAAAAAGGTTAATGCCATTATTGTTTCCCACTTATGCTCGAGGTGGTTTTTGATAGTTGGTTGTTTGACATCCATTTGGCTTGAAAAGTTTTTGTAAACATTCCATTCCACAAGGGTGCTCGTATCCCCTCGTTCACATTCCAAAATTTTCGAGATGCGAGCATATGGAACATAAACAAATTGAATGGTCACTTTATTTTGCCTTCCATGGCGTATCCCCGACCTCCACACCAAATCCTTGTTTGAGAAAAGGGACTTGGTGGGGTTTTGGACATGAATGGAATGGGACTTTGGAACCCTTCCCATTATTGAAGGATGTAGGAGAAATTCCTGCACCAAGATCATTTATAATTCTATAAACATTCATCATTGAACAAAAACCCAAAATGAAATACATACATGGCTCCTTTAAAATCAATGTTGTGACTTGGAATCATGATATAAAATACCTATTATTCCAATGTACATAATGCATAACGTTGCATTATGAACCGATATATTAAAACAAACCTTGGCAATACCCACATTGAGCTATTAAACCTTCCGTCATTTAAAATGTTCACGTATGCAATATTCGGATTGTACTTTAAACCCACAATGTCTGAAAACCCCATGTAGTAATACCTACATAATCACAATTAATGCACATTGTTTGAGAGGTGCAAAATGCAATACTTGCTTTGGGCCATAAAACCCACACTAGTTTTGGGGAATCAATGCATCAAACTATAAAGAAACATTAAATATGAAATATCCGTCTAAAGGTATAAAACTTTTATTTTTAGTTGTATATTTAATGAAACTTGGAGGCCTTTCTATATCCAATAACTAGGAAATGAAAAGAGGTTGAATTATGAATATATATATATATAATAGCAAGAGATAAACGCATACCTTTAGGAATAAAAGATGACAACATTCCA
>Ga0209208_10005831_pt1 | contig 17065 bp, 18 predicted proteins | sample S1TSphfallax_3_FD_187694 | JGI IMG/M metagenome (GOLD analysis project Ga0209208, IMG submission 187694) | Host-associated microbial communities from peat moss isolated from Minnesota, USA - S1T2_Fd - Sphagnum fallax MG (SPAdes) (version 2) | ecosystem: Host-associated > Plants > Peat moss >...
GAGCGCGGAATCCGCCAGCTGGACTTGCGTCTCGCGCAGGCCGTTGGCTTTGCGTTGCTTCGGCACGAGGTAGCGCTTCGCGATCTGCATCTTCTCGAACTCGGTGTAGCCCGAGAGCTGGATGATCTCCATCCGATCGCGCAGCGGGCCGCTGATCGTGTCGAGCTGGTTGGCGGTGCAGACGAAGAGCACTTGGCTCAAGTCGAACGGCAGATCGAGGTAGTGATCGCGGAACGAGTTGTTCTGCTCGGGATCGAGCACTTCGAGCAGCGCCGACTGCGGGTCGCCGCGGTAGTCGCTGCCGACCTTGTCGATCTCGTCGATCATCATGACCGGGTTGTTGGTCCCGGCGTCGCGCAGCGCGCGCACGATCGTCCCGGGCATCGCGCCGATGTAGGTGCGGCGATGGCCGCGGATCTCGGCTTCGTCGCGCACGCCGCCGACCGAGAGGCGCACGAACTTGCGGCCCATGGCCTTCGCGATCGATTGGCCAAGCGACGTTTTGCCGACGCCCGGCGGGCCGACGAAGCACAGGATCGGGCCGGTCAGCTTGTTCTTGAGCTTGCCGACGGCGAGGTACTCGACGATGCGGTCCTTGATCTTCTCGAGATCGTAGTGGTCTTCATCGAGCACGCGGCGCGCTTGGGCGATGTCGATCTGATCGGAGGTCGAGACGCTCCACGGCAGCTGCACGAGCCAATCGAGGTACGTGCGGATGACCGAATACTCGGGTGAGGCCGTCGGGATCTTCGAGAGCCGGTCGAGTTCGCGATCGGCCGCCTTCTTGACGTCCTCGGGCATCTTCGCTTCGTCGACCTTCTTGCGCAGCTCGTTCGCTTCGGCTTGCTGCGGATCGGTCTCGCCGAGTTCTTCCTGAATCGCGCGCAGTTGCTGGCGCAGGTAGAATTCGCGCTGATTCTTCTCCATCTCGCGCTGGATGTCGCTCTGGATCTTGTGACCGAGTTCCACGACTTCGAGCTCTTTGGTGATGAGCATCGTCAGCTTGCGCAGCCGCTTCTCGGTGTTGCGCTCTTCGAGGATCGCTTGACGATCGTTCGTGTCGAGGCGCATCGTCGAGGCGACGAAGTACGTCAGCAGGTTTGGATCGGAGATGTTCTGGACTTCCATCTCCATCTCGCGCGGCGCTTGCGGCAGATAACCGAGCAGCTTCTGGAAGAGCGTCGCGAGATTGCGCTGCATCGCGACGAGTTCTTCGGTCTCGCGCGTGATGTCGGGCAACTCGGTGAAGGTCGCGGCGAGATAGGGCTGCGTGCCGACGAACTCATCGATCTTGAAGACGCTGCCGCCGGCGACGATGCAGCGCAGCGTGCCGTCCGGAACCTTGAGCATCTTCTGCACGGTGCCGATCGTGCCGACCATGCGCACGTCGCCCGGACCCGGATCGTCGATGTCTTTGTCCTTGAGGACGACGAGGCCGATCGGCTTGCCTTCGCGCAGCGCTTCCTCGACGAGCGCGATGCCCGGTTTCTTCACGACCGCAAGCGGGATCACGGTGTTCGGGAAGAGCACCGCTTCCTGCAGCGGCAGGATGCCGAGGATGTCGGGGGAGTGCTGGACTTTACGAGTTGCCATTTAGACGGGGATCCTTTTGACGGTCATCCGGATCTCGGTCCGGCGCGTCGGGAAAAATTCGTGATCGGCGACGGGGAGGGTGATCGTCAAGATCCCATCGCGGTACACGGCGGCGGCGTTCGCTTCATCGACCGGCCACGGAAGGTGGATCCGCTTGATGAATTCGCCGTACTGGATTTCTTTTTGGTGGATCGCGCCCGTCGCATCGGTGCGGTTCACGCGGGTGCCGAGGATGATGAGACTGCGCTCCTCGACGCCGACGCGCAGATGTTCCGCATCGGCTCCGGCGAGCTCGACGTGCACGACGATCCGGCCGGCTTCTTCGTCGGCGTAGACGTCCGCGTTGGGATCGAAACGCGCGTGGCGCGTCCGGCTGACGAGGTCCGCGCAGAGCCGGTCGAAGTCCGCAGTCAGGTCATCGTGCCGCATGGATGTAGTCCCTCATGGTTAGCACTCATCTAGACACAGTGCCAAGGACAGTGGATGCAAAGGCCCGCAGGTCGGCGGTGAACTCCCGGATACCGCTTTGCGAGCGCCTGCGGGAGCTGGACCGCAGGCCAAGCGGCAGCCGCCGGCGCTGCCAGGCGGATGCCGACTGCGCGAACCCGCACTTCTCACGGCGTGCATCTGGCGCGCTTCGCGCTACTGGTTGACGAGTGCCTCCATCCCGACGTTGACCGACATCGTCGCCGCGCTCGCGCCCTTGTACAAGCCGCGCACCGGGCTCACGTCGCGATAGTCACGGCCGAGCGCGATCTTCACGAACTCATCGTTGATCAGCTTGCCGTTGGTGGGATCGTAGCCGATCCAGCCGTGCGGCGGCAGATACGCCTCGCACCACGCATGCGAGGCCTCGGCACCGAGAATCGACCCTTCCTGACCGCTGAAGATGTAGCCGGAGACGTAGCGCGCCGGGATCCCCGCCAGGCGGCACAAGCCGACGAGGATATGCGCAAAATCCTGACAGACGCCGGCCCGCGCCGCGATCGAATCGGCGATCGTTGCGTGCACGGTCGTGGCGCTCTTGTCGTAGGTGAACGCGGTCGTGATCGCCGCACCGACCCGCAGATAGTATTCGACCAGATCCTCACCCGGCGGTCCGAGATCCGCCGCCAGCTCGCGCAAGCTCGGGCCGAAGGTGACGTAGACGCTCTCGTGCAGAAAATCGTAAAGCAACGGGAGGGACGGATCGCCGGCGATCGCCGCGCGCGTGACGGGCTCCGGGATCGATGGATTCGACGGCAGCATCGTTGCGACGTTCGAGCGCGCGATGATCGAGAGCACGTCGTGATCGGGGAGATAGGCGAAGTGCTGGACGTCGTTGCCGAACCGGTCCTGATAGGTGAAGATACGCACGCGCGGCGCGACCGCGAGATCGTGCTTCGTGCAGTACTGCGTGAGGTCACTGCGCGGTTGCAGGTGACAGATCGTGTACGACTCGTGAATCTTCTGCGGATAGCGGTACGTCGTCTGGTGCAGGATCGTGAAGTTCATGCGCTCACGCGACCGGCACGCGCGGGAAGTAGGTCGTTTCGATCGCCGCACCGATCGAGCTGAGGCGATCGGCGATGCGCGAGGCGTACTTGAGCGCGCCCTCGTCGATGATCTCCTGCAGCTGGGTGAAGTCCAGCATCGCGTGCAGCCGGCCCGTGACGCGCTCGCACTCGTTGCTGTAGGTTCCCGGCAGCGTCTCGGAGAGCCGGTGCAGCGAGCGATCGACTTCGCCGACGCAAAACCGCACCGAGCGCGGGAACGAATCGTGGAGCAAGAGGAACGCGATCGCCTCGCTCGGTTCCGACGAGTGGCGCTGCGCGCGCGCGAAGGGTTCGCTCGCACAGCACATCTCGAGCAGCCGCTGCCACTCGGCGGCCGAATCGTCGGCGACATCGTGCGTCTGCAGGATGCGCACCGTCATCGTCGCGCGCTCGATGTAGCGCCCGATCTGCAAGAAATTCCACTCATCGCCGTGGGTGATCGTCGCATCGACGATCCCGCCGAACGCAACGCCCGCATCGCGAATGCGGCGCAGAAAACCCGAGGGGCCTTCGCGCGCGATCGCGGCCGGCGATTGGGCCTCGACGAAGAGATACATCGAATTGATCGACTCCCACACTTCGGTCGTGAGCTCGGCGCGCACGCCGAGCGCGTTCGAGCGCGCGATCCGTACGCACGAGATCAGCGAGCTACGGTTGTCGGCGTCGAACGACCCCAGCGAAAACGCTTCCTGCGCGGCGCTCGGGCCGTCGATGTCCGGCACATCGAAGAGCCCGGCGAGCTCGAGCACCCGCTTCCACATCCGCTGCGCGCGTTCGCGGCCCGCGGCGTTGCGGTCGATCGTGCGATTGAAGGCGACGTCGATCACGCGCGCGAGCGTCTCCGCGCGTTCGACGTTGCGGCTGAGCCAATAGAGCGATTCCGCGACTCGGCTGAGCATCGTTACTCCTCGAGCACCCAGGTGTCTTTGCTGCCGCCGCCCTGCGAGGAATTCACCACCAGCGATCCGTCGCTGAGCGCGACGCGCGTCAGCGCCGCGGGCGGCACGTCGATATCGTCGCCGTAGAGCACGAACGGCCGCAGATCGATGTGCCGCGGCGCCAGCGAGTCGCCGATGATCGTCGGATGACACGAGAGCGGCACGATCGGCTGGGCGATGAACTCGCGCGGGTTGGCGCGGATCGCCTCGGCGAATTTCCCACGCTCCTCGACGGTCGCGAACGGCCCCATGAGCATCCCGTAGCCGCCGGACTGGTTGGTGTTCTTCACCACCAGCTCGTCGAGCCGGCCGAGCACGTGCTGCATCTGCGCGGGATCGTTGCAATCGAAGGTCGGCACGTTGGGCAGCACGGGTTCCTCGCCGAGATAGAACCGGATCATCGCCGGGACGTGCGGATAAACGGCCTTGTCGTCGGCGACGCCGGTGCCGACGGCGTTTGCGATCGAGACGTTGCCCGCCCGGTAGGCGTCCATCAAACCGGCGACACCGAGCGAGGAATCGGATTTGAAATAGAGCGGATCGAGAAAGTCGTCGTCGACGCGGCGATAGATCACATCCACCCGTTGCAGGCCCTTCGTCGTCTTCATGTAGACGACGTTGTCGCGCACGAGCAGATCGGGGCCCTCGACGAGCTCGGCCCCCATCCGGCGCGCGAGGAGCGCGTGCTCGAAATAGGCCGAGTTGTAGATGCCGGGGGTGAGCACGACGATCGTCGGCTCGCTGAGTCCCGGCGGTGCCGAGGCCAAGAGCGCCCGACGCAGGCGAATCGGATAATCGTCGACCGGCCGCGGCTGGTAGTGCGCGAAAAGCTGTGGGAACGAGCGCTTGAGGATGTCGCGGTTCTCGAGCACGTACGAGATGCCCGAGGGCGTGCGCAGATTGTCTTCGAGCACGTAGTACGTGCCGTCCCGGCCGCGGATCAAATCGACCCCGGAGATGTGGATATAGATGTCCTTGTGCAGCCGGACGCCGATCATCTCACGGTTGTAGAAGCGCGAGGAGAACACCAGTTCCCATGGGATCACGCCGGCTTTGAGGATGCGCTGCTCGTGATAGACGTCGGCGAGGAACGCGTTGAGCGCGCGCACGCGCTGCGCGATCCCGCGCCGGATCAGCGACCATTCGTCGGCCGGCACGATCCGCGGAATGAGATCGAAGGGCAGGATCCGCTCCGTCCCGCGCGCGTCGGCGTAGACGGTGAAGGTGACGCCGCGCTGCAAGAGCACGCTGTTCACCAGCTCGACGCGGTGCTGAAAATCGCTCCAATCGATCGAGCGGAGGGTCTGGGCGAGGCCCGCGTAGTGGGCGCGCGGCGCACCGACCTCGTCGGCGAACTCATCGAAGAAGTCGACGCGGGCGTAGCGCTCGAGAAGCGGCTGCATTGTGGCCATCGTTCAGCCTCCCGCTGCCGCGGTCACTTGGCCCAGTGGATAACGCGCCCGACCGCGGCCGGGTGCCTCCTAGCGCGGTCGACCGAAGCGGCCCGTGAGCCGGGCTTCGCCGAGGACGTGGCCCGCGAGTAATTTCGCAAGTCCCGGGCCGGTCGTCGTGGCGCCTGCGCCAGGCACGGCCGGAACGTCCAGAGCAAGCAGGACGAACTCGTAGTGGTGGGGTCGATCGCCGGGCGGCGGGCACGGCCCGTCGTAGCGCGCTTCCTCAAACGTCGTCGTCCCGTCGCGCCCGGCGCGTGGTCCGGGGGGCGATCCGGAGGCCAGCGATCGCAGGCGACCGGGGACATCGAAGCGGACCCAGTGCCACACGCCGCCGGCCATCGGCGCGTCCGGATCGTGCACGGTCAAGGCGAAGCTGCGCGTCCCGGCCGGAGCCCCCGACCACACGAGGCGCGGCGAGATGTTTCCACCGCGGCACCCCATACCGCGATACTCGGCTCGGACCGGCATCAAGCCGCCGTCCGGAAAATCGGGGGAATGAAGGGCGAACACATTGGCCGCCCGAGCGGGGCCGCCGGCAACGGCGCCCGCTGCCAGCGTCGCGACCGTGAACGCACGAAAAACTGCGAAAAACTTCATACCGGGCAAGTTGGCAGGGGGCGACCAATTCCCTTAGCGCCCGTCGATCGGCGGATTTCGCACGACGGCGGGCGGCGACCAAAGCCCGAAACCCGCCCACGCGGGCCGGCCGGCGCCCCCGGCGGGCGCGGCAATCACGTCGGTCGCCAGGAACCCCATATCGCGCTTCATATACACACCATCCACATTTGCGTGTGGAACTTACCCTTCCCTTAACATTACGGCGGGTTGAGAGAACCGGCCGTTTCCCTGTGGCGTCGAAACGGAAGGCTGCTTTCGGGCGGTCCTTCGACCCTTGAACGGATCGGACTCTGTGTACGACTATTTGGTGGTAGGCGCGGGCCTCGCCGGCGCAACGCTGGCCGAGCGGCTGGCGACGGAACTCGAGGCCCGCGTGCTCGTGATCGACAAGCGCGAGCATCTCGCGGGGAATTGTTACGATCCGGTGACCGCGGACGGGCTGCGCTACCATCGCTACGGCCCGCACATCTTTCACACCAACTCGTCCGCCGTGGTCACCTATCTGTCGCGCTTCACGGCCTGGCGCCCCTACGAGCACCGGGTGCTGGCGCGCGTCGGCGAGCGGCTCGTTCCGATCCCGATCAACCGCACCACGATCAACGCGCTCTACGGCCTCGATCTCGATGAAGCCGGCGCGGCGGACTTTCTTGCCGCGCGCGCGATCCCGCTCGCGCGGATCGCGAATTCCGAGGATGCGATCGTCTCGCGCGTCGGCCGCGAGCTCTACGAGCTGTTTTTCCGCGACTACACGCGCAAACAGTGGGGTCTCGATCCGGCGCAGCTCGACGCCTCGGTGTGCGGCCGCATTCCGACGCGCACGAGCGACGACGACCGCTATTTCACCGACGCGTTTCAAGCGACGCCGGCCGATGGGTACGCCGCGATGGTGGAACGGATGCTCGCGAATCCGCGCATCGATCTGGCGCTCGGGGTCGATTACCGCGCCGCGGCCGACCGCGTCACGTTCGAGCGGATCATCTTTACGGGACCGATCGACGAATTCTTCGATCACCGCTACGGGCGGCTGCCGTACCGTTCGCTGCGCTTCGAGTTCGAGACGTTCGATCAGGAACGCGTGCAGGCGGCGGCGTGCATCAACGAACCCGGCGCGGACGTGCCGTACACGCGCACGACCGAATACAAATACCTCACCGGCCAAACCCACCCGAAGTCGCTGGTCTCGCGCGAGTACCCGACCGCCGAGGGCGAGCCCTACTATCCGATCCCGATGCCGGAGTCGCGCGCGCTCTACGAGCGCTACCGGCGGCTCGCCGCGCGCGAGCGGCACGTGACCTTCGTCGGGCGGCTCGCGGAGTACCGGTATTACAACATGGATCAGGCCGTCGCCTCAGCGCTCACGACGTTCGAAGAGCTCGCAGGCGCCGCGGAGGTGGCCTCGTAGGATAGGCGGGCCATGATCGAACTCAACGGGGTCCGCGATGCGCTGGCAACACTGACCGACGCTCCCCCGCGGTTTTTCCGTGTCCCGGGCTGCGTGACGCTGCTCGGCGACGAAACCGCGCTTGAAGACGGGTTCGCGCTGACGCTCGCCGGCGACCGGGCCGTGGTCGTCGCCTATGCGCCGCGCGCGGACGACGCGGTGAACGTGCTCGTCGACGGCCGCGCCGATCCGCGCGCTGCCGACCTCGGACGGTCGTTCGGGACTGCGGCGGGGGCCGATATCGCGATGCACGGCACGATTCCGGCCGGCCTCGGCACGGCGACGATCGCGGCCTACGAAGTCGGCGTCGCGCTCGCCCTGCTGGCGGATCGCGAAGCCGCCGCCGCGGCACTGGCCGCCGGCCCCGGCCGCGGCCGCCGGCCCGCCCATGCGACGAGCCTGTACGCCGAGCGCGACAACGCCCTTCTGATCGACGCGCGCACGGCCGTCGCCTCCGCCGTTCCGCTCGTGGCGAGCGAGGTCGCGATCCTGCTCTGCGATCCGCACGTGCGCGACGACGATCGCGGACTGCGCGCCGCCGCCCGCCTCGCCGCCTGCGAAGAAGGCGCCGCGATCTTGCGCGAGGGGTTGCCCAAGGTGCGCACGCTGCGCGACGTCTCGCTCGCCGACTTCGTGCGCAATGCGGACCGGCTGCCGGCCGCGCTGCAGCCGCGCGTCCGGCACATCGTCACCGAGAACGTGCGCGTCCTGCAAGCGGTCGCGGCGCTGCGCGCGAAAGATTTCGCGGCCCTCGGCGGCCATCTGAACGCTTCGCACGAGTCGCTGCGCGACGATTTCGCGGTCGGCGCACCGGAACTCGACGTGCTGGCCACCGCCGCGCGCAGCGTGCGCGGCGTCTACGGCGCGCGCATGACGGCGACCGACGGCGGCGGCGCGGTGATCGTCCTGGCCCGGCGCGACGCCGTGCCGAGCCTGCGCACGCAGCTTGCCACGACGGCCCGCATGGCGCTCGGACGCGATCCGTTCGTCGTCGAGGTCCGGCCGCTGGCGGGAGCGCAGCCGATCGGCTGAAGCCCGCGCCCGCGGAACGGGTAAGGGGTACGCATGGCACACGAGCCCGTACTGATTTGTGGAGCGGGGCCGACCGGTCTCGTGCTGGCTTTGGAATGCGCGCGGTTCGGCGTCCCGTTCCGTCTGATCGATCGCGCCGCGGGACCGGCGCAGTATTCGCAAGCGCTGGTGATTCAAGCACGCACGCTCGAACTACTCGAGCCCAGCGGTGCGACCGAACGGCTGTTGCGCCACGTCCACCGCGTCGACGCGGTGTGCGTGTACGACGGTGCGCACCAGGTCGTGGAGATCGACCTTGCCGGAATGCCGACCGCGTACGACTACGTCGCGGTCATTCCGCAAACGACGACCGAGAAGATTCTGCTCGATCGGTTGAACGCGATGGGCGGGAGGCTCGAACGCGGCGTCACGCTCACCGACCTGAGCTTCGATGACGGCGGCGTGACGGCGACCCTGGAGAGCGACGGCCGCGCGGCGCAGCAGCGGTTCAGCTACGTTGCCGCCTGCGACGGCGCGCACAGCACCGTGCGCAAACTCCGCAATCTCTCGTTCAGCGGACACACACTGCGGGAGTCGTTCATGCTCGCCGATCTCGTGCTCGACACGACGCTCGACCCGCACCGCATCGCGATCCACCTGCGCGACGACGGCAGCGTGCTCGTGTTCATCCCGATCGACGGAACGAACTGGCGCATGATCTGCGAATCCCCGCACGAGATCCCCGCCGATCCGCAGCTCGCCGACTTCCAAGCGGCGATCGACGTCTTCGGCCTCGGAGACACGACGCACGCGATCCGCACCACCTGGACGGCGCGCTACTCGATCAGTCAGCGCGCGGTCTCGCACTACCGCGACGACCGCGCGTTCTTCCTCGGCGACGCCGCCCACATCCACTCGCCGATCGGCGGGCAAGGGATGAACGCCGGCATTCAAGATGCGATCAACCTCGGGTGGAAACTCGCGCTCGTGCTGCTCGACGGCGCGCATCCGAAGTTGCTCGACACCTACGCGCAAGAACGCGAGCCGGTCGCCCACCGATTCGTGCGGATTACCGATTTGGGGAACCGGCTCTTGCTCACGCCGAATCGCGTCGTGCGCACGCTGCGCGACGGACTCGCGCCGCTCGCGACGCGGCTGCCCGCGCTGCGGAAGCGGCTGCGCGAGAGCATCGCCGACCTGCGCGTCGCGTATCCGACGAGCCCGCTCTCCGTGCACGGACGCTCGCATCACAACGGCACGATCGCCGGCGCGCGCTTGCGCGGCTCGCGGCCCGCGACCTACCATCCGCAGGTGCTCATCGACGATGCGGACGAGGATCACGCGACGACGATCGTCGTGCGGCCCGACGGCTACGCCGGCTACGTGATCGACGGCATCCAGGACACGGGCGCGGAACTCTACCTGCGCAACGTCATCGGTCTGCCAATAAGCGTTTGAGCTGCGCGTCGCGCGAAGCGAACCCCAGCAGCACGGCGCCGCTGCGTAGCGGAAAGTCGCCCAGTTCGAAGAGAAACGGTGCCACCCCGGTGGACTCGGTCATGCGTCTTCTTGCGGATTCATCATCGGAGCGATTCGACGCCGCCGGTATCCGGCGCGTCCTCGGGATGCTCCGAGCATCCCTAGGGCGTTCCGGTGAGCGCAACCGGCAACCGCCGCATCGCGGGATCGCGGGGTGGGAAGAGGGCTTGGGGCAGGTCGATCAATTTCGCATGCGCGGAATATTCGAGCCGATGGTGCGCGAGGATCGGGTCGAGCGGGGCGAGCGCCTTGCCGTCGGCGCGCATACTCGACGCCGGCTGCGCAAGGGTGCACACGACCGAATGGCGAGCGGCGAGCCGCTGTGCGGTGCTAAAGAACGCGACGGCGGAATAGCCGGGGATGCCGGCAATCGGAAAGACGTGCAGCGCGCGGCCCGTCTGCCCTTGCGACGCCAGACACGCGGCGACGGGCCGGTCGAAGCCGATCGCGAGGCGCTCGGTGAATTTGGTTCTGATCGAATACGTGATCGTCGTCTCCCCCGTGAGCGCGGCCGTCGCTTCATAGAAGCGATTCTGCGCGTAGAGTCCGGTCGATAGCGCGGGAGCATACGGCCCGACGGTGGCTGCGGGTGAGGTCGTGAGGGGTGACTGCGTTGACGCTGACGTCGTGCGTCGGGCTTGGGCCGGCGCGACGCGGGACGATGGCCTCGTCGCAATGCCGAACACATCGATGCCGATCCCGGCGATCATGCACAGGACGCCGAGCCAGCGCAGCAACGCGTGCACTAGCGGAGCATCCGGCGCATGAAGATCGTCGCTTGCGGGTTGTCGTTGTAACGCGGGATGCGGACATAGCCGCGCCGCTCGTAGAAGCGGATCGCGGGCAGCAGATCGTCCTTCGTATCGAGATAGAGCCCGCGATAGAACGCGGCGGCATACGCCTCGAGCTCATCGAGCAGGGCATCGGCGATCTTCCGGCCGCGCGCGGCCGGACGGACGTAGAGTCGTTTGACTTCGCCCGCATCGGCGGCGATCGTCGGCAGCGGCCGCAGCGCGATGCAACCGATGACGGCATCACCGTCCCGCGCGAGCCACACGCCGGATCCCGCCTCGAAATACCGCTCGAAATCGGCCGGATCGTCGCGGACGACGATCGCGAGCGCCCGGCAATAGTCGTCGACGATCGCCCAGGCTGCTTCCCGATCCGCCGGGGCCGCCCGCACGATCAGCGTCCGACCCCGAGTTGGTGCAGGGCCGACTGGGCCACCGTCGCGACGATGCGGTCGAACGGCGCGGTCGCGGCGAGCTCGCTCACGTAGACCGCGACGAGCAGCGGCGCCGCACCGTCGGGCGGCCAGAGAATCGCGAGATCGTTCGCGTTGGAATCGCCGGTGCCGGTCTTGTCGCCGACGATGAACATCGCCGGCGTCACGGAGCGTATCCGTCCGCTGCCGGTGCGAGATCCGCGTAGCCAGCGGATGAGCCGTGCGTTCGAGGTGGGAGCGAGCACGGGATCGCGGACGAGACGCGCTGCGAGCGCGACCATCGCGCGTGGGCTGGCCGTATCGCGCCGGTCGCCCGGCGCGGCAACGTTGAGGTCCGGTTCGTAGCGGTCGAGCCGAAACGGCGCGATCCCCAAGCCGCGCACGAATCGCGTGACGGCCGGCGGTCCGCCGACGCGACGCAGCAGCAGATTGGCCGCACCATTATCACTCTGCGTGATCAGCGAGGTCAGCAACGCCTCGATCGAAACCGCGCCGCCGCGCGGATGCGCTTCGAGCGCCGGACTGTGCGCCAAGACGTCATGCGCCGTGAACGCAAGCGCATGGTCGAGGCGCTCGGCGCCGCGATCGACGCGAGCGAGGACATCCATCGCGAGCGCGAGTTTGAACGTGCTGCACAGCAGGAAGAGATCGTCGGCATGGTACGCCACGCTGCGACCCGACTGAAGGTCCTGCGCGAAAACGCCGACACGGCACGAGAACCGGCGCTCGATTTCCGTAAACCCGCCGCGCCGCATGATGGTGAACGGCGCCGAAAGCAAACCGAGCGTGAACGTCGGACGATCCATTGATGCAAACGTTAGCCGGAAAGACCGCGAACCCCGCGGGTCGCGCCGCTTCTCGAGGCTTCGATCCGCTCGATGGCCGCTTGACTGTGCGGACGACCTTGATGGATCGTCCAGTCGTGCGGCGTCGCATCCCAGAGCCGATCGCGAATGTCGGTTCGCGCGCCGCGTTCGGCGAGCAGATCGATGATGTCGATCGCCTCATCGAGTGCCGCCTGGTGCAGCGCCGTGCTATGGCTATGCACGACGAGATAGGCGTTCACGTCGGCTCCGGCATCCAGCGTCAACCGCACGGCATCGAGGTGGCGGTTGATGACGGCTACGCCAAAAGCGGCTTGAATGTCGTCCGGGCTTGCGTGAACGAGGGCTGCGGCCAGCGCCGGGACGTCGCCGAGCGCCGCCGCGATCACGACATCGACCGGATAGCCGCCCGCAACGAGCGCGCGCAGCACGTCGAGTTCACGGTGACCGGCGGCGGTGAGGATCGTTTCGCGAGAAAGCTCCGCCCCCGCCGCGAGAATCATCTGCGCGAGCGCCAGCTGCTGCCCCGCTTCGCGAACGAGGCTTCCCGACATCACCAGGCCCAGCGTGTACGTCAGGTCTTCGCGCTCGACCCCGCGCTCGATCATCACGCGCGCGATCTCGGTGATGTTCTCGGGGATCGGTTCGGCCGGGATCGGGTTCCACGCCACGTACCAGAACAGCTTCGGATCGCGAAAGGAATCGTGGCGCTTCGCTTCGCGGTATGCCTCGGGCCCGACGTTGCGTTCGTGCAAGAGTCGCGGCTCCGCATCGAGGATCCCTGCGAGCCCGGCGACGTCACCGCGATGAATGGCCGCGACGGCCTCGCGAAACGCCGGATCGGCGATCGCTTCGCGATCGAGCAAGGCGACGATCGCGTCGCGCTCGGGCGAGCGGCCGCGCCTCGCGACCTCGAGCGGCGTGCGCCCCGCGTGATCCGTCGTCCAAACCAGCGATCCGCCCGCGATCAGCGCTTCGACCAGCGCGAGTGGACCGCGACGCGCCGCCACGTGCAACGGATCTTCGCGGCCGTCGCCGAGCCGGGGATTCGCACCGGCGGCGAGCAGCTCGCGCACGGCGGCAACATCGCCGCCGCGCACGGCCGCGATGAGCGAACGCGCATCGCGTCGTTCGCCGCGCAACTGCGCGACGCGATCGAGCAGCTCGACCCAGCTGCGAAAGCCATAATCATTCGCGAGCGCGCGCTGCGCGTCGGCGAGTTTGAGCGAGCGATCCTTCGCGAGGCGTTTGGCCTCTTTGCGCAGATGCTCGACGGAGGGGCGTGCCGGAAGTTCGGACATAGCGAGCCTTTCCCGAAGCGCCCGGTGTCCGCGACGGGCAGAGGAAAGCTCGAACGATCGACGCGCAAGCAAACCGGTGGGCTACGCCCTCTCCGCGGACGGGCGGCCGCCGTATCGGCCGTGCCCGCGCTGTTCTTTGCCGAACAACCGGCGCCTGCGCCCGCGATCCGAATCAGCCGTCCAGCGCAGCCCGAACCGACGCCCGGATCGCGTCGAATTCCCCCACCCGGTATACCGGTTGCACGACCGCGCGCGGGTCGATCGGGCGGCCTTCGAAGCGATCGCCGCGATAGCGCGGAAAGACGTGCATGTGCACGTGGGGGATCGTGTTTCCGTGAATTTCATAGTTCATCTTCACGGAGCCGGTGATCGCAGCGAGGACGCGCGAGAGGCGCTGCGCATCGCGCATGAATGCGGCGGCCGCAGTCTCCGGCAGATCGTGCAAGTCGACGGCGTGCGTCCGCGATACGAGGCAGGCGTAGCCGCGCACCGGCGCGGCCTCTTGCATCGTCACCCACGAAGCCTCCAGCGCCGTAACGACGTCCAGCGGCTCAGGGCCTCGGCAAATCGGACACGCCGCACCCGAGCAGAGCGCGGACCAGCGCTCGAAATCGTTCCACATCAACCGCGTACCTCGTCGCAAAAGGCAGTGTCATCCTGAGCCTGTCGAAGGATGGGCATGAGATAACGCTGAGCGGCGCGCCCATCCTTCGACAGGCTCAGGATGACATGACCTCTTGGCGCGGTATCATCGCCCGCAAAACAACGAGCCCCGCGGATTGCTCCGCGGGGCTCGTTCGATTTCGTTTTCGCTTTTGGGGCGAAAACTACATCATGTCGTAGCCGCCGCCCATGCCGCCCATGCCGCCGCCGGCGCCTGCGCCTGCGGGTTGCTTGGGTTCCGGCTTGTCGGCGATGAGGGTTTCGGTCGTGAGCACCAGGGCGCCGATCGAGGCCGCGTTTTGCAGCGCCGAGCGCGTGACCTTGAACGGCTCGACGATGCCGGCCTCGAACATGTTGACGAGCTTGCCGCTCATCGCATCGAAGCCGTGCGGGACTTCCGACGCCTTGACGGCGTTGACTTCGACCGAGCCCTCGAAGCCCGCATTTTCCGCGATCTGGCGGAGCGGTTCTTCGAGTGCGCGCTTGATGATGTCGATGCCGATTTGCTCTTCGTGCGACTCGGTCTTGATCGCGGCCAGGCCCTTGAGGGCGTGGACGAGCGAGCTGCCGCCGCCGGGGATCATGCCTTCTTGAACGGCCGCGCGGGTCGCCGAGAGGGCATCTTCGATGCGGTGCTTCTTCTCTTTGAGTTCGGTTTCGGTGGCCGCACCGACTTGGATCACGGCGACGCCGCCCGAGAGCTTCGCAAGGCGTTCTTGCAGCTTCTCGCGGTCGAAGTCGGAATCGGTTTCCTCGATCTGGCGCTTGATCATTTCGATCCGGCCCTTGATGGCATCGGGCTTGCCCTTGCCGTCGACGATCGTGGTCTCTTCCTTCGTGATCTTCACGGTCTTCGCTTGACCCAGCAGGTCCGGCGTGACCTTGTCGAGCTTGAGCCCGAGCTCTTCGGAGACGACCGTCGCGCCGGTGAGCGTGGCGATGTCCTTGAGCATTTCCTTGCGGCGATCACCGAAGCCCGGCGCCTTGACGGCGACAGTCGTGAACGTGCCGCGCAGCTTGTTGACGACGAGCGTCGCGAGGGCTTCGCCTTCGACGTCTTCGGCGATGATGAGCAGCGGCTTCTGAACCTGAACGATCTTCTCGAGCAGCGGCAGAATGTCGGCGATCGCGCCGATCTTGCGCTCCGTCACGAGGATGTACGGATCGTTGAGGGTCGCTTCCATGCGCTCCGAGTCCGTAACCATGTACGGCGAGATGTAGCCCTTGTCGAAGAGCATGCCGTCTTTGGTCTCGACGTCGGTCTTCATCGACTTGGACTCTTCGACCGTGATGACGCCGTCTTTGCCGACCGCGCTCATCGCCTCGGAGATCAGGTGGCCGATCTCTTTGTCGTTGGCCGAGATCGACGCGACTTGCGCGATCTTCTCTTGGGTGTCGACGATCTGCACGAACTTCTGCATCTCGGCAACGGCCGTTTCGACGGCCTTCTCGATGCCGCGCTTGATCAAGAGCGGGTTCGAGCCGGCGGTCACGTTGCGGAGGCCTTCGCGGATGATGGCTTGCGCGAGGACCGTCGCGGTCGTCGTGCCGTCACCGGCGATGTCGTTGGTCTTCGAGGCGACTTCTTTGACGAGCTGAGCGCCCATGTTCTCGAAGACGTCGGGGAGTTCGATTTCTTTGGCAATGGTCACGCCGTCGTTGGTGATCGTCGGCGAACCGAATTTCTTGTCGAGAACGACGTTGCGACCCTTCGGCCCGAGCGTCACCTTGACGGCATCGGCGAGGATGTTGGCACCGCGTTCGAGCGCGCGGCGCGCGCTCTCATCGAATACGAGTTGTTTAGCAGCCATGTTGTTTCTTAAACTCCAACCGGAACTTTGCTCACGATTGCGAGCACGTCTTTTTCCGAGATGATGAGGACTTCTTTGCCTTCGACTTTGACTTCGCTACCCGAGTACTTCGAGTAGATGATGGTGTCGCCGACGTTGACTTCCATGGCAATTTTGGTGCCATTGTCGAGCGTGCGGCCGGAGCCGACGGCGAGGACCTTGCCCTCTTGCGGCTTTTCCTTCGCGGTATCGGGCAAGAAAACGCCGCCGGCGCTTTTCTCGGCCTGTTCCACGTGCTCGACGACCACACGATCGCCCAGTGGCTTCAAATTCACGAGTGGATTCCTCCAGATTGATAAATTGGCAGTGCTGGCACGAGACTGCTAGCACCGACTAGGTTAGCAGAGTCCTTACACGAGTGCAAGCCCATTTGTGGCTAATCGCGGGCTTTTCCGGCAACCCCGGCGCCTGCGGCACGCGGATGGATGAGAAAGCGAGGGTGCTCCCCGAAGGCCGTGGGGATGACCTGGACTCTTACCGGTCGCCAGGGGCTGGCGGCGATCGTCGCCGGCCTTGTCGGCGCCGTCCTTCTCCACGTGTGTCTGCTGCTGATCGGGCCCGCGCTCTCGCCGGCGCTCGCGCTCACGCCCGTCGCGCTCTATACCTTTATTGCCTCGACCTTAGTCGGGCCGGGCGCAGCGGCGGCGGATCCGCGGTTCGTGTGGCTGGGGGTCGGGCTGCACCTCGCCGTGTCCCTGGGCTGGGCGTTTGGATACGTCTACGCCGCTCGCTCGCTCGGCCAACTCCTGCGGCGGCCCGTCATCTCGGGGCTCCTGTTCGGCCTCGTGATCTACTTCACGATGCTCCTCGTGCTCGTGGCGGCCAACCTCTTTACGAAGCCGACCCCCGGCAGCGTCGGGTTCGGGCTGCTTGCGAACTGCGTCTTTTTCGGGCTGCCGGTAGCGTTGATCGTGGCGGGGATGGCGAAGGAACGGTAATGTTCGCCTGGCTCGAGATCGACACGGGCGCCATCGCCGCGAACCTCGCGACCTTGGCGCGGATCGTTGCGCCCGCCCGCGTCGCGGCCGTGATCAAAGCGAACGCGTACGGTCACGGGCTCGAAGAAGTCGGCC
>Ga0209208_10005832_pt1 | contig 17064 bp, 12 predicted proteins | sample S1TSphfallax_3_FD_187694 | JGI IMG/M metagenome (GOLD analysis project Ga0209208, IMG submission 187694) | Host-associated microbial communities from peat moss isolated from Minnesota, USA - S1T2_Fd - Sphagnum fallax MG (SPAdes) (version 2) | ecosystem: Host-associated > Plants > Peat moss >...
AATTTTAGGGTTTACACATATGTGAAGTAATATAATTGCATTCTATATCTTCTTCAAAAAAAGTGGAAAAAATTAAGTTGGAGAGATCACACAAAGGTAAAAGACATATCTTTTCTTTTGGTTTTGTATGAAATTTATTTGATTGTTTTTAAATATTAACATATTTTGCATTATATAATTTGTATAGTTTGTATAGTTTTTTGGGTTTAGGACATATATCACTAAGACTTTGTTTTGTTAGGGTTTGTATAATTAGGGTTGTAATAATTTTTCCATATAATTGTTATAAGTATATACTATTGGAATATGATTCAAATTTATAGTTTGGGAAACCCTAAATTAATTAACAGTTTTTTTACAAATTAATAATAAATAAAATAAATCTACGGTGCATTATAGGGGGAATTTTATATGTAAAAAAATGCAATACATATTTGCAAGATCATACTGAAATAATACATAGGTGATTGAAGGAAACCATATGTGAAAACCCTAAACCCTAAATGCAATACTCGCATGTAATGTCATTTCAAAAGTGGTATGGGTACCAAAATTATGTCTTTTTATATACCTAAATTAAATGTTATTCTAAATTAATCTTATGACATAATGTAAGTTTTACAATGAATGTAAAAATCAGCAACTATTATGGGACCTATATGCATGTATTGCAAGAGATGCCAAAAAAAACCAATGGCTATTATGGAGATTATATGTGGGTATTGCAACGACTGAAGAATGTCAACGATTATTTGTGCCCTATATGCGGGTATTGCAAGGAATACAAAATGCCAGTGGCTATTATGGGACTCATATGCGGGTATTACAAGGAATGTAAAAGGCCAACGCCTATTATGGGACTTATATGCAGGTATTGCAATTAATGCAAAATGCATGTGGCTATTTTTGGACTTATATGTAGGTATTGCATATTAGAAAATGGTCTTATGGAGTTCATGATAGAAAATGATGTGGGTATTATATGTTGAAAATGTGTGGATTATTTTAAAAGTCTTCAGGTGATGTGAGTCCTATTAACTTAGATGTAAGTATTGTATAATGTTCATTTTGATCTTTGGTTTGATTCTTACATCTCAAGTACTAACAAAATTATGACAAAGAAAACATATATGATTAACCAAATACACATCAAACAAGTGTGAGTAGAAGATACTATTATATTGATAAAAGATGTACAAAAATGGGTGCATGGAAAATTACTAAAGAACCCAATTAAAAAAAAACATTGGATCTCTATAACATATCAAAGGATCGAAGTTCAAAATTGGGTAGTCCAAAAAATAAAAGGGCTACAAAACCATACTAATTATATAAAATGAAACCCTAACCCATATCAGTATCTACAATCTCGTGTTTAGCTCGATATGCAGCTACTGCATTTGCAACCTTTGCTGCATGATGAGTAGTGTAAAAATGGCGGCGTTGCATCTCAACTTGAATTGCATTTGCAACAAACTGGGCCTTTGTTTGGTCCTAAACCTTATAAACACCCAAAAATCACCAAATTAAACCATAACACACCTTGGATGAAATATAATAAAAAAACAATAAACATTGCTTATTATTGTTTCTTACCTTCCAAAATCCAAAACATCCGCCAACTGTTTTGTCTGACTTGTTTTATTGGACTTTCGATCCCAATATTTGACATCCCATAATTAATAATTAAACTTGTAGTGCAGCAAAGAAAGAGAAAGAAGAAGAAGGCCTTCTTCTTTGCTACAAAAAAGAAGAAGAAGGCCTTCTTCTTTGCTACAAAAAAGAAGAAGAAGAAAGCTTTCTTCTTTTGCTGCAAAAAAGAAGAAGAAGAAGGCCTTCTTCTTTGCTTTAAAAAAGAAGAAGAAGAAGGCCTTCTTCTTTGCTTTAAAAAAGAAGAAGAAGAAGGCCTTCTTCTTTGCTGCAAAAAAGAAGAAGAAGAAGGCCTTCTTCTTCTTCTGCAAAACAAAAGAAGAAGAAGGCCTTCTTCTTTGCTGCATTGCAGCTAAGCTGTAGTGCAGCAAAGAAAAAGGAAGAAGAAGACTTCTCAAGCCTTCTTCAAACAAAACAAACAAAAAAAAAATGTAAGCATCTTACATTTTCGTGGGTGCGTGGGTCCTGCTCCAACTCCAGCCGGTCCAGCTCCAGCTCCAGCTCCCGCTCCACAGCCACAGCTCCAACTCCCGCTCCACAACCGCTCGAGGTCTCTGGAGCTCTGGCGATGGAGTGAGGGGGGGTGGGGTTGGTAGGTGGTAGGTAGGAGGGTGGGAAGTAGAAGGTAGGTAGGAGGGAGGAGGTAGAAGGTAGGTAGGAGGAGGGAGGTAGAAGGTAGGTAGGAGGGGGGAAAATTTTGGGGTAGAGAAGAGGTGGAAAAAAAAATAATTATGCGAGTAGGGAGGATGAGATTTTCGTTCATCCAGAAAACGGCCTCAACGGGCTCATCCGCAACTGGTGCATTGGTGGCTGCTAATTCACTCCAGCCCTCTTCAACTTGTTGAGCATGTTTTGGAACCTTTTGAGGTTGACCAACCTTCAAGGCCCTCTTCAACAAAATGATGTGATGTGGGGGGGGTTTGTTGTTTGAGGGTTTCGTGATAAGCTTTCCTTTTCACAAATTTTTTTTCGTTTTAAAACACACTTTCTGGACCTTACTGATTATCTACAGAACCTATTGAGATCGACCTACCTTCAAATCTCTCTTTAACCAGAACAAGAAGTAAAGGATGGGGTTTTTTTTTGTTGTTTGTTAATCTGATGATGAAGTTTCTTTATACAAAACTTTGTCTTGAAGTACACACTTTCCACCTTGTTGAAATTAAAATTCAGAACTCATTGAGGTTTGGTTGGCATTAAATAGTTCACCAACAACAATGAGTGAAGGATGTGTTTGGATTCTTGTTTGATGGTTTGCACAAAACTTGTTTGGAGGTTCTTCCATTGTGCACACAAATACACCCCCTCATCCATATGTTATTTGTTTCCTAGTTTGTAATTTTCAATAACTTGTTTTGACATTGGATCTTGGACTGAAAATCTTGCTCATCTTATAGGTAGGCCATTTGTCATGTTTTTACTTAAGTTGATTTGCATCATAAGTAGTGGGAAATCTCTAACATGAACTAATGTATTATATGTGGAATGTCATTCCATTTGTTACAAAGTATTGGTAAACTTATTCAACTTGGTGGGAATACACTTTGAACTTTGAAGATCATTGTCCAAGGCTTGTAATGCCTTAGAAATTAGAAATTCAAAATGTAAGGCATTTGATTTTGTTGATAAGTTTTCATGAATATGCTAAATTGGTAATTGAATTAATCATCATTTTAACATAGATTGATCGACCAAAATAAACTAAGAGGAAATTATGGATCTATGGCCTTTTTAAAATTATTTTAATTAAAGTTTTTAGTCAAATTTTCATGTTTTGATTAAGGAGCAAGATGCCAACATAAGCCACGTGTGAGCTAGGTATATTTGCCAATTCTAAATCATAGCATAGCAAAATGACTATCCCTCACATATTTCCACACATCGAAAAATGAGTCATTATTAATAGTAATGTTTTTCCAAATGTCAATGCCATTGTAGTGGAAGGAGACGGGGACACAACCTTTAGAATGGGAATAAACTTATTTTTGCTGAGAAAAGTAACCACCTTTCAAAAGGGAAATAGTGCTCAAAATTCTTTTTTGGTTAAGGTCTAGCATTCTACTAGGATATGATTAACTTGGTCAAATAAGACATAGTAATGAGAATTTCAATTAGATTATTTACATATTCTATTGTTCATCATTCCATGTTTTGCTCTTTTTGGTTTGTCCGTATGGTTGTGTTTAGCTTTCTTCAAAGTTTCCTTGTCTCCCTATATGTTATATTTTTGGTAGACAACTACTTGAACAAATGTGTCTATGTGAAACCAACACCTTCTCAATTAATTAACATGAACATCCACCCATATAAGAATTGATGAAATTATATATACACCTAAAATAATTCAATATATATCCAATACATAAATGGTTTTGGTCATTATTAACATCATGTTGAAAACAATTGAATGTGTGAACGTCTTCTTCGAGTTATTTGGCTCTTACTTTTAATTTTCCATCTTTCATTATTATTTTCAATTTTTTAAAGTTTTTAGTCATGTCTTTTTTTTTCCTTGTGTTTGGATTCAAGTTGAACTCAATTTGTTAATCTTTTTTAATAATATATAATTTCTTGAATGAAAATGTTTCATTTGGAAAACCCAAAGGTAATTATTTTTGACCTTTTATGACCCCTTCTTATGATGCTTTTAATTATGTTGATGAGTTTTATGAACATGAAAATGTATCATATGTGTAAAATATTGTGAGTTTGATTTTGCCACAAAACTTTTTTCATTTAGAAAGTAGGATGTTATTTTGATCTAAATGGATGAATCATTTTAGGGTTGAAAGCTATGAAAGAAAAGTTAATATGTTTTACAAATTGTGTTATATTGATCATCTTATCAATTGCAGATAAATCTGATTCATGTTGTGTATCCAAATGTCATTTTAACACACCCGGAATTGGTCATCATTTTTTTTCACGACATTGTTTCTAGAAAGGACATTACCAAGGCATGGAAAGAAACATGGACATCAACTACCCACATCAATGGAGAGGAACCTACATTTTGGATAAAAGAGTGGTTGGTTAAGGACATGGGAGAAAATATCCAAATCCTTTCTCTTTCATATGATGCCAATATTAATGGGGTCAATGATGATGTCACAGATATTGGGAAGAACCTTGTACAGAGTTTGATGGTGAATCAAAGGTGAAACAATGTCGTTCCCAACTCTAATATTTGAAAATTTTGTGTGTTTAAACATGTGTTTAACATAACTTTCCATGCTTCAATGGATTTCAAATTTCATAAGTTTTTCATTGCTAATGTATTTATAGTAGTTATCAAGGTTACAAAAATATCTTTTAATTTGGGATAATATTTTAATAAAAAATATTGATAACACATATTTAACTATATTTCATTTAAAACCTTTTATGAGATTTAAATATCTTTGCATTATGCCACAAATGGAGTTTAAATACAAGAATTACGTTGAAACATAATCTAAATATAAATATTGTTTGCATCTACATCTATGAAAACCTTTGGTGTGCTCCAATTGTATTGGTTGGTCATAGCTTTGGTGGATTGATCATCAAAAGTTTAGTGGTGGAGGTCACAAGACGCATGAATCAAAAAACATCAAATGATATGGAATTAGCCATGAATGCAAGATCCAAGTATTTTTATGATAACCTTACTGGGGTAATTTTCTATGGTGCTCCACATGAAGGTGGGACAAAAACATTTTCAACGTATTTTGCACAAATATGCCAAGAAATGGGTTTTTTGAACAAGACCCATTCAATAACACAACCAAGCTTACTTAAGAATGTTCAATTTTTAGATCCAAAAATGGAACAACTTTCAATGGAGTTTGATCAAGCCAAAGAAAATCTTAACATTTATGCTTTTGTTGAAAGACAACCCATTAACAAATATGAGGTAATTTTTCAATACCATTCCTTCAATAAATATGCAAATTGATATTTTTGTAGAAATTCAAATTTTTTGCAATTTTATCTTTTAGATCTTTGTATTTGATTTTCAATTCTCATTAAATTATGTGCAAGAAATTCTCGTTCCATCTGCATCAGCCCAACGATTAGCTGGTAATAATTATTACAAAGTTGAAAACGCAAACCATTGACTATTTGCAAGCCACCTACAAAGGACCACATAAGTTACTCAATTTTGGTGGATTATTTAAAGACTTGTTTAAAGGTGAGACTTCAACTTCAATGCAAAAGTTTTAGTTAGTCATTATATGAAGAGGAAACTTAAAGGAATTTTTAGGTTGTCATAATGCACATGACACTTTGATTTTGCATCAAGTGCCATATACACATGAAATCATGACACACCTATCAAGTCAAATTCCCAATATTTTTCCAAGAAAAGGTGATATGCCCATCCCTAAAAATTATGATTGAAACAATAACTAATACCGAAAAAATCAAATGATTGAAAAATTAGGTGAATAATCGAAATTAGTTAGTCATTGTTTTGGGATCAAAAAATCTTGATCGCAAAATCAATGGTGGAAATCAACCTCGTTGTTGATTAAACAATCAAAATTGGATGATGAAAAAAAAAACATTATTAAAAAAAATTGGTTGCCAATTCTTTAGCAACCAAAAATCACTAAGGCAACCAAAAATCAGTTAATAACAACTAAAAAAAAAGGTAATCTATTTGAAATGTTCAATCGTCAATGGATTGATCTACAACATTGATTTTGCAACCAAAATTTATGATCATTCATTTTTTTATTCTCTGACTAGGTGATTGAAAAAATATTATTATTATTTATTGAATTTCAATTGCCCAACAACCAAATGTTTTTTTTTGGGGGTCATTCAATTGAACTTTTAATCACCAAATAATTAAATGTTTTTTTTTAAATTATCTTTGACTAATTTTCAATCATCCAATCAATGGCAAGGTTGATCCTCACAATTGATTTGGTAACCAAAATTCCTTTGGTCACGTAAAAGAAGTTAAAAAAAAAACCCCAAAAAAATTGGTTGCTTAAATTTTTTTCATTTTCAATCACTTGAATATTTCCCATTTCTGGTCATTGTTTGACTTGTCGTAGATTTTTTTTTTCCCATCATACCCTTGTTCTTGACAACCTTATCAAGGTTTTGATTCAAGTTAACCCTAAGTTGACCCTATTTTGATGTAACATTAGGTTATGTCAATGTTCAAAATGATGTGTGATGTTGTGACGAACTTAATAATGCCATGACAACCCTAGGAAGTTATGTTCATAACACTTTTGTAAGATCTAACATTAAACATATAGGTGACAAAAACTTAGATTTAATTTTTTTTGTTAATTCATAACATTGATTTGTGCTCACTTCAAATACACAAAGTTGATAAGATATTAAATTGTCATAAAAACATATGATGTAATAACATGGGACTTTTATAATTTATATACAAAAAATTAAATTAATGTATTTTAAATAATAATTATATGGCATATATTTTTTTCAATCAAAATATTAATATAAGATTTGCATGAATCACAACAGAATCCACGACAACTTCCATCACTACCATCATGTCAAGTGAGCTTAGAAGAAAAAGCAAAGGATATTTATAAATTGTTACAAAAGGTATCTATCATTGGTTTGGTTGGAATGGGGGGTATTGGAAAGACAACTTTGAGCAAAAAGATATACCATTTGTTCCATGAGCAATATGATAAATCTAGTTTTTTGGAGGACGTGAAATCAAAAAATATTGAAGATTTGAAAAAACAACTTCTACAAGATTTGTGTGGCTGAAAAAAAAAATGGCATGGAAGTTTTGAATGGTGATGATCTTAAGCGTATTGAGGAGACCATGATTTCCAAGAAAGTGTTAGTGGTCATTGATGATGTTGATGAAAAGCTTATCGATGATTTATCAAAAGTTCTTACTTTTCAAGGAAAAAATAAAAAAAGCAATGTAATTGTGACTTGTCGAAATTGGGGAGTCTTGGAAGATCATTTAGATCCAAATGGAAAATTTGAAGTGTTATATCTTAACAAAAAAGAAGCAACAAAACTTTTTCTATCCCATGCATTTCCCAATATAAAACAAGTGGAAAAAGGTTTTGAAAACATTTTTGAGAAGATTGTGGAGGCGTGTGCTGGTCTTCCTTTGAGCCTTGAAGTCATGGGTAGTTTTTTGCACAAGAAACAAAGCTTGGATATGCAAACAAGATTACAAATTTGGAAAGGAGCCTTGGAAAAGTTACGAACATCGAAAAATTTGGATGGGGGTAAAAATGATGTGCTTTGGCAAAGCTTGGAGATTTCTTACAGAGATTTGGCCCAACCAGAAAAGGATATGTTTTTGGATATTGCTTGTTATTTTGGTGCTTTGAAAGAAATAACAGCCTTTCGAATATGGGATTCTGAATCTTCGACACTTGAATTGCAAAACTTAAAAGTTAGATCTCTTGTAAAAATCAACAAAGATGGAAATTTATTTATGCATGACCAATTGCGAGATATGGGTCGAAAATTTGCAATACAAGAGGAAAATAATCGAATATGGGATCCCAAAACAAATTTACAAATTTTGCATGAACAACAGGTTATCATCACTACGTCAAATTATTATCTTTTTTTTAATCTATAATTTTAAATTAATATATTAAAAAAACACATTAAACTTATTACTCAATTTAAAAGTTATATGTGTTAACTCATATGTTGTAATTTTTCATGTGATAGGTGGCCTCAAGACTACAAGGTTTATCATTGGAAGGAAATGAAAAATTGGTTTTAGGGATTTTCAAGAATGTACACCTCCCCAAATTAAGGTTGTTTGACATGGCTCATGTCTCATCAAACATTGTGGAAGGTTTTTTACATGACCAACATGTATATGAATTGCGATGGATACATTGGCAAGAAGCAAAAATTAAAGAAATTCCATTCAATTTTGGTCATTGCCCCAACTTGTGTGTGCTCGATTTATCAAAATGCATCAACCTAAAAGTACTACCTACATCTATTAACAAATTAATTGTGCTTCAAGAATTGGATTTGTTAGCGTGCTTGCAATTGAAGGAGTTACCTACATCAATTGACAAATTGAATGCCCTTCAATCCTTGAATTTGTCATTATGTTCGCAGTTGAAGGAGTTACCTACATCTATTGACAAATTGACTAGCCTTCAGTGGTTGCATTTGTCAGGGTGCTTGGAGTTGAAGGAGTTACCTACATCTATTGACAAATTGACTGGCCTTGAAGAGTTAGATTTGTTAGGGTGCTCACAGTTGAAGGAGTTACCTACATCTATTGACAAATTGACTGCCCTTCAATCATTGTACTTGTCAAGGTGTTCGAAGTTGAAGGAGTTACCTACATCTATTGACAAATTGACTTCCCTTCAGCGGTTGGATTTGTCAGGGTGCTCGAAGTTGAAGGAGTTACCTACATCTATTGATAAATTAACTAGCCTTCAACGATTGGATTTGTCAGGGTGCTCGGAGTTGAAGGAGTTACCTGCATCTATTGACAAATTGACGAGCCTTGAAAGGCTGGATTTGTCATGGTGCTTAAAGTTGAAGGAGTTACCTACATCTATTGACAAATTGACTCGCCTTCAATGGTTGAAATTGTCAGGGTGCTCGGAGTTAAAGGAGTTACCTACATCTATTGACAAATTGATTGCCCTTCAATCCTTGAATTTGTCACAGTGCTCAAAGTTGAAGGAGTTACCTACATCTATTGACAAATTGACTAGCCTTCAATGGTTGCATTTGTGAGGGTGCTCGGAGTTGAAGGAGTTACCTACATCTATTGACAAATTGACTAGCCTTGAAGAGTTAGATTTGTTAGGGTTCTCAGAATTGAAGGAGTTACCTACATCTATTGACAAATTGACTGCCCTTCAATCGTTGGATTTGTCAGGGTACTCGAAGTTGAAGGAATTACCTCCATCTATTGACAAATTGACTAGCCTTGAAAAACTAGATTTGTCACGGTGCTTGGAATTGAAGGAGTTACTTACATCTATTGACAAATTGATTACCCTTCAATCGTTGGATTTGTCAGGGTGCTCGGAGTTGAAGGAGTTACCTACATCTATTAACAAATTGAATGCCTTCAATCGTTGAACTTGTCATTCTGTTCACAGTTCAAGGAAATACCTACATCTATTGACAAATTGAGTGCCCTTCAATGGTTGAAATTGTCAGGGTGCTCGTAGCTGAAGGAGTTACCTACATCTATTGGCAAATTGATTGGCCTTCAATCGTTGAATTTGTCAGGGTGTTTGGAGTTGAAGGAGTTACCTACATCTATTGACAAATTGATTCGCCTTGAGGAGTTGGATTTGTCAAGTTGCTCGGAGTTGAAGGAATTACCTACATCTATTGACAGATTGATTGCCCTTCAATCCTTGAATTTCTCACAGTGCTCAAAGTTGAAGGAGTTACCTACATCTATTGACAAATTGACTTCCCTTCAATCATTGAATTTGTCACAATGCTTGCAAATGAAGGAGTTACCTACATCTATTGACAAATTAACTCGCCTTAAAAACTTGCATTTGTCAAAGTGCTCCCGTGTTCAAGGAGTTACCTACATTTATTCACAAATTGACTTGCCTTGAAAACTTGGATTCGTCAAGGTGTTCAGAGTTGAAAGAGTTACCTACATCTATTGAAAAATTCACTGCCCTTAAAAAGTTGGATTTGTCAGGGTGCTCGCAGCTAAAGGAATTACCTACATCTATTGACAAATTGAGTGCCCTTCAATCGTTGGATTTGTCAGGGTGCTTGGAGTTGAAGGAGTTACCTACATCTATTGACAAATTGACTAGCCTTTGGTGGTTGGATTTGTTAGGGTGTTCGGAGTTGAAGGAGTTACCTACATCTATTGACAAATTGACTCGCCTTCAATGGTTGATATTGTCAGGGTGCTCGCAGCTGAAGGAGTTACCTACATCTATTGACAAATTGAGTGCCCTTCAATCGTTGTATTTGTCACGGTGCTCGAAGTTGAAGGAGTTACCTACATCTATTAACAAATTGACTTGCTTTCAAAAGTTGGATTTGACATGGTGCTTAGAGTTGAAGGACTTACCTACATCTATTGACAAATTGACTCGCCTTAAAAAGTTAGATTTGTCAGGGTGCTCGGAGTTGAAGGACTTACCTACATCTATTGACAAATTGATTGCCTTTCAATCATTTAATTTGTCACAATGCTCAAAGATGAAGGAGTTACCTACATCTATTGACAAATTGACTCTCCTTGAAGAGTTGGATTTGTCAGGGTGCTCGGAGTTGAAGGAGTTACCTCCATCTATTGACAAATTGACTCGCCTTGAAGAGTTGGATTTGTCAGGGTGCTCGGAGTTGAAGGAGTTACCTACATCTATTGACAAATTGATTACCCTTCAATCGTTGAATTTGGCAAGGTGTTCGGAGTTGAAGGAGTTACGTACATCTATTGACAAATTGACTGCCCTTCAATTGTTGGATTTGTCAGGGTGCTCGAAAGTGAAGGAGTTACCTACATCTATTGACAAATTGACTGCCCTTCAATCGTTGAATTTGTCGGGGTGTTCGGACTTAAAGGAGTTACCGACATCTATTAACAAATTGATTCGCCTTGAGGAGTTGGATTTGTCAGGGTGTTCGGAGTTGAAGGAGTTACCTACATCTATTGACAAATTGATTACCCTTCAATCGTTGGATTTGTCAGGGTGCTCGAAGTTGAAGGAGTTACCTACATCTATTGACAAATTGACTAACCTTGAAAGGCTGGGTTTGTCATGGTGCTTGGAGTTGAAGGAGTTACCTACATCTTTTGACAAATTGATTACCCTTCAATCGTTGGATTTGTCAGGGTGTTGGGAGTTGAACGAATTACCTACATTTATTCACAAATTAATTGCCCTTCAATCGTTGAATTTGTTAGGGTGGTCGCAGTTGAAAGAGTTACTTGCATCTACTGACAAATTGACTAGCCTTCGGTGGTTGTATTTGTCAGGGTGCTTGGAGTTGAAGGAGTTACCTACATCTATTGACAAATTTACTGCCCTTCAGTTGTTGGATTTGTCAGGGTGCTCGAAGGTGAAGGAGTTACCTATATCTATTGAGAAATTGACTGCCCTTCAATCATTGAATTTGTCAGGGTGTTCTGACTTAAAGGAGTTACCGACATCTATTGACAAATTGACTCACCTTGAAGAGTTGGATTTGTCAGGGTGCTCGGAGTTGAAGGAATTACCTACATCTATTGACAAATTGACTAGCCTTCAGTGGTTGCATTTGTCAAGGTGCTTGGAGTTGAAGGAGTTACGTACATCTATTGACAAATTGACTGGCCTTGAAGAGTTAGATTTGTTAGGGTGCTCATAGTTGAAGGAGTTACCTACATCTATTGACAAATTGACTGCCCTTCAATCGTTGGATTTGTCAGGGTGCTCGGAGTTGAAGGAATTACCTACATTTATTGACAAATTGACTACCCTTCAATCATTGAATTTGTCAAGGTGCTCGGAGTTGAAAGAGTTATCTACATCTATTGACAAATTGAGTGCCTTTGAATGGTTGAAATTGTCAAGGTGCTCGCAGTTGAAGGAGTTACCTACATGTATTGACAAATTGACTTCCCTTCAAGGGGTAGATTTGTCAAGGTGCTTAGAGTTGAAGGAGTTACCTACATCTATTGACAAATTGCATGCCCTTCAATTGTTGGATTTGTTAGGGTGCTCGAAGTTGAAGGAATTACCTACATCTATTGACAAATTGACTGCCCTTCAATCGTTGAATTTGTCAGGGTGCTTGTTGTTGAAAGAGTTACCTACATCTATTGACAAATTGACTAGCCTTTGGTGGTTGGATTTGTTAGGGTGTTCGGAGTTGAAGGAGTTACTTACATCTATTGACAAATTGAGTGCCCTTCAATGGTTGAAATTGTCAGGGTGCTCGTAGCTGAAGGAGTTACCTACATCTATTGATAAATTGATTGCCCTTCAATCGTTGAATTTGTCAAGGTGTTCGAAGTTGAAGGAGTTACCTACATCTATTGGCAAATTGACTTGCCTTGAGAAGTTGGATTTGTTACGGTGCTCGGAGTTGAAGGAGTTACCTACATCTATTGACAAATTGATTACCCTTCAATCGTTGAATTTGGTAAGGTGTTCGGAGTTGAAGGAATTACCTACATCTACAGACAATTTGACTAGCCTTGAAAGGCTGGATTTTTCATGGTGCTTGGAGTTGAAGGAATTACCTACATCTATTGACAAATTGACTGCCCTTCAATTGTTGGATTTATTAGGGTGCTCGAAGTTGAAGGAGTTACCTACATCTATTGACAAATTGACTGCCCTTCAATCGTTGAATTTGTTAGGGTGGTCGTAGTTGAAAGAGTTACCTTCATCTAGTGACAAATTGACTAGCCTTCGGTGATTGGATTTGTTAGGGTGCTCGGAGTTGAAGGAGTTACCTACATCTATTGACAAATTGAGTGCCCTTCAATGGTTGAAATTGTCAGGGTGCTCGCAGCTAAAGGAGTTACCTACATCTATTGACAAATTGACTCGCCTTGAGGAGTTGGATTTGTTAGGGTGTTCGGAGTTGAAGGAGTTACCTACATCTATTGACAAGTTGATTACCCTTCAATCGTTGAATTTGGCAAGGTGTTCGGAGTTGAAGGAGTTACCTACATCTATTGACAAATTGACTGCCTTTCAATGGTTGAAATTGTCAAGGTGCTCATAGTTGAAGGAGTTACCTTCATCTATTGACAAATTGACCCGCCTTGAAGAGTTGGATTTGTGAGGGTGCTTGGAGTTGAAGGAGTTACCTACATCTATTCACAAATTGACCGCTGTTCAATCGTTGAATTTGTCGAGGTGGTCGCAATTGAAAGAGTTACCTACATCTATTAACAAATTGACTAACCTTCGGTGGTTGGATTTGTTAGGGTGCTTGGAGTTGAAGGAGTTACCTACATCTATTGATAAATTGACTGCCCTTGAATGGTTGAAATTGTCAAGGTGCTTGGAGCTGAAGGAGTTACTTACATCTATTGACAAATTGATTAGCCTTTGGTGGTTGGATTTGTCTGGGTGCTTAGAGTTGAAGGATTTACCTCCATCTATTGAAAAATTGACTACCCTTCAATGGTTCAATTTGTCAGGGTGCTAGGAGTTGAAGGAGTTACCTACATCTATTGATAAATTGACTAGCCTTGAAAAGATGGATTTGACATGGTGCTTGGAGTTGAAGGAGTTACCTGCATCTACTGACAAATTGACTAGCCTTCGGTGGTTGGATTTGTCAGGGTGTTCGGAGTTGAAGGAGTTACCTACATTTATTGATAAATTGATTAGCCTTCGGTGGTTGGATTTGTGAGGGTGCTTGGAGTTGAAGGAATTACCTACATTTATTGATAAATTGACTGCCCTTCAATGGTTGAAATTGTCAGGGTGCTCATGGCTAAAGGAGGTACCTACGTCTATTGACAAATTGAATAGCCTTGAATGTACAAAGTTGAAGGTAACAACCATGTTGCAAAATGAAATTTAAAATAATAATAACATCTGAGGATCAAATCCATGATAAGATGTAAAATCAAGTATGTTATGTCATAAACCTATATCCCCATAAGAGAGCATCAGCTAGAGTTAGATGAGTCGTTTAAAATGCCACAGTTTCTTCAACAAATTGTTATTTTTCAAATGTTTGTAACATGATGTTGTGTGAACAATTAGCAAATCATCAATTCAAGCTCAATATTAACCACAAACCCCTCCTTGTTTATGCCTTAGAGTCCAAAAAGTAAGAACAATAATTAGTATGAATCAATTGCATGTTGAAATTTGCATTCATAAGAAAAATAAAATGTGCATAAATGTATTGGTCTTGAATCATTTCTAATTCATGGATGTATTAGTATACGACTACTTGCATCTCTTTGTGTAATTGGCCTTGTTTGATGTCATCTTTCAATTTTAAACATTTCATGCAGCCTTAACGTCCTTGGCATAAATAACCTTGTTCATTCAAATAAGTGTAGTAAGGTCATTGTCCCTCTCAATCTTGGAGAAGGCACTATGAGGGACGAATCCCACTCCCCATGCAAGTACCTTACCAATCTTTCACCAATATCATAAATTAATTGAAACTATGGTCCAAATCTCCAAACCTTTATAATACATTATGCCTTGTTATGTACTCAATCACAATTTTAAATATATAATTTAAAACCCTAAACCTTAGCTTCATCATCCATGTGAATTTTGAGGAAAAATTTAAGGAAATAATTGACAACAATGAAAATGATGAATCCATTGTTAAAATCTATAATAGGCTTTAGGTATTTTTAGGTATACTTTGTAATTTTTAAAAATTACAATCGTTTTTTGAAAATTCAGGAGTCCATTGGGACTCCCACTTCCAAAGTAGGAGTTTATCGCAACCCCACTTTGGCCAAGTGTGAGGATGAAACTCACATTCCCAAAATTGGGGATTTGGAGTCCTTCGGGACTCCTGAATGTTTAGAGTTCGACAACAGAGGCCAAAACACCTTGCATTGGGGTGTTCTTGGTGTCATTGGAAAGCTCTTGAAGTGTAGATGTCCAAAATGGCCTCGTATTGGTCATTTGGATATCTGCAGCCCAAGTTATGGGCAAAAGAAGGGCCAGGAGTCAAACTGGCAGTTTGACTCCCGACCATTAAAAGTTGGGAATCGACCTCTTCCCGACATCCGAATCTAGAATGAGACATGGCGTTGGAAAGCTCTCGAAGAGAGCTACAACTTCGGTTCAGACCTCACCTTGATTAGACTTGGCAATCGGGAGATATGAGGTCCCAAAGTTCTGGGACTCCAACTCGGGACAGTTTTGGGACTCCAACTTGGGAGTCCCGGGAAAAAAAGCCATTCGGATGTGGCTCTCACGGAGTAACGCAGAGAATACTATATGGGGGAAGGTGATGGCTTCCCCCGAGTTCGGGTCGTGGTGAGTCTTGTACGTCAAAGTGGTCGTGGCTTGTTTGAACACCCAAGGGTGTTCCCGAATGCTAACTAACCCTTTTGTGGTTGGTTTTGGATGCAGATTCAAGCTTGATAATCTAGTCCCTCTTCCTAGTCTAATCCCGGGACTTCTAGCACGCCCCTCTACCCCCTTTTAGTGCTGAAAGTCAGGAGCGACCCTTAAGTCCCAACTTTCCGCAACTCTACATAGTTGGACCCTCAAGTGGGTTCAACAAGGGACTTGGGAGCACGTTAGAGTTACTTGAGAATGTGAGGATTCATTCACATTTTTCTACATTCCCAAGAACATGAGATGTGATTCTCGGGCTTCCTTTTTGGCTCGCACCCCTATAAGCCGTTTGGTCACAAGCCCAAGGCTAGGGTTGTGACAACGCTTGCTTGTTCATAACCACATTTGATGACTATGTATAAGTTTTGAAACAATCCATATTTTATAGAAAATACTTGCAAGGTGGCTCATTTGGCCATGGTCTTAACAAAAATGAACTATTATTGAAAAGGGCCTAAGTGTCACATGAACTTATGACTTGTAACAACAATTGAAAACTATAGGGATGGATAATCATTCATGATTCATATTTCGCACCTTAAGGGTGAAAAGGTTTTTGGTTTGGCCAAACATTGTGTTAATTATGTTCATGGGGCAAATGGTGATTCCCATAAACCAAATAATGTGAATTTTTTTCATTTGTGAGTGGCCTCCCCACTACTGGTTCCAATAATGTTCAAAATGTTCCCACCCACCCAATGCCTTTCACTTCACATTATGTTCTTTCAATATTCTCTTGAGGTGGGTTGGAGTTAAAGGGTATTATTTCTATCAATGGCTAATGGCACGTTGAACAATGTGCGACCAATTCTTTTATCCAATGTTCAACACTTCAAAAAAACATATGGGTCGAATACATAACAAAAATCAATGTATCTAAAACAACAAATGGGATCACTAGTAGAAATCCCTTGATTTACGACTAGTGTTTGCGATTGATTTTTAGTCGAAAGCGACATTTTATGACTATTTTGCTAATAGTCGCATAAGACAAGTCGCAAACGACAAATAGTCGCAAAAACTAATTACATCAGCATGACATCATCAGATGGTGGATGGAGCCTAAATGTAGTATATACGGTTTCATCCGATGGGGCCAATATATACATAATGTATACAAGGCATCATTTTGCGACTATAATTTGGTGGATCCAAATTCCAACCATGTGGAGACACTGTCAACTATTGAAATACTTCAATTATATTTCCTTAAATCCTTCTACATTTATCTAGGTCGTTGGATTCAACACTGATCGTGTGGGTCAGGAGTGGCCATGTTTTTTCCGATTAACTAATGGGTTGTTGCCACATGGCATGATTTCTAGTATTTGGGAAACCAGATTGTGATCTTGAATTTTCTAAATCAAATGGCCAAGAAATGGCCACGTCT
>Ga0209208_10005834_pt1 | contig 17063 bp, 15 predicted proteins | sample S1TSphfallax_3_FD_187694 | JGI IMG/M metagenome (GOLD analysis project Ga0209208, IMG submission 187694) | Host-associated microbial communities from peat moss isolated from Minnesota, USA - S1T2_Fd - Sphagnum fallax MG (SPAdes) (version 2) | ecosystem: Host-associated > Plants > Peat moss >...
GCGGGCTTTGCGCGTCGCGCCGAAGGCGCGCCGTAAAATGCGCCGGAGGCGCGCCGTCAATTGACCGGCGGCCCTGCGGGCCGACGCGCCGAAGGCGCGCCATCAAATTGACCGGCGGCCATCCGGGCCGTCGCGCCGGAGGCGCGGCTTCAGATTGGCCGGCGGCCCTGCGGGCCGACGCGCCAGCGGAGTCCAGGGGCAGAGCCCCTGGCCTTGCTGCCGGATGCCTAACGCACCCAGCCAACCGGTTAGTTGATGGTCGGCTCGGCCGGGGTTTCGGGGATTGGCGTCATCACCGGCTCGGTGGTTTTCGCTTTACGCGGCTTCGGCGTTTTCACCGGGGCGGCTTTTTTCGCGGCGGGCTTTTTGGCGGGCGCGGCTTTTTTCACCGGCGCGGCTTTTTTGGCGACCGCTTTTTTCGGTGCAGCTTTTTTCACGGCGGGTTTCTTGGCGGCGACGGCTTTCTTCGGCGCTGCCTTTTTCACGGCGGTTTTCTTCGCAGCCGGCTTCTTGGCGGCAACGGCTTTCTTCGGTGCCGCCTTCTTCGCCACCACCTTCTTCGCCGCTACTTTCTTCGGCGCGGCTTTCTTGGCGGCGGGCTTCTTCGCCGCTACGGCTTTCTTCGCGGCCGGCTTTTTGGCGGCAACGGCTTTCTTCGGCGCTGCCTTCTTCGGTGCCGCTTTCTTCACGGCGGCCTTTTTGGCGACCGGCTTTTTCACGGCAGCTTTCTTAACAGCAGGTTTCTTCACGGCAGCTTTTTTAACCGCCGGCTTTTTCACGGCGGCTTTTTTGGCAACCGGTTTTTTGGCGGCGGTTTTTTTCGCCGGCGCTTTCGCCGCGAGCGGCATGGCGCGCTGAGCGTCTTCAGGCTCTAGAATGGACACGTGGTTGGCTCCTTCGCTGGAGTTGGGGTTGGTTCGGTTGGTTGACGACCGACAGGCGATAAACGATGTCACGATGAGTGACGGTCCTTGTTCTCGCGTGCGGGGTCTCTTGACCGATACTATATCATTCGGTTGCGGCGCGAATCGCGCGACGCACGCAAGAATCGCTATTCCGCCCGTGCAGCGGCGCTGTCAACAAAAAGCGTACGCATTCACGCGATTTCGATGATTTTTTTTGTGCAATGTGTGATATTTCCATCGCAACACGCATCGACGCTGCGGCAACGCGGTTTACCTGGCATACGCGCGCATTGCTCAGTTGCAACGAATCGGTTCGCAATATCGCGCTTGCCCGCTTGAACTTGGGCAGGATGCGGTAGCTAATGCGCGGCATGAGCAAACCTCCAGAGCGTCATCCTGACTTTGAAAGCTGGCCGCCCGCCGGCAGCGTTGCAGCACCGGACCCGGGCATTCCTGATTGGCCAGAGGTGATTTGGCGCGGCATGCGCGGGCGCTGTCCAAAATGCGATGCGGCACCGATCTTTGATGGCTATCTGAAAGTTTACCCATTTTGCCGCCATTGCGCGGCGGCTTTGGGGGAACTACCGGCCGATGATGCGCCGCCTTATGTCGCGATGGTGGTGGTGCTGCAGATTTTGGCGGTGTTTGTCGTACTTTTCTACAAGGGCTATTATCATCCGAGCATCGGCATGGCGGGTTTTTTGCTGGTGCTGCTGACGATCACCTGCATGGCGGCACTGCGCGTCGCCAAAGGGGCGATCATTGGGATTTTGTTGAAACTGGGCATGAAGCGTGAGGTTTTGAATGGCTGAGTCGGTGGGCCGGCTGACAAAAATCGTCCTGGAAGGTGAATCACTGCATCGCATTTCGCCATTACAGGAGGCTGACCGTACCCAGGCGGTCGCGGATCTGCAGGCGGAGAATGAGTTTTATCCGGTCGCGCATGAAGGCCTGCAGAGCGTGCTCTATCTCTCGATCCAGGAGGGCCGCCTGGTGTTCGACATTCGCGACCAGACGGATACACCGGTGGTGGCCGTGGTGCTCGCGATGGGGCCGTTCAAAATGTTGATCAAGGATTACCAGATGTTGCTGGATAGTTACGCCAGCGCGATTGCCGAGGGCCGCGAGGCAAAAATCCAGGCGATCGATATGGGCCGCCGCGGCCTGCATAACGAAGGGGCGGTACTGATGACCGAACGCCTGGCCGGCAAGGTGGTAATTGATTTCGAGACCGCGCGGCGGCTATTCACGCTGGTCTGTGCACTGCACCAAAAGCTCTAGGATATACGAAATGAATATTGATGGCACGCCGTTCCGTTCGATCTGGGTGGATGAGACGGACCATTGGTCGGTACGGATCATCGACCAGACCAAGCTGCCCTGGGCGCTGGATTTCGTGCGCCTCACCACGCTCGATGAGGTCGCGCATGCCATCAAGGCGATGCTGGTGCGCGGCGCCCCGCTCATTGGCGCCACGGCGGCCTATGGCGTCGCACTCGCTCTGCGTGGTGATGCGAGCGACACGGCGCTGGCGCACGCGGTGAATGTGCTGGGTGCTACGCGCCCGACCGCGATCAATCTGCGCTGGGCGTTGGACCGTATGACGCGCGTGCTGGCACCGGTTGGCGCGAACGCACGCAGCGCCGCGGCCTATAGTGAAGCCGCGCTCATCGCCGATGAAGACGCCGCCACCAACCACGCCATTGGCGAGCACGGGCTGCCGCTCATCACCGCGCGCGCACACGGGGGCAAGCGCGTGAACGTGCTTACCCATTGCAACGCAGGGTGGCTGGCGACCGTGGACTGGGGCACCGCGCTCGCGCCAATTTATATGGCGCATGATGCCGGGATCGACGTGCATGTCTGGGTCGAGGAAACCCGTCCACGCAACCAGGGCGCCTCGCTCACCGCATGGGAGCTGGGCAAGCACGGCGTGCCGCATACCGTCATCGCCGATAACGCCGGCGGCCATATGATGCAGCGCGGCGATGTCGACCTTGTGATCGTCGGCACCGACCGCGTGACCCGCTCCGGCGATGTCGCCAATAAAATCGGCACCTACCTGAAGGCGCTGGCCGCGCGCGATAATGGCATCCCCTTCTGGGTCGCCCTGCCCTCCTCCACCATCGACTGGACGATCTCGGATGGTCTCTCCGACATCCCGATCGAGGAGCGCGCCGGCACCGAGGTCACCACCATGACCGGCCGCGCGCTGGACGGCTCGATCGCCACCATTCGCATCGTGCCGAAAGACAGCCCGGCCGCCAACCCGGCCTTCGATGTGACACCCTCACGCCTAGTCTCCGGCCTGATCACCGAACGCGGCCTATGCGCCGCGAATGAGGCGGCGCTCACGGCCATGTTCGCGTAAGTAATACCAACCGGCCTTAAAGATGACTCGTCTTCAAGGCCGGTTGGTATCGCGCGTGGGGCTGGTGGGGCGGCCACGGGCCAAAAAACAGCCTTATACCAGCGGTCATCATTTATGACCGTTGGTATAAGAGGCGCTTTTTTGTAAAAAAGCGCGCAAAAAACTTTTAATTTACGCTAGAGCCGGATGACATTCTGTGGAATCGCTTTGCGATGCCACAGAATGTCATCGCGCTCTCGGCTTCGGGTGGCCCACAGCCACCGCCCAGACGGAATCAAAAAGTTTTTTTGCTGCTTTTTTTTCAAAAAAAGCAGTGCTTGCTTCCCCTCACAGCCCATAAGCCCCCAGCACCGCCGCCATCCAATCGTTGATCGCGGTCTCGCCCTCCAGCAAATCCGTCGAGGACATCAACCGCGCCCATTGCAGCGCGCCGAAGACGATATGGTCGGCATAGGCAGGCGCTGTCCCGGCGATGAAAGGCTGCGCCGCCAGCGTGCTCCTGAGCGGTGCCAGCACGGTCTTGAAATGCTTGACCGCCGTCTCGCGCTGTTTGGCAATCTCCTCGATTGTCATGCCCCAGGCCTGTTCCCGGCTGGCGCGGAAATAGGGCTGGTCCTTTGGGTGCAGTTGGGAAAAAATATCCGGCAGCACGATGCGCGCGATGGCGCCGTGCAGCACATCTTCCGCCCAGCTTTTGATGAACCTTGTGATCGCAGCAGCAGCCTCACCGAACAGGCTGGCCTCGTTCGGGTACATCGCCTCAAGATATTCGGCGATCGCCTGGCTGTCATGGATAACGGTTTTGCCATCCACCAGCACCGGCACCTTGCCCTGGCCGGAGGCGGCGATGGCGTCTTTATCGGTAAAGCGCCAGATCACCGTCTCATAGGGCAGATTTTTATGCGCGAGGGCGAGTTTGATCCGCCAGCAATAGGGGCTGAAGCGGAGGTTTTCATCCGCCGCTGTCAGCTCATAGAGTTTGCGGCTCATCGTGCCGCTTGGCCGAACAGCACGGCTTTCGCCTCCGGTGTCACGGTGGGCGCGGCGTTGATCCCGGCGGCCAGCGCGTAGGCGCGCACCACCGCGGGCCGAGCCTTGATGCTCTCAAACCAGCGTTTCAAATGCGGGAAATCATCCAAATTCTGCTGCTGGCGCTCATGCGGCACGATCCACGGATAGCTCGCCATGTCGGCGATGGAATATTCGCCGGCGATGAATTCCCGGTCCGCGAGGCGCTTGTTTAACACGCCGTATAGCCGGTTGGTTTCCTTCACATAGCGCTCCATCGCATAGGGGATGCGCTCAGGCGCGTATTGTACGAAATGGTGGTTCTGCCCGGCCATCGGCCCGAGCCCGCCCATTTGCCAATACAGCCATTGCAGCGCCTCGGTCCGCCCGCGCAGATCCGCGGGGATGAATTTTTTCTCCTTATCCGCGAGATATTGCAGAATGGCGCCCGATTCAAAAACGCTGATCGGCGCACCGCCATCGGCGGGAGCGGTATCCAAAATCGCGGGAATGCGGTTATTTGGCGCGATTTTCAAAAATTCCGGCGCGAATTGCTCACCCTTGGAGATGTTGATGGGGTGGATTTCGTATTCAACCTCGGCCTCCTCCAGAAACATCGTGATTTTATGACCATTCGGCGTGGTCCAGTAATAGAGCTCGATCATATCAATCTCCTTCAGGCGAGGGCTTTGGAAGCCATTTCATAAGTATTGGGGCTCAACCCCTCGCGGGCAAGGACGCGCTGGAGTTCAGCCCGCATCTGCGCCTGGCGCTTCGGATCATAGCGGGTCCAGCCGCCGAGCGGCGTGATCAGCCGTGCCGCGATTTGCGGGTTCAGCGCGTCCAGCGCCATCACGGTATCGGCCAGCAACCGGTAGCCCTCGCCTGAAGCATCGTGAAACTTGGACGGATTGACAGAAAAACTCGCGATCAGCGCGCGCACGCGGTTCGGGTTGCGCAGCTCGAAATCCGGATGGGTGGTAAGCTTTTGCACCCGCGCCAGCGTATCGGGTGCGGCTGAGATCGCCTGCACGCCGAACCATTTATCCAGCACCAGCGGTTTGTGGCGCCAGCGCGCATAGAACGTGGCCAGTGCCTCGTCACGCGCCGCACCAGGCCCATCGGCCAGGATCATCAGCGCCGCCAGGCTCTCGGTCATGTTGCCGGCACCGGCAAATTGCGCGGCCGCCAGGCTGTTATCACCATTGGCGCTGAGATAGCTGAGGGCGGCATTGCGCAACGCCCGGCGCGCCATCGCGGCCCCGGAAAGATCGGCCGGATCGCTCCCGCCGAACCGTGCGTAGGCGGGGTTGAGCTCACCCGCCAGCGCCGCGCCAAGCGCCGCCCGCGCCGCGCGCCGCACGGCGTGGATCGCATCGGGGTCCACCACATCCATCTCATCGGCGAGGGCGGATTCCGAAGGCAGCATCAGAGCCTCGGCGGCAAAAGCCGGGTCACGATCGGCTGCCGCGAGCACACCGGCGAGTGCCGCGCGTAAGCCCTCATCGAGCGTAAACGCAGCACCCTTCTGATGCGCGCGCACCGCGTCGGCCAGCACCAGAGCCGCGTATTGCTGCAGCGCGTCCCAACGGTTGAACAAGTCGCTGTCATGCGCGGCGAGGAAGGCCAGGCGCTCGCGGCTCTGCCCCTTCAGCTTCACCGGTGCCGAGAAATTACGGAATAGCGACGGGATCGGCTGTGCTGCGATACCCTCGAACACAAAATTTTGTTCCGGCTCGCTCAGGGTCACGGTCTCGGCGCGCAGCTCGCGGCCAGTCTCATCCAGCAGCGCCAGCGCCACGGGGATCAGGAATGGCTCCTTCCGGCTCTGGCCGGGCGTCGGGTTGGTGTGCTGGCGCAGCGTCAGCGTGTAGCGCTTCGCAGCCGCGTCATAGGTCTCGTCAAAACTAATCTCCGGCGTGCCGGCCTGCTCGTACCAGCGCATCAATTGCGCCAACTCGACCTCAGGTGCCGCCTCCTGCATCGCCGCGAAAAAATCCTCCACAGTCGCCGCGGAGTTATCGTTTTTGGCAATATAAATATCCATGCCGCGCCGGAACGCCTCACGGCCGATCAGCGTGCGGTACATCCGCACCACCTCAGCACCCTTCTCATAGATCGTGGTGGTATAAAAATTATTGATCTCGATATAGCTGGCCGGCCGCACCGGGTGCGCCAGTGGCCCGGCATCATCCTTGAACTGCGTCGCGCGCAGCAGCCGCACATCGTTGATGCGCTTCACCGGGGCGGAGAACTGGTCGGCGGTATATTCCTGGTCGCGGAACACGGTCAGCCCCTCTTTCAATGAGAGCTGAAACCAGTCCCGGCAGGTCACGCGGTCACCTGTCCAGTTATGGAAATATTCATGCGCGATCACGCGCTCAACGCCCATGAAATCCGCATCCGTCGCGGTCTGCGGGCTCGCCAGCACAAAGCGCGTGTTAAAAATATTGAGCCCCTTATTCTCCATCGCCCCGGCGTTGAAATCACTCACCGCGGCGATGTTGAAGATGTCGAGGTCGTATTCCAGGCCGAATACGTCCTCATCCCATTTCATGGAATTTTTGAGCGCGTACATCGCATGCCCGCAATCGCCCTCGTCACCGGCGGCGACCCAAATCGCGAGATCCACATGCCGGCCCGAGGCAGTGACGAATTCATCCTTCACCGCGACCAGATCCGCCGCCACCAGGGCAAATAGATAAGACGGCTTCGGGTGCGGGTCCTCCCAGCGCGCCCAGGCTTTGCCGTTCTCCTCGCCCTCGCCAATCTTGTTACCATTCGAGAGCAGCACCGGATATTTGTCTTTATCCGCGCGCAAAGTCACCTCATAGCGCGCCATCACGTCCGGCCGGTCCGGAAAATACGTGATCTTCCGGAACCCCTCGGCCTCGCACTGCGTGAAGAAGCCGGTGGAAGACATATAAAGCCCTGAAAGCTCGGTATTGGCGGCAGGCGATATCTGCACCTCGGTGGTCAGCGTGAACTCATCGGGCACGTCATGGATCGTCAGGCTCTCGGCCGTCACCGCATAGCGGTTCGCCCCCAGCGTCTCGCCATTCAGCGCCACGCCGCGCAAACTCATATCCCGGCCATCCAGCACCAGCGGTCCCGGCGCCTGCCGGCGTATCTGCAGCTTCGCACGCACAATGGTCGCGGCCGGATCAAGGTCGAAGTCCAGCGCCACGCGCTCCACCGCGAAAACCGGCGGGGCGTAATCCGCCAGCCGCGTCTCGTGGCGCGGCCGCGCGGCAATCTGTCCATCAGCCATCAAACTCTCCTTGAACCAAAACACTGTGCAAAAACCCAGCACGCCGCATATGGTGCGGCATGGCCGATGGCACACCCTATTTATCGCTGCGGGTTTATCCACAGATTGCCGAGATCGGGCAAGCCGCATGGGATTCCTGCGTGGGAGATGACAACCCGTTCATCTCCTACGGTTTTTTATCGGCGCTGGAGGATAGCGGCTCGGTCGGCAAACGCACCGGCTGGCACCCGCGCTACGCGGTTTTGCGTGACGAGGCCGGCGGCATCGCCGCCGTCGCGCCCGCCTACGCCAAAACCAACTCCTATGGCGAATACGTGTTCGACCATGCCTGGGCCAACGCGCTGGAGCGGGCCGGCGGGCAATATTACCCCAAGCTGCAAATCGCCGTGCCGTTCTCGCCGGTGCCCGGCCGGCGCATTCTCACGCGCCACGGCCTCCCCGCCGCCGCCATGGCATCCGCGCTCGAACAGCTCGCCGCCGAGCTCGACTGCTCCTCCGTCCACGCCACATTCTGTACAAAAGATGAATGGGACGCCTTGGGCGATGCCGGCTGGCTGCGCCGGCTCGGCACGCAATATCATTGGGAGAATAACGGCTACACCAGCTTCGATGATTTTCTCGCCGCCCTCGCCTCGCGCAAACGCAAATCCATCAAGCGCGAACGCCGGGACGCGCAAGCCGGCCTCACCTTCAAAGCCCTCACCGGCACCGCCCTCACCCCCGCGATCTGGCAGGATTTCTACCGCTTCTACCTCTCAACCGTCGACCGCAAATGGGGCGGCGCCTATCTTACGCCCGAGTTCTTCCCCCTGCTCGGCGAACGCCTGGCCGATAAAATCGTGCTGATGATCGCCGAACGCGACGGCCGGCCCATCGCCGGCGCGCTCAATTTACGCAGCCAAACCGTGCTCTACGGCCGCAACTGGGGCTGTACCGAGGACGTGCCCTTCCTGCATTTCGAACTCTGCTACTATCAGGCGATCGACTACGCGATCGCCCACGGGCTCTCCCGGGTCGAAGCCGGCGCGCAAGGCGAACATAAAATCCAGCGCGGCTATCTGCCCAAACCAACCTACTCCGCGCATTTTATCCGCCACCCCGGCCTGCGCCACGCCGTCGCCGCGTTTTTGAGCGCCGAACGGCCGGGTATGGAGGAAGCGATGGAAGCGATGGCGGCGGATAGCCCTTATAAAAAGGCGGGAGATAAAGAGTAGCAAGCGGTCGCTTTTTTAAAAAAAAGCTCCGCAAAAAATTTTTGTTTACTCTGAGACGAAGCTGGGGGGACCGCGATCGCCAAGAGAAATTAAAAGTTTTTTGGTTCTTTTTTTCAAAAAAGAACCGCTTCCTTTGCTTCCCCCCATTTCTGTTCTAACCCGCCTGCATGATCAAAGTTCGCGTCGCCCCCAGCCCTACTGGCTATTTGCATGTCGGCAATGCCCGCACGGCCCTCGTCAATTTCCTGTTGGCCCGCAACCAGGGGGGCAAATTCCTGCTCCGGCTGGACGATACCGATACCGAGCGTGGCCGCCCGGAATATGAGCAGGCGATCTATGACGATCTGCGCTGGCTGGGGCTGGACTGGGACGAGACCGCCCGGCAGTCGGACCGTTTTTCGCGCTATGCCGAGGCCGCCGAAGCCCTGAAAGCCGCCGGGCGGCTCTACCCCTGCTTTGAGAATGAGGACGAGCTCGCCGCCAAGCGCGCGGCGCTGATCAAGCGCAAACTCCCGCCGGTATATGACCGCGCGGCGCTCAGCCTCACCGCGGCGCAGCGCGAGGCGGCCGAGGCCGGCGGCAAACGCCCCTATTGGCGCTTCAAGCTCTCCGAATCCGCCGCCGCCTGGCAGGATCTGGTGCTCGGCGCGCGCTCGATCCGCCTGCCCACCGTGTCGGACCCGGTGCTGATCCGCGCGGACGGCACGCCGCTCTACACCTTCACCTCGGTGGTGGATGATATCGACTTTGCCATTACCCACATCATCCGCGGCGAGGATCACGTCTCCAACACCGCCGTGCAGATCGATTTGTTCCAGGCCCTCTCCAACGGCGCCCTGCCGCGCTTTGCGCATCTCCCGCTGATCAGCGGTGGCGACGGTGAAAAGCTCTCCAAACGCATCGGCAGCATCTCGCTCAAATCGCTGCGCAAGGACGGGATCGAGCCCGGCGCCGTCACCGCCTATCTCGCCCGCCTCGGCACCAACAAGGACCCCGCCCCGCTGGCCATGCCGGCCCTGATCGAGGCCTTCAACATCGCCGATTTCGGCCGCTCCCCGCCAAGGTTCGATGCGCGCCAGCTTCTCACCCTCAACGCCAAGCTCCTGCACACAACTGAGTTTCCGGCGGTGCAGGACCGCCTGCCGCAGGGTGCTGACGAGACCTTCTGGCGCGCCATCCGCGGCAATCTCGACATGCTGACCGAAGCCCGAAGCTGGTGGGACATCATCCACGGCGATATCTCACCCCCCACCACCCCGGACGATAAACCAGTGCTGGAAGCCGCCATCGCCGCGCTGCCCCCGGCCCCGCTCACGCCCGATTCCTGGAAACCCTGGACCGCCGCCATCGCCGCTGCGACCGGCGCCAAAGGCCGCGCCCTCTACCACCCGCTGCGCCTGGCCCTCACCGGCGAAGACCAAGGGCCCGAAATGGCCGCCCTGTTGCCGCTCATTGGCCACGACCGGGTTTTGGCGCGGTTAAATAGGGCAAAAGCTTAAGCAAGCGGTCACTTTTTTGAAAAAAAGCGCCGCAAAAAACGTCTCGGACTGGAGCGGAGCTGCTGGGGCGCCCGAAGCCCCGCGGAATCAAAAATCTTTTGCGGCGCTTTTCTTCGAGACAAAGCAACCGCTTGCTGCCTTGCCTCGCCCTTCGTTGTATCCCACGCCATGCCCGGCTATGAGAGCCGCAGCCATTTATAGGGTCGCGTTGCGTGGGTGATATTTTTGACGAGGTTGCTGAAGATCTGCGGACCGAGCGGGCGCTCAAGCTCGCGCGGCGCTATGGCGGCTGGCTGTTGGCCGCTTGCTTGGCGGTGTTATTGGGTGTGGCCGTCCAGCAAGTCTATATCTGGTACCAGGCCAAGCAGAACCAGGAAGCCGCCGGCGCCTACATTACCATTTCCGGGCCGATCGAGGCCGCTGCCGGCACGCTCTCCGCGGCGGATGCGGTGAAGGACGCCTCTGCGCTGACCAATTTCGCGGCCACCGCGCCGGAGGGTTACAAGACCATCGCCAATCTGCGTGCTGCGGCGTTGTATGTGGATGCCGGACAGCCCGCCCAGGCGCAGGCTTTGTGGGATGGCGTGGCCAATGATTCGAGCGCTGAACCTTTGCTGCGCGACCTCGCCACGCTGCTCTGGTGTGAGAGTGCGACCGGCAGCGCCCCGGATGCGACGGTGCTGGCCCGCCTGCACCCGCTCACCGCCGATGGTAACCCGTATCACGGCCTGGCGCGCGAGGATCAGGCGTTGATCTATCTGGCGCAGGGCCAGACCGGCCTCGCCAAGGCCCTGCTCACCGAACTCGCCGCCGACCCCGACGCCCCGGACGGTGTACGCAACCGCGCCGACGGGCTGCTGACCAAGCTAAACGGATGACAAAGACCATGATGAGACGCCGCACGGCCTCGACCCTTTTGCTGGGGCTGCTGGCCTCCTGCAGCACGCCAAAACCCAAAATCATCGGCACGCAAATCCCTGTGCTGCCGGATACGGACGCGCTGGCCGTAGCGCCGGACGCGCCGCCGGTGAGCGTGCCGCCTGCCACCCAGCTCGATGCCTGGCCGGTGACGCTGGCAAACGCCGCGCATGCCCCTGGCAATGTGGCCGGCCCCACCACCCTGGGCGACCGCTGGGCCGCAAGCGCTGGCACCGGCGGCGCCTATAGCCGGCCGCTGCCCGCGAGCCCGCTGATCGCCGGCAACCAGGCCTTCACGCTGGATGCGAACAGCAATGTCTCGGCGTTCTCGCTTACCGATGGCAGCCGTATCTGGCACACCAACACCCGCCCGAAACACGCGGCCGAACAGCCGATCGGCGGCGGCATCGCCTATGATTCCGGTAAAATTTACGCCAGCACCGGGTTTGGCGAGTTGATCGCGCTGGACGCGGGCTCCGGCAAAATCCTCTGGCGCCAGACGCTCGACTTCCTGCCCCGCAACGCCCCGGCCATCGGCGCCGGCCTGGTCGCGGTGGTCGTGCAGAACGACCTGCTATTGAGCTTCGACGCCGCCACCGGCACGCCCGGCTGGCGCTTCCTCGGCCGCGTGGGGGACCCTGCGGCCGCCACCGTCGCCATCACCGGCCCCGCCGCGATCGGCGATGGTATTCTGGTCGCCGGGTTCTCCACCGGCACGCTCGCCGCGATCGACGTCAATTCAGGCACCCCGCTCTGGGAGCAGAACCTCGCCTCCTCCTACGGCCAGGCAAGCTCGCTCGACTTTGCGGACGTGGTGGCCGCCCCGGTGATCGCCGGCGGCGTGGTGTACGCCATCGGCCTTGGCAACACCGCCATGGCGATTGATCTGCATTCCGGCGTGAAAGTCTGGTCCCACAGCGCGGCCGGCAACCAGCCTTTTTGCCTGGCTGGCGGCTTCGCGTATTTGCTGGACAACACCCAGACCCTCTCCGCCATCCATGCCGATGACGGGCTGGTGAGCTGGCAGACCCAATTGCCGCTCTACCACAAGCCAAAGAAGAAAAAGCAGCCGATCCTCTGGTCCGGCCCCACGCTCGTCAACGGCCAGCTTTTGGTCGCCAGCGACTATGGCGACCTGCTGGCGGTGGACGCCGTAACAGGCCAAACCGGTGCCACGACGAAGCTGGACGGCCCAGCCGACATGCCGCCCATCGCCGCCGCCGGGCTGCTGCTGCAGCTCACCCGGAACGCTACGCTGACGGCTTATGGGTAAGGAAAAAAAGCAACGCTTTTTTGAAAAAAAGCGCGCAAAAAATTTTCGCTCCATGGGGCTATCGCGATCCCTAGAGCACCGACCAAAAGGAATCAGAAATTTTTTGGTTCTTTTTTTTAAAAAAGAACGTTCTTTGCCATGATCCCCCGCGTCGTCATCACCGGCCGCCCGAATGTCGGCAAATCCACTCTTTTCAACCGCCTGGCCGGCGCCCGGCTGGCGCTGGTGGCGGACACGCCCGGCGTCACCCGCGACCGTAAGGAGGCTGAGGCCGTGCTCGCCGGCACCAAGGTGCTGCTGGTGGACACCGCGGGGCTGGAGGAAGCCGCACCGGACACGCTGCCCGGGCGCATGCGCGCCTCCACCGGCCGCGCGGTGGAGGAAGCCGACCTCGTGCTCTTCGTGTTCGATGCCCGCGCCGGCCTGCTGCCGGAGGACCGGCATTTTGCCACCTGGCTGCGCCGCACGGGCAAAAAAGTCCTCGTCGTCGCCAACAAGGCCGAGGGCCGCGGCGGTGCCGCCGCCACCATGGAAGCCTATGAGCTCGGCCTGGGTGAGCCCGTCGGCGTCTCGGCCGAGCATAATGAGGGCGTGTACGATTTGATGCGCGACATCGCCGATCTCCTTCCCCCACCGCCGGAGGAAGACGAGTCCGCCGAGAACCTGCCTTTGCACCTCGCCATCGTCGGCCGCCCGAACGCCGGCAAATCCACCCTGATGAACCATTTGCTCGGCGAACAGCGCATGATCACCGGTCCGGAACCCGGCCTGACGCGCGACGCCGTATCCGCGGACTTCACCGGGCCGGACGGCCTGCCCTACCGGCTGGTGGACACAGCGGGCCTGCGCAAACGCGCCAAAGTGGATGAAGGGCTGGAGCGGATGTCCACCTCCTCCTCGATCGAGGCGCTGAAACGCGCTGAAATGGTGGTGCTGGCGATCGACGCCGTGCAGGGCGTGCAGGAACAGGACCTGCACATCGCCCGGCTGGTGGAGCGCGAGGGCCGCGCCTGCATCATCGCGCTCACCAAATGGGACGCGGTGGAAGACCGCACCGCCGGCAAACAAGCCGCACTTGACCGTATCTCAATCTCGCTCTCCCAGATGAAGGGCATCACCCTGGTCCCGATCTCGGCCGAAACCGGCGAGGGCATCAACAAACTCTTCCCCGCCATCCGCGCCACCTACGAGAAATGGAATTTTCGTATCCCGACGAGCGCGCTGAACCGCTGGTTTGAGGCGGCGCTGGAACGCTTCCCACCGCCGCTGGTCGAGGGACGGCGGCTGAAACTGCGCTACATCACGCAGGTCAAAGCCCGCCCCCCCACCTTCGCGCTGTTCGGCACCCGGGCTGAGCAAGTGCCAGATACCTATATGAGGTATTTGGTAAATTCGCTGCGCGACGCCTTTGAGCTGCCGGGCGTGCCGATCAGGATCATGCTGCGGGGGACGGAGAACCCGTATCATGAGAAGTAAGCGGTCGCTTTTTTAGAAAAAAGCGACGCCAAAAAATTTTGATACCGGGGCCCATGGCACCAACCACCCTAAACCTACTAACCTATCGTGTCGGTACATCAACACATTACGTCGAATGAAATTAGTCACTTACAACATCTGGTGTTTGCCTAGTTTTATTAGACATCTAACAATAAGCCGAGTTTCTTTATTACTCAAAATTTTACTTGAAATTCTCATGGCTATGTATTTTTCTACATTTCAGAAGAAAATTAAAATTTAAGAGAAAAAATGACAGATTATTACGTCCGGATGTTCTGTAATAGTGATTTTATGTCCTGCGAAGATTTCTGGGCTGTAGAATCAAATGTTGCACATCGAAATATTTTACCGTCCGACATGGGAACTCTTCACTCTCATCCAGGCAAGGACATCCTAACTACACTACAAGACTGCTATATCGGAAGCGTATTTCACAAACTGGAACTCGGACCCGGCGAATATTACCCCCGCATGGCGCGTCCAGACAGTACGTTACCTGACAGCAGCCCTGGTTCAAATCCAGACAAAAGCCCTGCGGCACAATATGCCCGTACGACGAGTACCGGCCAACTTCATGCACTGATTCAAGAACTACAGAAAATTTGTCGAGTAGTCCACCCAGATGGCCGAAATCTCAATGCCTATGGTCACGAAATACGAAATATTATCATTATTGCTTGTACAGAAGTGGAAGCACAGTGGAAGAATATACTTAAGGCGAATGGGAAAGTAGCCCAATCTCGGTCTCAATATGCACTACTATCGCCGGCCATGAAATTAGCTGAGTATAAGGTGGTGCTACCTTGGTATCCCTGGCTTGCACCAATAGAGCCATTCAAAAATTGGGTACCTGTTCCGAAAGGAAAGAAACAAGTTTTACCATGGTACGACGCCTATAACGAGATTAAGCACGATCGAGAAAGGAATTTTTCCCAAGCCAAGCTGATCCATGCTCTGCACGCCCTTGCTGGCTGTTTCGTCATTCTTTGTGCTCAGTACGGGTGGGATTTCGCAAGACGCGGCGAAGCGGCGCAGGACGTATTTTTTCAACTAATCGGCAAACCAACGTGGCATCCGTCCGAGATTTACGTGCCAACTGGTGGATCAAATACGGCTCGGTTCTATCAATTCAAATAAGCCCCCTTAATGCCTCGGCCCCACACCAGCATACTCCCCGCACCAACCGCCGGAGCCCCGCCATGGACTATACTGCCCCCGTCCAAGCCGCCTGCCATTGCGGTGCTGTGCGCTTTACCGTCAAACTCGCCGATGGCCTGCGTACCGCACGGCGCTGCAACTGCTCGTTCTGCCGCATGCGCGGCGCCGTGGCACTCTCCGCCAAGCTTGAGGATATCCACATCACCCAAGGGGCCGAAACCCTCACCTGCTACCAATTCAACACCGGCAGCGCCAAGCATTATTTCTGCGCCCGCTGCGGCATCTATACCCACCACCAGCGCCGCTCGAACCCGCAGCAATACGGCGTCAACGCCGCCTGCCTGGAAGGCCTGAGCCCGTTCGATTTCCCGGAAGTCCCGGTGCTGGACGGCACCAACCACCCGCGCGACAGCCCCACCGGCGCCACCCTCCTGGCCGGGACCCTCAAATTCATCCAAACCACTTGATTTAGTTAAAACTGTGCCATTTTTATCCGAACATCATAACATTTTTGCATGAATGATCTGTGCCCGCCGCCGCTACAACCAGCCGCGCGCGGGAATATCTAGGGGGCATCGCGGCACCAATCCGCGCAAATTTCCCTAAAGAAAGTCCCGACATGAAAAATCTTCTCTGCGCCCTGGCGATCACGCTCGCCACCACCGCCGCCGCCCAGGCCGCAACACCCAGCCAAAACCCGCTCAGCTTCATCACCCAGCCGGCCACCTCGCAGCAGCAGCACACGATCAACCAGGCACTCGGGGTGTATTGAAAAAGCAAGCGGTCGCTTTTTAAAAAAAGCGACGCCAAAAACTTTTATGACTTTGGGGCGGTGCCCGTAAAACCAGCACCGCCCCAAAGAAATCAAAAGTTTTTTGCTGCTTTTTTTCAAAAAAGCAGCGCTTGCTTAGCTTCACTCCGCACTCGGCAGCAACCCCATCGCCTGCCGCTCGAACAGCCGGCGGTACACGCCGTCAGCCAGTCCGAGCAGCGCGTTATGGCTGCCATCCTCGATGATCTGCCCGTGCTCGAACACCAGAATGCGGTCGAGCGAGCGAACGGTGGAGAGCCGGTGCGCGATCACGATCACCGTGCGCCCCGTCATCAGCCGTTCCATCGCCTCCTGGATCAGCGCCTCTGATTCTGAATCGAGGCTGGCGGTTGCCTCATCCAAGATCAATATCGGCGCGTCCGCCAGGAAGGCCCGCGCGATCGCCACGCGCTGGCGCTCACCGCCGGAGAGTTTCACGCCGCGCTCACCCACCAACGTCGCATAGCCCTTCGGCAAGCGGCCGATGAACTCATGCGCGTTGGCGAGCCACGCCGCCTGCTCAATCTCCCGCATGGTGGCGTTTGGCCGGCCATAGGCGATGTTCTCGGCGAGCGAGCGGTGGAACAGGATCGGCTCCTGCGCGACGATCGCGATCTGCGCGCGCAGCGAATTCTGCTGCGCGTCACGGATGTTCTGTCCGTCGATCAGGATCTGCCCGCCGGTGACATCATGTAAACGCTGCACGAGCTTGACGAATGTCGTCTTGCCCGAACCGGAATGGCCCACCAGGCCGACACGCTCGCCGCCGCGGATCGTCAGGTTGAAATCCTTGAACAAAGGCTGCACATGCGGCCCGTAGCGGAACTCAACCTGGTGGAACACAACCTCACCGGCGGTGATCGCGATCGGCCGCGCGCCCTTGCGGTCCTCCACGCCAAGGCCCTGCGCGTGTAGCCCCACCAGCTCCTCCATCTCGTTCACCGCGCGCTGCAAATTGGCAATATGGTAGCCCACATCACGCAAATAGCCGAGCACGATGAAATAGGCGGTCAGCACCGTCGCCACATTGCCGGGTGAGGCGCGGCCGGTCCACCACAGCCACACCGCCAAGCCGGTAACCGCTGTGCGCAGCACCAGCAATGCGGCACCCTGTATGGTGCCAGAGGCCGTGCCGCGC
>Ga0209208_10005835_pt1 | contig 17062 bp, 13 predicted proteins | sample S1TSphfallax_3_FD_187694 | JGI IMG/M metagenome (GOLD analysis project Ga0209208, IMG submission 187694) | Host-associated microbial communities from peat moss isolated from Minnesota, USA - S1T2_Fd - Sphagnum fallax MG (SPAdes) (version 2) | ecosystem: Host-associated > Plants > Peat moss >...
ACAATGGAGGTTTAGCACATGCTCATCAAGTTCAGCAATCTCAATTCACATGTGGCATCTATTTACATCTACTGCAGATCATGGATGAAATCAATTATAAATTATATTTGTTGGATGACTTCATCACCCAGATTGGTTTCATCCAAATTATTGAGGGGAAACAGAGATGAGAGAGAACATGATGCTCTCCAGTGTTTCTTTTCCAAATTTGTTATCTATCCTAAGTGGCAATCATCTGTAGGAAGAAGATGTAGAAAAAATTGGCAACTTGTCCCAAGAAGATTTAGCCAAATTTGGGTATATAAACTAGATATGAAATACAAATCTTTAATCAACTTTCTAGATTTATGGCTACACATCGAAAAGCAAATGTAGAAATCTGATGAATTTTAATCATTTTTTTTTCCTTGTGTCTGGCAATTGAAATCCTCCAAAATCAATTCATTTTGGAAATTTTAACTTCAATTTCACCAAAAATTTGAAATTGAAATTGAAATTGAAATGGAAATTTGAGCAGGTGCCTAGCTACTTGAAAGGTGCTGTGGCCAACAACAGCTGATTTGTGGCAATTCTGTCTTATGCAGTTTCTGGACTAGTGTTGGCCACCCGGTATTGAATTGTGGTTGCATGGGAGGAATATAACCATGCAATATTATGTAACTGGGGTCTACACTCTTGAATATGCATTTAAAGTGATGTCGCTTGTGTTGTTGCGACTTTCAAGATTGCTGAAAGCCACAGGATTGATGTTTCCAGTGTGGTAAATTGGAATGTGAAGATTTTGGTCTAAGATTCTTCTGGGGTGATGTTTATGAATTGGACAGTAAATCTGTTCTTTCCAAGTATTGTGCTTATTATTGTTTGTGCTTGCTCTACGGGCTTTGTGATGGGTTGACCATGAATTTGAACATTTTCGGATGATTCTGCTTAAAGCTTGCATACCACCATCCTACATAGATAGATAGATAGATAGATAGATAAGTTGCATCTCCATGCACAAAATAATCGACTGAATACCACAATATACTTCAATAATCTCATTTTTTATGTGATGAATTGGTGTGTTTTTCGATGTCTTGCTTAGAACATACAAAGTGTTTAACATTAGCAGAACATGTAGGAATTTGGCTCTCCAGTAGATGATGGATGAGTGAACAGAGGGACTGTGAGGTTTTTGGGCTGCTGCTGAGGCAGACATTTGGGGCTACCTCTTTTGCCTACAAAAGATAGTTTACTTTTAATGAAAGGGTGCAAGTTAGCCACCAATGTGTGAGTAGTCACCACGGTTGCAACTGTCAATGATCTCAAAGATATTTGAACAGTAATATGTAATGATATAATTGAGCTCATTTCTTTCTCATGTAATACAAAAACTGTTTAAGTGCCAGAAGCAATAATAAAAAACAAAAATGGAAGAAAGATTCTGAAATGTTTCTCACCAAAACATTTTAGTCCCAGAAGCAAACATAAGAACAAAAATAGAAGAACGACTATGATACTCCAGGTGTTTTGTTAACACTTCATTAGCACTCAATGTTGTTTTACATCACTGCCGTAGCGTTAAAAAAAAGAGAAGTGAGAAGGTTTTTTTTTTTCGCCTTCCAGCTCCACGTGGTCAACACTCCAAAATTTCTTAAATATCCTCTTAATCCCTTTGATCAGGACTTTCAAAAAACTTCCTGTCTACTACCCTGTGGGTTCCATCCAACTACTTCCTCAAGATTACAAACTATCTACATCAGAATTCCCCCCAACACAATCGATTCTTAAAACGCTCTACCTTGAAGATCCCTCACAACTCCTGCACATCAATGTCCTCCTCAGAAGCAATGATCTGCAAAGGAGCTGGATGAACTTGATTCCATGCATGAGCTGTACAACCGCTTAAACAAGGAGGGATCGGAGGCTGATCCTGCATCCTAGCTAACTCAAATTTGTAAACCAGTGTACCACTCTTAGGGGACAAAGTATGCTCCTTGTGAACAATCTTATACAGCCCATCATAGGTATATCCTAACACTTTTGCTTTGGTGCTGGACCCCCCTACATAACTATGAGCTCGGATTAAGCGCACCGGCAGCTTGCGCTCATAGTTTAGGCACAAGGCCTTGTTTCCCTTCTCAAATTTCTGGTCCTCTGTGATTCGTGAAGATTGTGCCCGATCCAATCTCCCACCCTGTCCACAATACAGAACTTTGTGGCCTTCATCAATGTTTTCAGCATAGAATCCATTTGGACAGATTACAACAGCAGTAGCTGTAGGAATCTTTTCTTTTGGATCCAGCCCATATGCAATACCAACATTGGGTAGGTGGTGTAATCCCACAACAGCCATCTCATGCCGATAGTTGTACATGTCTCCAACCTCTATACCAGGCACTTTACCAACAATCAGTGGTGGAAGCTTTGTTACAGCTTTCACCCTGTTGTATGCTTCTATATCAGCCCGAAAGCGGGGTACCAAGGTTGAAGACTCCAAAGGATCCCCTGGAGGCTTCTGCATGATGAACTTAGGCCGTTGGTGCAATTCATCACATTTGGATTGCTGAAAATGTTCAGCATACAACCTCAAGGTGCTCAACACTTTGTCTCTTGCCGTGCTCACAGTATTGTCTGCACATGGCATACAGCCTAAAACCATTCAGAACAATCTTGAGTGAATTTCAAGTCAAGGAAAACTGTCAACCACATAAAAATCCTACCAAAATACAAGGATCAGTTTAGATAAGTCTCTGCCAGAAGGCATTTGACACTGATGGCATTCTGGCAAAAACTTAAGATTGTCATCAGAAGTGCTTCATTGTCTTCAACAATATTCACCTACAAAAAAGAAACTTCACACGTGCACTCCCTCTAATGGCATCAAGACACTCCATACAGATCAAAGAAAACTGTTTCCACGACACATGGAAACTTTTTGACAAATGAAACATCTGCACCCATAATCTACACCCAGCAAAAGACTTCCAAAATGAAAAAGTTAATGGCTACATCTCCATGGATTAAGTTCCCTACAAAAACCAATAAAAACTCTTACCATTGATCTCATTCTTGATGGGTACCAACTGTAGGGCTCTACCTGCAGCTGGTTGCCTTGGCTGTCCTGCATAACTGGGTTTCCTTGCAGATGACAAGGCATCGTCTCTTGGCGTCTTAGTCTGTGGGCTAAGAGGTTTCCTAGGAACTGAAAATCCACCTTCACCCAAAAAAACCCACTTCTTAGCTTCAATTGCATGACTCCAACAAAAACAAGCCCCTGGACTTTAGGGTTGTACAATGCAAGTATGAATTGATGCACTCAATTTCTAGAGCTTCTTTTCATGCCCTTACTGTTATGCCAAGCTTATACTTCTAGATTCAAATGGTGTGTATTTGAGCAAATTACTTACTCTTCAATGACTCTGCTGAAATCATCAGCGATCGTTGAGCAACATTGAATTTTTTTCGCATTTTTGCCAAGCGGCTCTTCCCTTGGCACTTTGCATGTTTTGTCCCTTTAATTCTTCTAATTGCAGCTCCAAGGGCATTCTTCATGGCCTGAGATGGCCTGCAAGGTGCTCCTGTGTCCTGGAGGTGTCCAGGCATGGTTGCAGGAGGCATGGGAGAAGGATGTTGGAAACTCCTGGAGGCTGTGTAGTTTCCTTCCTCATCTCCTTCATCATCAACTGACAGTACTTTCATATTGTCTTCAGTCACACCACACTCCACCTTTTTCCACTCCAATGCCAGTGGACCATCACAAAAATTGTTGTGTGATCCCATAACAGCAACCACCTCTGCATCAGAATCTTTTGAGCACATCTCTTGAACAGTGCTCTTATCATCTTCACTGTCAGAGTCCAATACTATCACACAACTTGAGGAACCTCCCTCTCTCCAGAACTTGGCTTCAGAGGGCTGCTCCATGCCCTGCTCTGAATGTGAATCATACATGTCAACATCATCAAGCTCCAGACATATTGGGCTCCCTGGCTCCTCTGATAAGGCTTCTAGAAGCCCTGTAAGATCTGTACAGTTGGCAGGAAAATTTGCATTTGTAGAGAAGCTTTCCATGCCATTCTCTTCACAATATTGGCCCAGCATGCAACCTGAATCCCTCTGCTCTAATCTTGGTCGTTTCAAGTCAATTTCTTGCTCCACAAACTCATCATGTTCTCTCTTCAAGGAGAGTTGCCCGGCGCTTGCACTGTGTCCTTCTGATAACCAGTTACTCAAACCTGGAGCCACGTCTGCAACAGCCTGCACTGACACACCTGGGTGCTGCATCAATAGGTTTGTTGACAGTCCTGATACCAAACAGTTTTGCTCTCTTAATGCATTGATGCACACATCAATTGAACTCTGATAATGAACTGGTCTCGACTGGATTGCATCCCCTGGATGTCTGAAATAATGCTGCACCAGGAAATATGTAAGTTAGTCACCTAATCATTGTCCCATGGAGACTCATTGACATGAGCTTGTCAATCTTGTGGCCAATGGCAGAAATGAGGCCTTACTACTATTCCAGAAAACCTTTGCCTCAACTTACCCATGATATCTGGCACTTTGTACCAACTGAAGCCCAAAGGATTGCAGTAAAACCCTTTGTAACAATTAGAATAGCACAACTTCAAAAACATATGAAACTCAGCAGAAACACTCTGCTTTCCGCTGCGTTCCTTCAATCAAATCTCTCTGAGTCTCATGCTTTCATCCTACAGCCTGTTCAGGGTTAGAAAGAGGACCAAACAGAACTTAAGCCCTTCAACAGACTTCCTCATAATTACAAAATTTGCTAGAGCTGCTGTCACAGGGAGATGGCACACCTGCAGTTACTCTCTCTCTGCACGCAATACTGCTAAAACTGATCACCTGAAAATTGCTACATATAATCCTCACACACTCCAATTGCATGCGAAGGTCTGGAAGATACAAATTTCAGGATTGGAAAACATGTGGGATCACAATGCAAAGTGACTATTGCTGAAGATTAAGCTCATCGCGCATAGTTAGCCCATAATGGCAAAAGAGATTCCAAGGAGTGTACCTGTTGCTGTATCTCTGTGATTGTAGCAACAGACGTCTCCAAAGGAATGCTCAGCAATGAAAACACCACCTTGATTTTCCTGCATCACAATATGACAAGTCCAAAAGGCATCAGATCATCAGCATAACCTTTTTGAGAATCTTCCATGTCTCAATCAATCACAAGTATCAGACCAACTATTGTGATCTGTAGCAACATAACTCTATTCCTGCTGCATTTCCAAGCTCCTAGTGTCCTGTGTCATCACAGCTGGCTGAGGTACATGAACAGGCAGTTGTATGAGCTTTCATATTCTCAAAACTCCAAAGAGCCACCTGCATTCCAAGAGGTGTTGCAGAAAACACTACGAAGATTCTCCTAAGGAACTGCCAAAGCGACCAGAAGCTCTCACAATACAATCACTAAGTGTATGTCGCAGTCACAGCTCCTACTCAACCAAGATGCAAGTCTCTCAGGAAAGAGAAGAAACAATGTACAAAAGAACTGCCTAAAACCCTTTGCAAAACCCTCAGAACTTTCAAAGAGAAGATTGCAGTACTTAGGGCGGGGAGTGAAAGAAAATCCAAACAAAAGCTGGACCAAAAATACTGAAAAAAAACTTTAAAAAGAAGAAGAAAGTACCAAAGAAAAGTTGGAAACAAACAACTAACCAAACTCTTGACCTCCAGCACGCGGAAACAACAAGAACGACGACGACGACTACAGACTTTAGAAAACTCAAACGGCGGAAGTGCGACGACGGCCGCCGGAGGAAGCGCACCAAGTAAAAGAAAAGCAAAACAGCGGAGGGCATGAATCTTTACATTAACAACAATTGCAAGAGCGACAGACACACATAGCAACCGACCAAAATAGGATACGAGAGGGCGCGGCATACAAACCTGAATCGTCTCCTGCAATTGCGAACTCCTCCTTTTGTGGAAAGCTTTGCTTCTAGAAGCTACTGGAGCGACGGCGGCAACGACAGAACACCAACGAAATAATCATAGTCATATCTTCTCCCGCGCTTTCCAAAGAGAGCTTAACAGAACAACAACAATTCAGCGGCGAAAAACAAAAACAAAAACAACAAAGCCCTCGCAACTAAATCTTTTCTGTAAAACACAAACAGACAGCCGTGGTCTAAAAACAAACCCCGAGAACTACAAGAAACTGCAAATCTCCGAATTGGCGAAACAAACTCCGACCAACAAACAAACATACATACAAACAAACAAACAAACTTCTAGAACTACAAGAAACTGCAAAACTATGATGAAATGGCGACACAAAAGAAAAACTCCGAAGAACGGTGGGAACGATGACGATAGAATAGCAAGTTTTGGAACCTTTTAAGAACCGCACGGAAACGAAGTCCTCGAGGGAGTCGAAGTCGAGACACGCGAGAGAGAGAGAGAGAGAGAGGGAAAGCGGCTGAAGAAGACGAGAGAAGCGAACGAACAAAACGGAAACTGGCGATGCCCAAATTCCTTTATTTAGTTACGATCTCGATCCTCGAGAACGTTCTTGACGGCGTGACGGCGAGGAAAGAGACAAACCCCCGAACCCCGCCTTTTTTTTTTCTCTGGCTATATATATATAGCCATAATTCTATATTACAAATTAAAAGTGCTCAATTCATGCGCTTTTTGAGATTTTCAATAGCCATAATTCGGAAAAAAAAATTAAGGAATTTTTTTTCCAAATTCCTAAACATTGTTCAAATAGATAGCCAGAAAAAATATAGAAGGATTTTTTCAAATTTTTATTTTCATATTTTAGTTTGTAATTAATTTCCATTAAAAAAAATTTAATTAAATTTAGCTAAATATTTCTGCACATGACACAAAACCAAAAACTAAACACACGGCCACACACCCACGTACCTACTTAGCTCTCCAAAAGAATTTGAAAAGAATTTGAGGTGGCCATCAATCAACGTGATTAAGTAACCACTTAGAATGGAAAGAGGGGGGGGGAATGTTTTTCTTTCTAGATTTTTCTTTTCCTTTCAATTTTTTTTTTTCTTTTTGTAGCTTTTAGAGTGTTGGAAAACGAACCTTCACCGACATCATCTGCCAAGTTTTTTCATCCTGTGCCTCTCATTCATTCATTCATTCATTAGGGGAGTTTCTAGGTGAGGACATTCACTCACATTCATTCATTCGTTAGGGGAGTTTTTAGGTGAGGACATTCATTCATTAGGGTAGTTTTAGGTGAGGACATTCATTCATTCACTCATTCATTCATTGGGGGAGTTTTTTAGGTGAGGACATTCATTCATTCATTCATTAGGGGAGTTTTTTAGGTGAGGACATTCATTCATCCATTCATTCATTAGGGGAGTTTTCTAGGTGAGGACATTCATTCGTTTATTCGTTCGTTCATTCATCAGGGGAGTTTCTAGGTAATGCCCATCCTGGTGGTTTTTTTTGGGGAACTGGAAGAAGGAGCTGACTCCTCGCATCCAAAAACAAAACGGCACTTTACCGGATCTATGCTACATATGATTTTTTTTCAACCCTAGTTCTACACTACATAATGGCTATTCTTTGAGATATATATATATCATAGAATAGCCATTATATATGTGTGTATATATATATATATATATATAATTTGGTTGTACACCTACACAAGGGTTATAAGTAGTATTTTAGGGCAGGAAATTTACATGTATTTCACATAATCAAAGAGGGACTTTGTAACTTGAATGAAGTAGGTTTTTATTTTATTTTTATAAGTTGGGGTTTTTTTTTCTTTTGCATAAAAAATTTATTAAGCTTGTTGATAAAGAAAAACAAAACTCGTGAAATTAAGATAATGGCTTGTGGTATTGATAAGTCAATGGATAGGCATTCGTGGAGAACACAACTTAAATAATAAACAAAACAAGGAAACTCAAATATAATGAAAAATTAATTGAATTTTGGCCTTTCCCTCTTCCCTTTCAAAAAAAAAGGGGGAGGGGAGAATGAATACATAAGGAAGGTAGGCCTAATCTCGTGACAAATAGTCCTAGAGAACAAAATAAGAATAAAGTCAATTTATGTTCAATTTTGGTAAATAGACCCAAAAAAAAGTTATAATCCAAGCTTGAGTGATTGAATGATTTTTTAGTATGTTTTTTTATTTTTGGAAATTCTTTGAAATTTTATTATAGGAGAGCATGTTGATATGGCTAGGCTTACTAGTTTCCACCACAAAGAGAACCTATAATCATAGCATATAAAATTTAATTTTTAATATTTATTTTCTTATTATTAAACTACTTTTATTATATCTCCACTCTCCATTTATGTATTACTAAATTTCGTTTTATTATATTTTCAACATCATGAAATACTACTTGATCAAAGTTGACAATTGGAAGCCTTTTAATATGTTGTGTTATAGAAATGTTCATTATTACAAATCTTCTTACAAGCTAACAATAATGAAATATAATTGATAGTTTTTGCAAAGCTTAATAAGGAAGTTTAAGTGTTTCCTATGTTTTTTTGGACCACGTCAAAATGCCACAAACAATTCATATATGTTTTGTAAATCCATTAGGTTTTTATGAATAGTTACATACATCACATTTTATGTATCTTGGAAATTGTAAAAACCTTCCAAATTTTTTTTCAAATATTAAATATATCATTGTAAAGTTATAGAATAAGATTTTTTTTAAATGTCCTTACCATAGGGGTAGGTAGAATAAGGCATGAAATAAGGTTTTAATTTGGGCATCCTATTTTATATATGATATAATTGTATTTTTCAACCTTGGCTATACACCTATGAAGGTTACAATATTGGAGTAGGAAATACATATAAATATAAAAGGACCCAAAACTTGAATAAAATAAAATTTTAGATTTTTTTCAAGTTTAACTCCTTTTTTTCCAATGACAATTTTTTTTGAGGAATGGGTATATGGGCAATTTTTCGAAATTTGTCATATATGGAAAATTCCAAAGACATTTCCTATGGTATGGTTGTCCCTAGACAATTCCAAAAGCAATTTTGGAGACAACTACTTCATTTCCAAGTTTAATTATCTCCATCTTTATAACTACGTCCTTCTTTTTCAACTCCCCATCATGGATATGAAGAGGCAAATTGTGTCTTTTCATGTCCATGATATTTATATCAATTTAAATTAAATTTGACATTACCATGAATAATAATGAATTCAATTTTTTGATAATTGCTCATCACAACTCATCTATCCATTCACATTATCAACAAATGTTTTGGTTGTTTCATAACATACATATGTGTGTTAATGTTAAATAATTCTTAGATTTTTTTATTTTTGTAATTTTCCTTTTCTTCTCATTTAAAAAAAAAAGCCATTAATTTTTTTTAATGTGGTCTTTACATTGGATAGCACCTTTAGATGAAGGCATTATTTAATTGATAGACATGTGCATGTGTGTTAATATATTGTAATATATTAGAGGATGAATGAAGTGCAACGTAATGCTTGAAGACAAGGAAATTACTAGAATAAAGGCTCATATGAGGCAATACTTGAGTAAGGACCCTTTCATCCATTGACTATTTGTATGTGACTTAGAACAAGTTTTCATTTTTGCGATTATCATATAATGCACTCATTAATTATCACTTAGTAACATAATAATTTTTCTTCTAATTTATTTGAAAATATAAAATAAATTTTCATCATCTATTTTAAATGGTCTACAATGTAATCACATTGATTAATGGAAATATGCTACATGTCATAATTTGTTCTAACGGGACTTTGCCACATGCCACAATTTGTTCCAATGGGATTATGCCACACAACATAATTTGCTATAATGAAATTGTGCCATGTGGCATAATTGGAGTGAAATTCATTTAAATCAATATTTAGGTAGGTGGATAGACCTACCTACTTAAGTTAAGGAGGTAGTTAAGTAAGCTATAGGGTAGGTCATAAATTTTTAAAATTTTATTTTGGGTTTAACTTTTAAGGTTAAACATTTTTTTATTGGTTCATCCCAAATGAAAAATGATTTTAAATAAAAAAATGTAAATCAAAACATTTTCTTTATATAATTTGCATGATGAAAATGAAGGACAAAACATATGGGATAAACTTTCTAGTTGCAAACTAAATTGGAACTAGAAAAATTATACAATATCCTTTGTTCTTCTTTTAAATTTTGTAAATTACATAACTAAATAAGTAATAAGTAACTAACGAATTGATGAGCAAATGTTGGGTGGAGAGTTTATAATAAATTTATGTTTTGTTTGCATCATATTGTTTTCAGGCTAAGTGTGGAAGTTTTCAGGCTCACAATGTCTGTCTTTGTGTCTTTCAAATGATGCAGTTGAATACATGTAAACTATTAAAAGATCATGGAGTTGTCAGTTGGAGAAGCTTACAGTTCCAGAGACAAATGAAGAGGTCTTCAAACTCCCTCAAGGTCTGAGAGCAGACTTGCCTCTCTTTAATCCCCCATTTTTATCCTCAAGCTCTATACTCAAATAGAGGAAACAAACAGACTGACCAATTAGTTTGAGTTTTCTACGCATACTGTGAAGGCAGGACGTTGAAGGATATGAAGGGAATGTGCCATTTACCAACTGCAATTTCTATCGGAGGTTCAGAAAAAGAGACATCTTCCATTCCAAATTCTGATGCATAGTCACCTTCAGTATTTCTTGCAGCTGCACTTCTATGGTTTGGTAACAGGGGGCTTCATCAACTCCCACAAAACCAAGTGTGTTTTTATTTCAAGAGAGATAGTCTTATACACTGCTCTCTCTCTCTCTCTCTCTAGCTCTAGAATTAGATTGGTCTGCATACCTGACCTGAGCATCATTTTCACCTGCCATTTGTCCTCTGACACCTTCCTTTCACAGGGCAGGCGCATGGCCTGACTTCAATGAACCATATACACCAATTTCCCTTCGGTAGCTAAGTAATAAAACTGCTGAAATAGGAGGAACAAAAATTAGATTGCTACCAAAGCAAAAAAAAAAATCTTGGAGCTGATACTGTAAGCAATGTGGAGTATAGGTAATTGAGAGATTGTTCTTCGTTGTCACCTCTCTGTATCTGTAGGTATTGCCTCTTCACAGAGGCAGGGCTCTATATTGTTGCAGCAGCTACCTAGCTGGTCACCCATCCCAGTTTGTTCTCTGCCATTATTATGCTTTAAAACTTTAGAGTTGACATGGGATCTGGTGTACCAGTCAGTTTAGCCAGAACTGCTGATGTTGTACAAAGATTTACCTTCCTCACTTGTGGTGGCCTTGACCATGAACACCTGTCTATTCTGTTTAGCTTGCTACTCTGCTTCATTAACTCCAGGCCAATGCTGAAAGGGCAGCTTTGTGTAACGTCTCATTTCCAGCTGCAAGTACCTCAATATTTACTTCTCCTGCATCCCATCCAATCAATAACTTTAAAATCCTGCCAGAGATAAAAGAAGAAAAAAGCATTTGATCTTTGAATCCTATTGACTGGGTAATGTGTGGACCATCAAATTACTGCTGGATGAGCAGGAACAGGTTCAGAAAAGCACAATCAACAACAAGAGAATTTTTTTGCTTGTGGTAACTGCTTCTCAATACCCAGTCCAACATCACTTTGTTTACAAGTTGGACATGGCATTTATCAAGGAAAAAATGTACCAAGCTCAGGCCACCATCGTAGGGGTTGGCCATTCCAATTTGTCATCACACCACCTGCTCCTTCCACTATGGGCACTAATGCCAAATAGTCATAAGGCTGTAGCCAAACCATACCCAACCACAGACTGTCAGATTCCAACTGCCAGAGTTCTTGACCCTCAATCTTGGAACTTAGTGCTCCCTGTTTTCAATTTACCTCTTTATCTTCCTTCTCACTTTGAGGAAGCTGAAGGCAACACCTGTCAACATCAGCAGTGCCTGTCTATGTCCAAACCAAGTGTAGTTGAGAAAAGGTACCTTTAGTCCCCTTTCAATGATAAGATCGACATGGCCAGCTGCTAGAAGTCCATAAGCATAGCAGTCACAACCATACAGAGGTACTTTCACCTGAAGGAGGAAACAGTCAGACAACTAGATTTAATTGCCTGCATTTTTCTGTGCACTGACCTAGATATGCAACTTGCAAACATTTCTCCTCATAAAGAAATCCTCACAAATTTGTGAATCAACCACCAGCGTGTGCTTGCTTGTTGAGGAAGATGTAAGTAAAAACTGTACAGAAAGCGAGAGATGAGAAACCAGAGCTGAGGACTTGCCAGAAAAATGATACCTTATTCCGGGCTCTATTGAATGCCAACTCTGATTCTCCAGAAAACATGTGGGGACTTGTGGTATACCTGCACCCCAGCATTTTGCACATGAATGAAAACAGGAGAGAAATTCCATTATATAAGTTTCTTATTGGCTCACTACAGGATGTGAAGAAGTGAAATAACTACTGGAGTGCCCACAGCAGCAATAAATTTCTAATATTAATCCTACTACTAGGTCCAAGATAATGAAAGCAAGATGGATAACTCACAGGTAGGCATTCTTAAGTAAGTCGCATGATGCACGAGTTTGAATAGCATCTCCATTAAGCATTGACACTTGGCCCTGTATGCCAACCCACCGCTCGCCAAGCACTGGCTGATCTATAATCCCAAACACCTGCTTTCATCCACCATCCCATAAAAGCCATCAGCTTCAAGCAATAGTAGACCCAACGGGTTGGAACTCAATAACCAAGGAATTGTAATTTTTGTCCCGTGTTCTTATAGTCTGCTCAGAACTGTATAACCACAACCAAACATGACAACTCGCATGCAGGATATATTGTGATTGGGTCATAGTTCAGAATACTGAAAACAATGAAGATACTTCACGAGATGCCACAGGCCTCAATGCAAGGAAACTACAACAGAAAACACCATAGTGCTTACATTGAGCAGTAGATGGAGACAAGGACTTACCGGGACTCCTTTATAAACCAAGGCAATGAGTGTACCAAACACAGGCTTTCCTGTTTCCAACACCACTGAGATGTCAGAGATCAGAAGTTTCATCATGTTTTATGCTAGATTCCATAATAATGGTTTGTGATTTACATGCCTGTTGTCAGCAGACAAGGCAAGCCCTGTTCTCATGAGTGAAAACAGTTTTGTCTTCTTTAAAAATGCTGCCATTGTCTTATGCACTATGTGCAAATGGAAGGCAGGCAGGCAATCAAAGAGAACTGTAGTCACCAGTGATGAAGCTCTTGGTGCCATCAATGGGGTCTAAAACCCAGCAATAGTCAGAGCCTCCTTTAGGCATCTTCAAGCCTCCTTCCTCCCCAAATCTGTCACACTTTGCTATTAGCATCCTACCCTCCCTATTTATAAATTTCTTTTCATGACGGCCTCCATAATTGCAGTTCCTTGTATAAAAATGCCTCTTTGCAAATCCACACTTTTTGTGTAAATAGATTTACATGCAGTGAGCATAATTTCCCAAATCATTGATTCAAAGTATGCAGCAAACAATCCTCAACAAGGCCCCATGCATGATAATGAAGAGTTTCACACACGAAAAACTGGAAACTTTGGAAACTCCTTGACAGATGGAGGAGTATTTACTTGTGCAAAAGCAAGGGAGCAAGCGAGCAAGGATGTGTGTGTGCGAGTGTTTAGCACTTACATAGCATGTGTGGGAAAACGCTCTGCTAGAATTGAGCACATGGCCTCTTCTGCTGCTCGATCAGCAATTGTAACAGGGCCTGCACAAAATCCCAAATACATATCATATTCTTCTTTGTGTTAGTTCACCCCTTTTGCTACCAAGAAAGAGCAGACCGCAAAGAAACTTCAACATCAAAGACACTCCTGGATGCCAAAACCACATGATGAAAGCACGTCCCGAAAGATCAAAGTCTTCCTCAATTGACAAAAGTTAGTATTTTTCTCAAATACGGATGGAGAAAATTGAACATTGAGCAAGGAAACAAGCAAGGAAATTCATAGTATTTAGAGACCTTAGCCATCTCCCACCACTCAAAAGAATACTCACTGCTGCTTCTCACAGAAGTACAAACTTCACATTTTTGGTAATAGGAAAACATAGTTGCTTAGTGCACGCAAGTGAAAAAACGTTGATGAAGACAGAGGAAAAGAAACTTCACAGATCAAAAGTTTCAAACCAAGGACTACTCAGTCTCAGATAAAATCTTCACAAACTAAACTTTCGAAAGCAATTATCTTGGAAACAGATAGCAATTTTTTTTTCGCTTTTTCCTCACTGGACTCAATTTTGTCCTCCAGGAGGACCACGCCAGCATGAATGGTTTGAACGCCAGAGAGAGAGAGCGAGAGAGCTCTGCCACGGCAGACAACTCTTAATGAGTTTACAAGAGAAATGCATATCCACAAGAGAATATATCCTCAACACAAAAGAAAAGCATGAAAACAAAGTCCGAGAATTGATTCTGCAACACAACAGAGAAAAAAAAAAGCCAGGAAGAAGAGAGAAGTGTATGACCGATGCGACAACAAGAGAAAGAAATTATCCGTCCAACAACAACAACACTACAAACAGAGAGAGACATCGCAAATGAAAGAGGAATTACCAGCGAACCAAGAAAGCAAAGGATCTAATCCACAGGCACTCGATATAAGCAGATCCGTCATGCGAACAGACAAAACATTACAAGTAGAAGAGAATAGAAATGAGAGACTATGAGAGTGACAAAGGATTTTTTTTCGCAGAGCGATAATAAATAGCAAAACGAGGGAAAAAGAACAAACAAACAAACAGACAGACAAGCATCGGAAGAAGAAGACAGCGGCAAAAGTTGGAAAGAGAATTGCAAGGATGTGGCATGCGGACTCACTGGAATCTTCCTTGTCGATGATCTGGAAGCGCGATCGAAAGTAATTCATGATAATCGTCCCGGCGGCATTTGCTAACTTGTGGCCGACTTCCACAAACTCGTCCATGATTGCCTCATTCTCGCGCTCTTCCTCCACCAGTGCTGCGGAGTGCTCTGATCTTGTGCCGACTTGTTGTGACAACGCGGGGATTTCTTCGGAGAATGGAACCGAATTGGAACGCGACTGGCTGCGCACAGAGAAACTCCAAATCTCGCCTCCTCGTCTACCACTACTACGGTTATTACCGAACTCCGAAGCATTGAGCAAAGCACGATCGGTGGAGCTGCTGAACACAGGAAGTCTACGGACATCGCGAATCGACGAATAAAAGCGCGCGTCGGTCGACGTTGTTGTTGATCCTCTTGCTGTTGCTTCAGACACAAAATTCTTCAACGCCGAGAGGCTCAAACTCGTGTCGGAGACGTGCGAAGCGCGCACGGGAATGACGTTGTTCTGCGACAACAAGCTTCTTCTACTGGCAGCTAAAGCAACGGTTCTAACGAAAAAAGACATGGTTGCAAAGAGCGAGAAGCGAGAAAGAAGAAGGGACCGAAGAAGAACACGGATGCTGAAGAAACAAGACTGCGCGAGGCAGTTAAAAAAGCTTGGTAGAGCTCTGGCGATGGCGGGACCGCAGCTGCCTTCGTCTCTCCTCCTCTCCCTCTGACGCATATTCTATGGGAACGTTTATTCTACAGGAACGCGTAACTGTAGGAATCCAGTGGTGCGTGGGAACAGAATTCCTCTCGTTGGTTTTTTTGGAAGCTCTTCAGCGTTCTCATTCTTGTACTATCATTCTCATTTGAGAAACCAATAAGGAACGTAAGTTGGGAACGAAAATAGGGAACGAACAAGGGGGGAACAAAAGTTGGGAACTCGAGTTCTCGACTGGTCTTGGCTCCTCCTCCGGTCCACTCCCACGCTTTCGGAAAATTCCATTGCGACAGCTGCGGTGCCTGGGATATACTAGGGAATACACGAATTCTCGTTCTCCGTTCCCGGTACTGAGGGGGACGTATTAGTACTTACGTGACGCAATCATGGCTAGCTGGTACTGAAGGATGGCACTTGATTGGTTGTTTTCTTAATTTAAAAAAAAAACAATTCAAATCTAAGTTAATAAATTCCCTATTTTCTTGACAGAATTTTTATTTTTTATTTTTTAAATGACGGTTTCAGCACAAATTATATTATTTTTTAGAAATGCTCTATTTTTTTCTCTTTTTTTTTTCAAAGAAATTTCTTTTGTGAAAAGAAAATGAATATTTTTGGGAAGAATATTATGAGAACATTCGGTTTCGAAAAATGGAAGCTTCAAAATTAATTAATTAATTAATTATTTGACAGACAGACAGAGGCGTCCGGAAGCTGCCCAGAAAGGACTGTATCGGTGGTGGAGGGCTTGGGACGGTAGGTGTGCTGATACCATAGTACCCGTCAGTAATTATTTTTATTTTATTTTGATTATTTATTTATTTATTTATTTATTTATTTATTTATTTATTATTATTATTATTATTATTATTTCAATTTTCCGATGAAGTTGTGCCATTTAGCAAGCATCCCAAGAGAGATTTTTGCATTAAATTGGCAAACATGGTTTTAAAATCTGTCTAAATTCTTTTTTTAATGCTACCAAAATAAAACATCAAAGTCCAAATGTGATCAAATATATATTTATATATTTAAACATTTGCTTTGATGTTTTGTAGGATTTTTTTTTTAATTTAAGCATAAAATTAAATAATTAATGAACTTTGAAATAGTTAATTAATAGTTTGTTGGCCTTGCCTACTACCAAGGCCCTTCCTTAAGGATATTGTGTTTTAGATTCATTATAGAGTATATATAGTAGTAGGCTTAAGGGACTTTGGCCCCTAGTTAATAGGGCCTATTTTTACATGAGGCTTTTTGAAAGATGATATTTTGGACTTGTGTTGAAAACTTGAGATTAGTTAGAGAGTGTTATAATATCTTGAAGGATTTTAGTTTTTTTTTAGAGGATATTTTTTTTTTGGAAGATTATATCTTTGCATGGTGGAATATTTAAGTTTTCCATAATTCTTCTTTTGCCTTAAGATACTTTTTAATGTAAATGGCCAAGGCCACAATGTGTGACACACCCATTGTTTTTTTTTTTTTTTTTTTTTTTTTTTTTTTTTTTTTTTTTTTTTTTTTTTTTTTT
>Ga0209208_10005836_pt1 | contig 17062 bp, 10 predicted proteins | sample S1TSphfallax_3_FD_187694 | JGI IMG/M metagenome (GOLD analysis project Ga0209208, IMG submission 187694) | Host-associated microbial communities from peat moss isolated from Minnesota, USA - S1T2_Fd - Sphagnum fallax MG (SPAdes) (version 2) | ecosystem: Host-associated > Plants > Peat moss >...
ACCCAAGCAGACCAGTGCATGCTGCCTGCAAAAGTTTTATGTAATCGGGGGTTTTTTGAAGAGCCAAAAAAACCACTAGATATGCTCAGAACTTCAGACCCACTTTCTTTATTGAATGAGCATACATGGGCTACACACCTTAACAATTGGAAAGCACAAACAACTCCAGCCAAAATGCTACTTGAGATAGGATAACTTGAAGCTGTTGGAGTCTGTTATATATATTTGGGTACCTGTGGTAGAGTGGCCCACTACAGATCACTAGCCTATCATGGATCACTTTGGCAAATCTTTCTCAATTTTGTTTCATTTCGAGTGATTTAAAATGTTATAGGAGCTCCTTCTCAAGCTCTACAAATCATCTTTCCAATGCGAAGCCAAAGGAGCAGCTTTAAAAAAAAAGCAGTAAAGAAAATATGTTTTTTTTTAAATTACAAATTTATTTATTTTTCATTTTGACCCCTCCTACTTCATCAGTACATAACTTTCTCATTTTTCTTGGGTTCAAAATTGAGCTATTTAAACTGCTTTGAAATCGCCATCTTAAGCTTTACAAATCATCTTGTAACTCTAAAGGCAACAGAGTAATATTTAAGGATTTTTTGAGAGGATTAGAAATAGGCTATGAGGTGTTGCATTGAGACTTGTTCTGTAAAATGACCCATCCCCCTACTTTGGAGGGCCATAACTTTCTCGCCTCTTGTTTATTTTTGTCAATTTTTAGTGCCGTAGATGTGCCAAGAGGAGGGCTTCATCTACTCTTTGGACACCATAACTTACAATGGGCCCTCTTGCAAAAACAACAAGCAAACCCTACCTTAAGTGATCCGTGATGGGCTTTTCTACCCTATATCTCTTCATACATGAATGTGTGGTTGAGCTCTAAACAAGTGAAGCAAATTAAATGTGGTACCAGGCTTGATAGATGCTGTTGGAGGGCAATCAAATTATTTCCTCCAATTTGTTTATTGTACATCAATTATGATAGTTGTTTTAAACTATCTATACCTAATATCTATCATACACTATTCAAATATAAAAATGTCATACAAGGGAAGGGATAAAGATCAATTCTTTCCTAGCAAGATCTCATGTGAATCTATTTTCCCCGTAGTTATCTTCTTGTCCAAATGGATTTTCATAAAGGGCTGAATGTTGGGATGTTTATCTTGTGTAATTTGACCCCACCTTCCAAACCAAGATGCCTCCGAAAGAAAGGAAGGTAGGCTTGAACTTCTTAGGGGAAAAGTTCCTTTTACCCAAGATCTTGGATGTCACTTAATTATTTTTTTAATGATCATCAACAACCAATTTTTATTTTTATTTTTGGAAATTTTATAAGGTTGCTTGCACAATGGATGAAAAGTTAGGGAACTTATATGTTTCCTTACGGTAAGCATATAAGGAAGTTGTATAAACTTAAAATTTTTGGAACGTTGCTTAATGGATGAATGTGTCATTTTAGTTCCTCAATTTTTCATTCATTACACGACCTTCTTCCCCATTTTTCATACATTGTGTAATTTTAATATTTTCAAATAATCTTCAAGATGGGTTCCTCAACTTTTCATCCATTGTGCAACCTATCAAAAAGTCCAAAACATGTTACACAAATTTATAGGCAATGAGAATTTTTTAACTAATATCAAAGTTCCTCAAATAAGAAGATACTTTCCCTAGCCAATCTTTAAGGGAAAGCATGGCCCAACTTTCCCACATCCCCTCCTTGGATGGACAAGGCCTAAGACAAGTTGCAAAACAGCCATAGACTTTGTTCTTCCCTGGATGAGAGTATTGAGAAAACAAATTTGGATCCAAGATCTTCCCATATGAAGAAAAAATACAATAAAATTTTCATTAAAAACCCTAAAAACCATATCTTTTACTATCATTTCAATTTTGGAAATAATAAAATTATTTTTGAAGATGTTGAATTTTTTCAAAATTATCTGTTTGAAATGTCACAATTTGAGAAAATTACAAGGGAGAGCAAAATACAAAAATTGGTGGAAACCCAGGAGCCTCTTGCTTCAGGCCAGTGCACATGTAGAGCAAGTATTCAATTATCCTATCTATATTTCTCCATCGTATAATTTGGTGAAATATATGTCTCCCCATTTTCGCAAAAAATGGCAATTAAAAAATGTTGTATAAAGTCTCATTATGTTAGAGGTTTGAAGTCTGAAGAACCTATCAAAGAAAGTGCCTATATTATTGCCAAAATTCCATAAATTTATTTTTTTTAAATTGCCAAAGTGGATTTTGAAAACAAAATAATTATGCAGCACCGAACCTGAAAAGGTACTATGGTCCACATACTTTACAAAACGAAATAACTGTGACCCCAAACGACTTTTTCCAACAATTTTGGTGGTAAACTGAGTTTCATCCTGTCTTTCCTTTTTTCCTGAGCGCCTTCTTTGCTCCTTACCTGTACAACTAGTATAGTTGTACTCTCAAAACCTTGTGCATCAAATAAATGTTGAGTTCAAGCATTTCATACTGAAATTTAATCAAATCTCCTTACTTTGCGGATACCATTGAGAGAGGAGAGGGTATAGGGGGGTGAAAGTAGGCCCAAAGAAAAGGTGAAAAGAGGGTGACTTTATGGATAACTCTTAAATGTGAAACTCCTTGACACTTGAATAATCAAGTAGTTCTTCCTACCCTCCCTTGTTGGGAATGCCTTGCGTCATTTTTTTCACAGGTTTACACCTTTTTTCCCTATATGATACCTTTTTTGGGTTTTCAAAAATTTGTCTAAATATCTTCTTCCCCCATCCCTCCTTAATTTTGGAAAAGTTGAAAAAAAGAAGTAGAGGTTTCTACATTGGCTTGTGTGTGAAATAGTGATCATTTTTTTTCACAAATACGATGTCTCTTGCAACTTAAAGTTGCGAAAAGAATTCACAAAGTTTATCCAAACATCTTTGTCCCCTATTTAATTAACCAAAAATGAAATGGAAAAGGTGGGCTTTAGATATGGGACTTGTGTGCAAAATACGCATCACTTTCTTTGAATGTCATTTTGCTTGCAAACTTTGTAAAGTTGTGTGTCACGTGACTTTTGCCGGAGAATAGTCTAGTGTAGGGGCAGCTTCCACACAAGTCAAATGATTAATCAATTATGAAGATTCCATATCAAAATCTAGGATATTTCACAACATTTCAAAAGATTCTTAAGTTTCCTTCTCAAACTTTTGTTCTTTGAAAAAAAATTTAAAAAAATGTTCTTTAAAAATTTCAACATGCCTATGAATAATATAATTAGTGTCGAAGTTGCCAAAGTACTTTGATAACAATGCTTGTTAGTTTACATGATACACTTCCTTTCTTCATAACAAAACTCAAATCCTTCATGTGAAACAGAATCCAATTGGTTCCTCCATCAGAAATTCCATTTACTTACAAATTAACATTAGGTTACCAACCTTGTTTAATGAATCTTTACAAAACACTAAATTGTAATGTGCATCCAATATCAATGAACTTTAAGGCTCCAATTTTTTGACTTATTTCAATCAAAACTACATGTTCCAAAACAAAGGATTTTTTTTAATTATTGCAAAAAGTCAAATTTAATTTTATAATAAAAAATAAAATAAAAAACACTATGAAGGAAGGGATGAAGGGGAAGCACATGGAGTTGGAACTTTTTTTTAATTGTTTAGTTCAACAACTAGTCCCAAGGCATTGCATTATAAATGGGAACCAAAACACAACCAGGGCAAGGGGGAGGAAGCCCCTCACCACCCCAAGCAAAGGACAAAACCAAACCAGAACTTGTTTTTTCACATACCAACAACCATTTGAAATCTCCAATGTGTGATGTCATTCTTGACCTTGTTCCTAACACATTTGGGCTAGAACTTATCTACAACCCTTGACATTTCTTTAGCAATTGACAAGCTTTCATTCTCTCTCCCTTGGAAAGTCATCAAACTAATGGAACAAAAGGTCCTTAGATTAGCATAACACCCCTTGTATTCAAGGCTTGGAAAGAATGGACAAAGAACACATTAGGTTATACATTGTGGCTATAAGCAATTGGTTAATGGGCACTATAAATCATGTAGCATCATCACCTTGGTCACATGCAACAAAGGTCCAAAGAGGAAAGAAGACTAGGTCTAATGGAATTGGTGAAGGTGCACCCCATTAGCCTTTAACCAATTTTTTTATGTTTATTATGGACATGTATTTTTAAATCTAAAAAAGCCATGCCATACTTATGTATATCTATGTACTAAATTTCACAATGACGCACAAATCTTTCAAGTGTGTTCATTTTTAACATGTGGTATGTTTAATCTTTCAATTGGACTTGGATCATATTGATGTTTGCAAAAGTAAATCTAGGAGTGAAGTACTCAATAATCAAAGGCCTTCACAAGAGCTTGATTTGATGTGTTAAATCAGGTTCCAAGGGGTTTCTAAGGATAGAAACCAAATCAAATATGTGAACTTTCGCCTATTAGCAATCTAGGAATATCAACAATCCGCAATTTAAGTCTTGCTCAAGAACAACAAATGTTCCCAAAGGACAAGTTTTTAACCTTTATAAAGATATTTACTAACCATAAATCCCCTAGCCCAGCCCCCTTTCCCTTCTTAATTATTGCCAACTTTATGGAAAACTCCCAAGGAAGCACATTATGGCTTGTAAAACTTTCTCGGGTTTATGGAAAAACTTTCAAGGAAGAATATTATGTACTTTTTCAAATGAAAAAAACTTCCAAAATCTACACACACACAAAAATCCATTGGAATTTAAAATATGCAAGTTATATTGAACAATAAAATGGGCAGTGCTGTAAACACAATTAAAGATTTGAAAGCTTTTCAATTGTTAGGCAAGCAAAACCCCCCCCCCCCCATGTTATATAAAATGTCTAAAAATATAAAACAAAAAAAAATGTCCAAGCAACACCAAGTACATAACCTTGCTCCACATAATTGTCTCTAAGTACCTAAATTTCTCAATATGTTAATAAAATTTATAATCAAAAAGTTCAATATTCAATTAGAATGTTATTAACATTTCAAATGATTGTAAAGGCCTCACAAACTTGTGTAATTTATCCATAATAAAAGTCTATTGAATCAACGTTCCCCTTTCTTCACCATTTTAGCCTCAAAAAAAATCATTAGTTTTAAAAGATATTTCAACACCAAGGACCAAGTTTTTCATTAATAACGTAATTGGGTGCAATCAAATTAATTGGAGTAAACACAAATGTAACTAGTGCTAAATGTTGTTTTTTTTAAATCAAGAATTGTACTAATGTTGTAATTTTTTATTAATTTTATATGATAATGTTTGTAATATATATTATGGGATGCCTGAAATTATTTGGATTGAATTTTATGAATATAAATTATTCAAAAACATTCATAAAGCATTGTCCTTGGAATGCTTTCAATTTAATGGCATAATCATGTACAATAATTATCCAGACCTTTACATTATAATATAATATTTCATTAGAAAATTAATTATTTTCTTCTTATGAAATTCATAAATGATAATTCATCACCTTTTGTAACCAAAAATATTTTGCCACATCGGTCCTATCAAATACCAAAGGTTCATTCATTACTTAGTGACCCACTCCGAACATAACCACTTGTGAATTTTTCATTAATTTTGGTTCACTCCACTTCAAATTTGAAAATATTTTAAATGATTATGTAATGTTATGTAATATATAATACTTTATAACATGTAAAATTTTCAATTTTTCTCATTGACAATAAAAGGTTCAAAAGCACCAATGTAAAACTATAATCTCTTTTGAAGTTTTAAATTGAATTTGAATCAAGCTTGAATCGGTCTTGATTTGCATTAATTTTTTTGGAATGATTCTTAATTTTCATTATAATAAATATTATATTGTTGGTTTTTGCACAAACACACCATTGATTTATGCACATTAATAAGATGTATAAGTGCATTAAATGCAACACAAATTGTTGTACATTTTGTTCAATTTTGTTTTCAATAGGGTCACATGAATTAAATTGCATGTTTGATGGAATCTCAATTTTTCTACTTGTGTTTAATAAATTAAAATATGTAAAGTTTACTAAATTGGATCTTTGTGATTAATTATATGAAACTTGGATATTGTTGTATCAAAAGGTTAAAATCATGTGAGTGGATGAAATGCAAATGAGAATATAGGCAACAAACATTTAGTTTTGTTTAAATGGTTAGCAACAATTAACTTATTCATTAGGTTCAAGGTTTTTTTTTAAATGAAAGATTGTCAAACATGAATTTCAATGGCATTGTTGAACAAAGAATTGCATTTGTTATTCGTTCGAAAATGAAGATCATTGAACATGAATTATAATTGTGTTTAATAGGTTTTGAATTTGGTTTTAGAAAAATGTTGCACCTATGGGAAAGTCAACAAAAAAAAACCATCATTGGAAAAAAACTTTAATCAAATAAACAAGGTTGTTTGGGGGATGACAAAATACATACTATTGTCATGGATGCCAATGCCATAGGGTTCATTCTTTTGAATGTTCATTCATGACTTGTATTGATTCTTGTACTGAACTCTTAATCTAATTTCAATTCACTTTTAATTAACTTCTAGTTAAATCTTAATTCATTTCTAGTTCATTATTAATTCAATTTTAATTAAATCCAAGTTAACTTTCAGTTAACTCCAAATCAACTTCGAATTAAGTCTTAGTTAGGTCTTAGTTAAACTCCTAGTTCACTTTTAATTAAGTCCAAATTAATTTTTAGTTAACTCCTAATTAAAATTTAGTTCATTCTTAGTTAAATATAATTAACCTTAGTTAAATCTAGTTAACTTTAGTTATTTCCCAGTTGATTCCTAATTAAGTTCCAGTTAACTGTCAATTAACTCAGAATTGACTCTTGGTTAAAAAGGTTTTCAAAAAACTTATTTACACATAGAACCCTCCTTGGAAGCTTTTTTGAGTTAGGTCCCCAAAGGAGTATAAATAAAATTAGGACCTTTCATTTCCTTCAATTTTTTCAACATTAGTTTTAAGCACAATCTTACATCATAACCTTGTCATCTTCTTTTCATGTTCATGTTTGCATATGTTAGCATAATAAAAAATTATTTTCATGTTTGTCTTGCACATCTCGTGTTATTATTTGTAATTCTTGCGTTTTTGTTTTTGAATCACATAATCTTGTTTTATTCCTTGTTGGAAAGTTAGACTTAAAGCTTTCCTTTAACCTTTGTTCTTATGGTTTTTCATGTTTTTAATAATTTGAACAAACTCCATTAGGTCTACATCAATAAGTCATTTAGGAGTTAGATTATTTTAGGAGTTGAATGTGGATTACCCACCTTTTGTTGGTGTTATATTCACGATGTTCATAATCATGTCTACATCCATCCTTGTTGTCCTTTGGAATCTTGAACATGAAAATCAAACACTTTGCGAATTTATTACTCATTTGCAAATCAATCAAACATTGACCTCTTTGGGATGAGTTTTGGCAACACGACCCCAACCAAAGGAACCACATATTAGCCTACCTAACAAGTTTGATGGCACACATTCAAAGTTTTGAGGTTTTGTCAACCAAATGTGTTTGGTCATCTGACTTCATTTTCATCAACATCCAATTAACCCAATTCAAGTTGGGCTCATTGGCATCTTGTTGTCAAACATGGCCCTTGCTTGGTTTGCACCTTTGTTGGAGCATCAATCACCCTTGTTCAATGACTTTGAAGTGTTTTTTGAAAAGTTCAATGCCACCTTTGAACATTCGAACAAAAAATGCATGTTTAACATCAAAATACGATCTTTTTGTCAAAGATCACATTCAACTATGTTATATGCATCAAAGTTTAGATAGTTGGCTTGCAATATTTCATGTGGTGAAGCAATGCTCGTAGGTTAATTCCAGTTTGGGTTATGAGGTGATGTGAAAGATTTGCTACTCACCTTGCCAAACCTTTCAACATTAAGTCAAGCCATTACATAAACTATTTAATGTGACAACATGTTTTTTGAACGTTGACAAGAAAGGCACCATGAACCCACATAAAAAACACAAAGGAATTTTGCATCGTTAGCAACACAAAGGAATTTTTCACCTACAATGTTAGTTTAGCTTTCGACAACCTTGCCAAGAGATGACCCCATGCAAATTGATAAGCCCCTCACGGAACAAAAGAAAGAACGCTGATGTACAAACAATTTTTGTTTGTATTATGGAGAACCAAGTCATGTTACTCGTGAGTGTCCAAAGAAATGTGGACCACATATAACACGTGCCATTTGTGTTACCAACCCACAACTAAAGGAGTTGAAAAACAAACATGTCAAGTCTTAGTAATGTTTACAAGGCTAGACCTTGATGCATCATGTAATGAGAATGGTCCTAGCCTATTTTCAAACCCAACACCATGTTTCTTGGTACCAATCATTGTCAAATGTAATAAGCTTGTGACAATGGAGGCCCAAACACTTCTTGATTGTGGTGCATCAACATGTTTTATGTACAAGGAATTAGTGCAACAATACAAATTGGTTTTAAAGGAAAATAACATACTAGTGCAGATTGAAGTCATTGATGGTTAGAGCCTTTCATCATGACCAATCACACATGAATCCAAGCCATTAGATGTTGCCATTGGTTCCCACACAAACAAGGTTGTTTTCAATGTCATTTCATGTCGAAGAATTCATCTTATAATTGGATTGTTTTGGCTTGTTTTACATAATTCATGAGTGGATTGGCATACGAGGAGTGTTCATTTTGAAACACCATAACATGAGGCCTTGGAATATGAAACATTCATTAGAAATATGCAAAATTTGAAGCAAAAGGAAGACTTAGATGGTGTTAAAAAACCTAGATGCCTAAAGCTTTTGTTTGTTGGAGCAAAGGCCTTCATGAAGGTTGCCACAAAAGGAGATGCATTCTTGATTTATGTTTTTCCCTCACTAGATGTTGAGCCACATCCATATGAAATTCCTTCTTAACACCAAGAATTCAAGGATGTGTTCAAGAAGAGAAATGCAAGCACCTTGCCCAAGCATCGACCATATGACTACACCATTGATCTTGTGGAAAGAACACAACCTCCATTTGGACCCATTTATACTTTGTCGCAAGACGAACTTGCAACACCTTGTGAATACCTTAATGAAAACTTTGAAAAAAGGTTCATTCGACATTCAAAGTCTCCAACTAATGCCCTCATCTTTTTTATCAAAAGGAAGGGTGATTTTTGTGAATATGTGTTGATTATTGTAGATTAAATCGACTCACCATCAAGAATTAGTACCTTTTTGCTTTAATCTTAGGGTTGTTGGACCATCTTAATCATGCCAAGGTGTATACCAAGATTGACCTACATGGAGCATACAACTTGGTGTGCATTCGAAAAGGCGATGAATGGAAGATGGTGTTTAGAACTTGTTATGGCCATTTTGAATATGTTATGATGCCATTTGGCCTTATTAACGTGCCTACTATTTTTCCAACATTTAATGAATGTTATTTTTCATGAATGTTTAGATGATTTTGTGGTTTGTTATATTAATGACATCTTCATTTGTCAAAAAACATGGAGGAACATGAGCACCATGTATGTCTTATTTTGGATAAACTTTGGGAGGTTGGACTTTACACCAAATTGGAATAGTGTGAATTCCATCAATTAAAGTGGAACTCTTAGATTATGTCATTTCTAAAGATGGCATTTGCATGAATCTTCATAAGTTTCAAACCATTGTTGATTGAGCTACTCCAACTCTTTCAAGATGTCCAATGTTTTATTGGATTTGCCAACTTTTATCAACGTTTCATTGCCCACTATTCTTCAATAGTGGCCCCTTTTATTTAGTTGACTAGGTAAGATCAACCTTTTTATTGGGGAGTTGAAGCCAATAATGTCTTTCAATCTTTGAAGGCTTCTTTCATGATTACCCCACTCTTGATTCATGAAAACTTTGCCAAACCTTTTTTTTTGGAAATGAATGCTTTTAGTTTTGAATTAAGTGTCGTGTTTTCATAATTTGGAAAAGACAATCTTTTTCATACTTGTCAATTTTTGTTCTTGTAATTTTTTTCCTACAAAGATTAATTAAAAGATTCATAATAAAAAACTTTTAACCATCATGGATGCCTTTGAAGAGTGGTGTCATTTCTTAAAAGGAGTTCAACATGAAATCATTATGTATCTAAACTATAAGAATTTGCAATATTTCATGACAAGTGTTTCGAATCAACGCCAAGTTCAATGGGCATTGTCCCTATTTGAATTCCAATTTGTCATCACATATCACCTTGGGGTGTTAGCAAGGGAAACCTAATTTGTTGTCCCATCATTCATAGCTTGTGCTTTAGGAGGGAAATGTAGCCTACAAGTAACAATGTGATGTCATTTTCAACTCAAATGTTGTCGGTAATTCCTGATGACATAACCTTCTTTTTGTCAAATTCATGAAGATTTGAAAAAAGACCCTCTTATTATTGGCATCCAAAGTCAATTAAGGAATCATCACCAAGTTTAGGATTTTTTTAGTGATCATGCTAAATTCAAGTTTAAAAATGGTTTACTTTATTGTGATGGTCTTTTGTATGTTCCTAATGGCCCTATGTGACTTCAAGTTTTTTTAGCTAGGCACGATGTTTTGGCTACATGCCATTTTTTATACAACAAGACCATGGAGTTCGTGTTTTGAGATTATTGGTGGCCATAACTTTGGAAGTATGTGAAGTAATTGTCAAATCTTGTGATGTTTGTGTTCAAACAAAGAATCTTTGTTTTCGCCCTCATGATCTCCTTAAACCATTATCAATCCCTGCATCCATATGGTTTTCAATTTCCATAGACTTCATCATAAACCTTTCACCTTTTAGTTCTTATGATTCCATCTTGGTGGTGGTGGACCATTTGACAAAAATGGTTCATTTCATTTTGTGTACCAAAACAATAATTGGTGAAAGAATAGTCGAGTTATTATTTGATCATGATTTTCAATATCATGGTCTTCCTAAATATATCATTTTTGATCATGGGCTTCAATTTGTGTCCAAGTTCTAGAAGCAACTCTTTGAGCTTTTAAGTGTTAAGGTGAAATTGTCATTAGTTTTCCACCCTTAGAGGAATGAGCAAACATAACAAGTCAATCAAGTTTTGGGGCAATATTTATGGTGCATAACCAATTATCATCAAAACATATAATGGGTTAAAACTTTTGACCATGGCAAAATTTGCCTATAACAACACAACACATTCATCAACCTAGCAAATACCTTTATTTGTAAACCATGGTTTACACCCCAAGTTTAACATTCAAGTTATGCACAAAGTCATGAATCCAACAATTGGGGATCAAGCCATCTGGCTAGCAGATGTTCGAACCCAACTTGTATTTAACTTTAAAAAAATGCAAAAGTGATATAGAGAAATTATTAATGAACATTAAAAAGAATAACCTAGCTTCAAAGTTAGGGACAAAGTTTGGCTTCGACAACATATCATGACAACAAGGCCATTCATTAGTAGAAAATTTGGGTTTTGCAACTGTCATTTGCAACTAAAATTCAATTGCATACCACACATGCAATTGTAAATTTCTGTAGTTGTTTAAGACAAGTTGCGCATGACATTCATTTGCATGCAACACATGCAATTAAAAATTTGTGTAATTGCCTAAGACAAATTGCACATGACATTCAATTGCATGCCATACATGCAATTACAAATTTGTGTAGTTGCCTAAAATAAGTTGCGAATGACATTTAGTTGCATGCGACATGTGCAATTGCAAATTTGTGTAGTTGCCTAAGATAAGTTGCCCATGACATTCAGTTGCATGCGACATTGTGTATGCAATATGTATATATAGTGTTAATATACATGTTCATCCATACATACCAATCCAAATGTAATTGCATCTTATGTGCAACTTTCTTTGCAACTACGATGCAATTAATCAAAATATGACATGTGTTTAAAAATTGGATAAATAACTTGTGGACATGTGTCATTATTATTATTTTATTTTATTTCAAAATTAAAAATTCATTGGATTAATCTCAATCACTAAAGTTTTTGCACTATGATGATGGCATGTGGCACACCATGGAATGTTCATTGACCATTTGACACATGTTCATTTTTAATAATAATTATATGGTGACACATGACAATCAAGGCCCACCTGTTTTTTATTTTTTTAATAATAATTAATGTAATCTAATTTATGGCCAATAAGATGTTGACATGTGCTGCCTAAATAGGTAGGTAATTATTAAATCCTATTAGGTAGGTAGGTTTACTTGTGTATGTAAGTAGGTTGAAAAGTAGCTAGGCTTAAGTTATATAGGTAGGTTTAGAATAATTCAATTTTATTTTTAGGTTTAACCATTTCATAAAGTTCAAGTTTGTTTTATTCATTCATTCTCAATGGCACTTGGTATTTGGCTACTACATAGTTATTATTCCTAGTTATATACTGATCCAAATAAAATTAAAATTTAAAATATATGGGATAAAAAATTCCACTGCAAACCTCATCAACCAACTTAGTTGCACATTAAATGCAACTATTGTATTAGAGTATATCAGCTAGGGGAAGGTTTTGTTGCTTTTGGTGTCCAAAAAAAAACTTTAAGCCCTCTTCTTGGCGCATCTAACACACTATGAATCATCGAAAACAAATTAGAAATGAAAAAGTCCCCCCCCCCGCCCCCCCTAGTAAAGGGGGTTAAAAATTCAAAAAAAACCATTAAACATTACAAAGGCTAGTTCTTAAACACCCAAAAAGTTCCTTTTATGTTGCCTTGTTGTTATTCAAATTGCAACGTGATTTGTAGAACTTCAGGTGGCGTTCCTATAACACTTTAAATCATTTTAAATGAATAAGAAATAAGAAAGTTATGAGGTTTGAAAGTAGCAAGGGTCCAAAGAAAAAAAAAATCGTTTTGTAACTTGGAAAGCTTATTTTTCTTATTTTTCTTCTTGTTAATATTTCAATACTCCTTTTCGTTTGCACTTCAAAGATGATTATAGGATTTTTTAATAATTATGATTACTTAATGAAAATATGATTTTAATAATATTATCTAGCTTAAACTAGTAATTAGCTTAGGATGTTTGTGTACTTTGTAGGTTAATTACAGTAGATTATTTACATCAATATTTTAACATAATAATAAATTTTTAATATATAATACCTATTGAGTATATATATAATTGATTATCATTATAATTATAATAAAATTTTAATTAATCATTATGATTATTTATAATAAAATTTAATATTATCATATTAATTGATTCTAAATCATTTTTTTGTTTAATCAACTTTACATTTTCTGAAAAAGATTCCAAATAAAATAAAATCAAAAAGTTATATTTGCCAAAACAAAGATTTAAATATATTTGACAAATAAAATTTGAAAACTTGTAATGCATATTTAAACCATGGTTTAGTTTAGTTTAATTTAATTTAGCATAATTTAGTTTAGCTTCACTTAATTTAACCATAGTTAGTTTAACTTTTTAATTTATTTAATTTAGGTTATTTTAGCCTAGGTTAATTTAGGCTAACCTAAATTAGCATGGGGTTAACCTTAGTACTAAAGGTACATAATACTATTATATATAGCCTATGTAGATGTATTAAGTATAGTAATTTAAATATGTATAAGTTTAGGCCATTATTTTTATGACACGTGTCCATGATGTACACATTTAGTTGCATGTTAGTTGCACACATAATTGTATGGCCCAAAAATTATACAATACCAAATTTCTAATTGCAAACATGACTATGATAGTTGCAAATGACAAGATTTGTAGTAGTGATTAAAAAAGTTGGATCACCAGAGGCTAAATCCATTCCTCATTGTGAAACAAATCAATGTTGTGTTTTTTCTAACTCAAGCTTTTAGGTTTTATGAAAATCCATCCTATGTTTGATGTTTCCTTGTTGGAACCTTACCACGCATCTACCATTCCAAGAAGAATCCATGATCCCCTTCCACCTATTGATGTTGATGGTGAACAAGATTATGAAATGCAAGACATTTTGGATTCACAGGTCTCTAATCATCAACTCTAGTATCTTGTTGATTGATATGGTTATGATGTGAATGAATGCACTTGGGAACTAGTGAAAAACCTATCACATGTTATGGAGAAAGTGCATGAATTTCATTGACGATATCCAAAGAAGCATAATTCTACTCCTTGTGGAACATGTTGTTAGAAGGGGAGGTGATGTCACAAATGCCAATGCCATGGGGCTCATTTTTTTTAATGTTCATCCATGATTTATATTAAACTTCTATCTAACTCTTAATTTAGTTTTAATTCACATAGTTAATTTCCAATTAAATTCTAGTTCACTTCTAATTAACTCTTAATTAACTTATAATTAAGTTACAATTAAATTTGAATTAGCTCACAATTAAATCCCAATTAACTTTTAGTCAAACTCCTAGTTAATTAGAATTTCTAATTAACTATTAGTTAAGATTTAATTAACCCTAATTAACTCCTAGTTGACCTCTAATTAAATGTCAGTTAACTTTCAGTTAACTCATAGTTGATTCAATTAGGAAGGTTTTCAAGAAGCTTGTTTATTCAATGCACCCATAAAAGTTTCTTTGGAAGCTTCCTTGAGCTAAGTCTCCAAAGGGGTATAAATACAAGTAGGACCCTTCATTTCTTTCAATTTGTTCAACACTATTTTCAGTATGATCTTGCATCATAACCTTGTCATGTTCTTTTCATGTTCATGTTTACATATGTTAACATAATAAAAATATATTGTCACATTTATCTTGCACATCTCGTGTTTTTATTCATAGTTCTTGTGTTTTTCTTTTGGAATCACATAATCTTGTTTTGTTTCCTTGTTGGAAAGTTAGACTTAGACATGTCCTTTAGCCTTTGTTCTTGTGGTTTTTTGTGTCCTTGACAACTAGGGTCCTTGAAAGTTGAGAACAATGATTCCAATTTTGAATTCTTTTATACACCTTTTAAAAGTTCGTTAAAACCCATTCATATTAAGAAGGATAATGATAAGAGGCATTCAAAGATCTACAAAACATTCATTCAACGATGTATTGGATGCACAAAATGTGTTTATTTCATGTTGGTGACAATGAAAGATCATCATTAAAGCTGAAGATAAAAAATCATTATAAAATTTTCATGAATTATAACTATTTGCTAGAATATTAATAAATCATGATTTATTCAAGGTTTTATATTTGATTGCAGTTCATGTGTTCCAAGCTCATTTTTGCAATGTTGTACATCTAAAGTGAAGTTTTGATATGCATTTTTGGGTTGTTTTGGTTGTAGGTTAACAATTGTCCTTACAATGGTTCATTGCAAAAGGAATACTAACAAATAAGATTGGGATGGGAAAGCAAATGGACAAGATGGCTAAGAAAAGGACTCAACATATCAAACTTGGTATGGTGAGAAAAGAAGGCACACACAAGGGAATAGGTGAAGACATGTTGAATGTGCAAAACAACAATGATAGCATAATATGAAATTCAAAACTTACAAGTTGTAAAGGTTGTTACCTCCCCTTCTTTATTACAAAACCCAATTCCAAAAGGTCGCGAAATATTTGTCTAAGAAGATTACATTGTTTATTAGTAAGTTTGTCAAAGATTTAGACTCTAATGCCCAAAACATTGTGACAAAGCCATTTCCCATTCATTGTTTAACAACATATTTTGAAGTTATCTTCTAATTTACAATTTGTGATCACGAAGGACTATCAAACATGAAGTTAGGGACCACATAACATGTCAAAAGAGGTTTAGTTTAATTGTTACTAAAGACATTGTGTGTATGCAATAAAGGTGTTGCAAAAAAATTGGGTGTGGATAAACATAACATTCATAAAGTCGTATGGAGATGAATATTATTGGACACCATGAAAGATGTCTTTTAAATTACATGGAAGTGAGCTAAACATTCAAATGCCCTACTTAAGTGCATGAGGAATCTTGTAATACTATTTTGGACAAACCATACCATAAGTTCTCCAAATTGCAAAGATGTTGTGAGAAATTGCATGGGTTTCAAGGTGTATGAAGAGCATCCAATCCATTACTTCCAAATTTCACAAGTACTTTCACTATCTTCAAGTTTTGTTATGTTCATAACTTCATTGTTTTATAGTCATTTCTACACTTATCATTCCACATAGCTTTCAACCTCTTGTTGTTCATTCTAGTACTTGTTGCAAACCCTATTGTAGTTTTAAATATCAAAGAAGTGGCAAAGTTTTTTTTTGTTGTTACTAAATGTTGATTTTCATAATTTGTTGAACACTAAATTGTTGAGTGTTGAAGGGCTAAGTGCTAAGTTGTTGACTATTGGATCCTAGAATAATAAGTTGTTGAGTATTGATTGCTAAATTGTTAAATGATGAATGCTAGGTTGCTAAGTTGATGGATGTTGAGTGCATGATGTTGAGTTGATAAGTGATGAGCGTTGAGTGTTATTCAATATTTAGTTCATAACCAATTTAACACATAAGGAACACAACACTAGTGTTTGATCACTATCTACTTTTTCCACATGGATCTATTGAGTGCTGAAGTGGTGGTTAAAGGTTTGCTTAAGCCTAAGAAACAATGTTCAAATGTTGGTTGGGTGTTATAACGTCAAGGAGTCACTTCTCAATGCAAGTTATTCATTTGTAATTCAGCTGGATTTTGCAAGTAAACCAGACATTGTAACTTTGTCAACTTAATTGAGATCATTTTGTGATCTTGCTTGTCTTAACAACATTGAATACTCCCCATGCGTATTTCAAGTTTCTAAAATTTTCACCCTTTTGGCCACTCTTTCTCTTTCTCAAAATTGCAGTTCTTTTTCAATCAAGTTGCAGAAGTAGCAGAAGTAGCCTTGTCGGGCACACCATTTCCTCCACAACATAGAAAATGTTCAATTGGCCAAGACTTTTCATTGTTGTGGGTCCACAAACCTTGGGATGGTTTTTGTTGAAGAAATTATGGCAACCCACCAACTTGAGTCTTGTACTCCTCAAGAACCATGCACCT
>Ga0209208_10005838_pt1 | contig 17058 bp, 21 predicted proteins | sample S1TSphfallax_3_FD_187694 | JGI IMG/M metagenome (GOLD analysis project Ga0209208, IMG submission 187694) | Host-associated microbial communities from peat moss isolated from Minnesota, USA - S1T2_Fd - Sphagnum fallax MG (SPAdes) (version 2) | ecosystem: Host-associated > Plants > Peat moss >...
GAGCCTCCATAGTTTCACCTTTTTTTTAATCATGGGCAAATCAAATGGGCTCATTACAAAAAAGACAAAAAAAAAAAAGGTTGGACTTGTGAGGCACCCCCAACCGAGTAATTAAGTTGTCGTTCATTATAATAATAATACTAAGGATCATCATGCTTGTGGTGTTGTTGTTCCTTTTTACTACTCTTGGTCTGGGTACGACAAATGAAGCACTCAATAAAATCCACGAGGAAAGATAAAAGCCAGGCATTTGACAAACTGAAAACAACAAGGGGTTGTTTTTATTTTTAAAAAAAATTTATGATAAATTATTATGATGATTTCCAACATGACAAACTTCATATTTTCACAAAATTTCATTTCACTATTTTAGAGGATTATTTAATGACGAAACTGAGCTTAGGGTAAGGTACTATTAGGGTATATATCTTCTATCCTTATGTGTAGTGTATATATATATATATAGTGTGTGTGTGCCTCTCTCTCTCTCTTTCCTCCCTACCTTCCTTCCCACAAGTGTGAGCAAACATGTAGAGCATATTATTAACCTAGTAGGTGATGGAATTGAAACCTAGCAACAAACAATTTGGGTGGGTTTGTTTGCCAAAGCTTCAAAACCATGGTAAATGATGATGGATGGTCTTTTTCCTTTTGAAAAGGAGAGAAGAAACAAGGATTTTTTTTTTCCCAATTTTGTGACGTAGCCAGAAATGGCAATCATCCACAATAATATTAATAATAATAATATTATTATTTAACCACATTTGGCTATATATTAGGAATGAAGATTAATTTTTTATTTTTAAAAAAAAACCTCTTTCCCATTTTTGGGTAACATGCTAGAACCCAGTAGATAAATCTGGCTATTTCCCAAAAATAATTGTCGAAATCTGGCTACTGGAAAACCCAATAAAAAAAACACATACACACACACAAATTCTTTTAGCCATTTTGAAATTCTTTTTTCAACCAACAGGAAAATTTAGCCAGGAAAAAAAACACAAGAAGAAAAAAAGAAGAAGAAGAAGAAGAAGAGGAAAGCTCTTCTTCTTCATCATCAGCACCATGATCATGATCATCATGTCAGCTGCTGATGCTTCTTGGTCATGACATCTCTCATTTTTTTTCTTCTTCTCAATCTCTCTCTCTCTCTCTCTCTCTCTCTCTCTTATGAATGACAATTTTGTTTTTGGTGGTGTTGTTGCTGTTGTAGATGTTGTTGTTGATGGTGCAGTCAGGAGCTGCAATTGATGCTGCTGCTACTTCTTCTTCTTCTTTCTTTTTTGGGGAAAGGAGGAGGGGGGTTTTTGGGGGTTTGTTACTGTGCGGGTGATTCTTCTATTTATAGTAGGAATCTTTGTTAGCGCGGAGTTGGGAGGGAAGGAGAAGGGAGGAAGGAAGGGAGGACTTTGCACTCCAAGTCCTGTGAAGAAGAGTGGTGGAGTGCACAAGACAAAATAGAAGGTTTTTGTTGTTTGTTTGTCTGTTGCTCCTTCTCTTGGGTTCTTCCCCTGCTCTTTCTGTGCATGAGGCTTTGTGAACAGGCAGTCTGGGGTGTGTGTGTGTTGTGTGTGCTTGGAAGAAAGAAATCCTAAGGTTTTTTTTTAATTCGCAGCAGCAGCAGCAGCAGCAGCAGCATTTCATGCCATTTACATACATATGCGGCCGATGTGCTTGCTATTCAAGAGGCCTGGAAGTCCAATTTGACGAAACAAAAGATCATTCTCGTGCTTGCTAGTTGCCGCAGAGACTTAGTCTCTTTTCAGTCTCAAGATTCGTGGCTGCTGCTTTATCTCCCATGGTCAGGAGATGGATCTTCCCTTGGAAGTCTTAGTTGGAAGCTGCCGCGGTAAATCTTGCTCAGATCTAGCTTTCCACAATACAACTGGGAGGCTGAGGCTCCATTCCCCTCACTTGGGAAGGCTCAGTGTGACGTTGAATCCGGTGTACTCCGTAAGCTGCAGGCTTCTTGTTTTGTTTGATGACTAGTAGAGAAATCTGAAGAGTACCCATCACCAAAAATCCCCAGGGAAAAAAATCCTCTGGACACCTCTTTTGATTCTTCCCAGTGTGTGTTTTTCCCAAGGTCTTCTGCTGAAGCCTCAAGAAGCTTTTAGGCTAGGTTTTCAGCCTTGCAGCCTGTGTGCCTCCAGGGTCTTCACAAGGTCTTGGCCCACATCTGGTGTTGTTGAATAGGATGGAAACTGGTGAGGTAAGACAGAGCTTCATGGGCTCCAGTAGGCAGCAGCAGCATCCTTCAGATCAGGAGCTGATGATAGGCACAAAGATGGCAGTGGCACAAAGAGGGAGCTGTGGATCCCTTGTCTTGGTGGTGGTGGATGCAAACAAAGTGTTCACAAGCACAGCAGTGGATTGGGCACTTGACCATGTTGCAAAACCTGGAGATTCCTTGATGCTCCTTGGCATCCTCCACCACAGCACAAACAGTAAGTCTTGCCCCCTTTTTTCTTCTCTCTCTCTTGCTTGCAATTGCTTTTGTGCATCATCTGGCAGATCATGAATCCATCCACAACAGATGATCAAAGAAACCATATCCAGAACTGATGATGATCTCTTTAATTCTGCCTCTGGCACTACCAGGCTGACAAATGATCCATAGCTACCCATTTGAAGGTCTTGCGGGGGACCCATCTTTGGGATATATGCAGTTACTGCCTAGAAATCCTTCTCACAAGGACTCTCTGACTGTAAGGTGCCAGTTGCAATCAGAAAACAATCTGACTAACTGAGCTTGACATGTATGTGCATTCCGGTCTCCTTGGACCCTTGGCTTCTTTTTTGCAGTGGGGTACAAATCATGGACTGATGACATCCACTGGAATGGAGCAAGCAAGAAGCTTGTGGACTCAGAACTCTCCAACAAAAGACAGCTGCTTCAAAGCAATCTTGAGCTTCACCTGAAATGCAAGAACCTAGGGGTTAGTGTCTGCTTGGTCATCTCCTTTCTCTTGTTTTCTCCAGGAGCACCCACAACAGAGTTAGACTCCAGTAAACCTAGTCGAAGACAATCAAAAGCTTTGGCTTTGAATTGTCCATCAGTGCTGATTGATGTCTTCTTCTTCTAGATTAGATTGCAGATCTTGAGGAGCTCTAGGATCTGATGAAAGTCACATCTACTGGGGTTTTTGTCTAGGTCAAGCTGGAGATTGATGTGAAGTCTAGCATCAATCCAAGGGTGCTTGTTGTGGAGGAAGCAAAGCGCCTTGGTGCTCAGCATGTGGTCTTTGACAGGTAAGGCATGTGCCTTCCTTCTTTCTTCACAATCAGTTAGACTTAGATTCAAGGAGAGGTTGGATTCTCTGTTTGATGCTTGGAACAACAGAAAAAGGGTTTGTTGCAGATAGACAGACTTGCAGAATCTAAGTTGGCAAACTTGTTGATCCTGCCCTCCTTTTTCTTTCAGAGGCTTGAAGAAGGACAAGAAGTTCTACATTGAGAACTTGACATGTTTTGTGACTCGAGTCAAAGGCATTGATGATGTCAAGCATCTGCATACTGGGTTCCTTCTGCCACCTGTCAGGAGCCCTGATGCTGAGCCTCCTGAGTTGCCACCACGTGCTGCTGCTGAGGAACAACAAGCTCTAGTAGCCAGTACTAATTCTAAGCCTGACGAGACTCATGCTGAGGAACAACAACAGCAACAACAACCTCATGAAACCATCAGTTATCATTCTACTAAGCATTCACATCAACGATCATCATCGTCATACATGACCTGTGATTTGGATGAGAGTGAGCTACTCAGCATTCACGATGATGAGGCTGACACTGTGGAGGACAAATCTTCCCACGGAAGCTCAACACCCAACAATTTTGAGCCCATTTATAGCAGCAATATGGATACTACGGCTGTGATGCAGTGGCTTCAAGAACACGGAAGTCCAGAGAACAGTAAGCCCCAATTTCCTTACTGCAAACAACTTCCTGCTTTCAATCAAGGTCGCTGCAAGCTCTAAGAGTACACAGACACTACTAGCTTGATGCTTCAGAATCTTCATGTGTTAGAATGGTAGCCTTTCAGAAATAATGCTGTCCAGAGAGAGAAACCTGAAGTACTGCTCTGCTACTGAATCTCTGTTTTGTGTGAATGTGGGGAAACACACAGGTTCTGTGAGCAGTGATTTCATGTTGGACGAGCCATTGCAGGTCAGCAGTTCACCGGGTTCAGGGATTGTGAGTCCTTCCACAACAGCTTCTTTTGGAGAACGCTTGTCATCTCTACCGAAGCTGAATTTGCATGCCAGCTTGCCACCTGTTTTTAGTATGAGAAATCAAGCAGTGGCAGCAGCGGAGTTAGTCTCCAACTCTTGTTCCACATCCTCAGTTTCTGTTGGCTCACCACCATCTCCTGCTCCTTCATTGATGATGTCAATGCCCAGACCTGTACTGACAGGCGCAAGTAACATAAATGTTTTGAGCAGCAGCAGCATTCCGCTGTACAAACCTCTGAGCCACAATCAAGCACTTGGGTTTCAAAGAGACGATGTGTGGACCCCTGTGGTGGATCCTGCCCCAGTTTTGAGGAACTCAATTTGGGCACAACCTGGTCCGATTTCTGTGCAACCCAGAAGGGCTGATCCAAGGACTCTACTTGATCTTGATGTTTTACTTAATGGAGATCACAGAAAGCTGCAGTTGCCAGAGCGGAAAGTTGTGAAGAAGATTGAGGCAGAAACTGAGATCATTTCAGAGCAGCAGCAGCAGCAATGGGCACAGGAGTTGAAGCAATCCCCACCCACAGATGCAACAACACTGGCACTCACTCCCAAGGATATGAATCCACCAGCAATGCAGCAGGCAGTAACACTTGACAGAACTAAATGGAGTGTGAGTCCAGTGGGCATGCACAAGAATCTAGCCAACAGAACAATGAGTATAAGAAGAGTGGTGAACATGAGAAAACAAGCACCCATTGCGCCCCCTCTTTGCTCTGTCTGTAACCAGAAATCACCAGAATTTGGGAAGCCGGTGCGGAGGTTTACCTATGCTGAGCTGCAGGAAGCGACAGACAACTTCAACAAAAATAATTACCTGGCACAAGGAGGTTATGGATCAGTGTACAAAGGGATTCTTCAGGAGGGCCAGTTGATTGCTGTGAAACAGCACAAGATTGCAAGCTCACAAGGTGATAAGGAGTTTTGTGCTGAGGTGGAGGTTCTCAGTTGTGCACAGCATCGAAACCTTGTCACTCTCATTGGTTATTGTGTTGAGGATCACCTCCGTCTTCTGGTCTATGAATTTGTCTGCAATGGATCACTGGACAGACATCTTTCCTGTAAGTGATCAGTCAACTTTACACCCATCCTGTCAGGGTTTTTGCATTTTTTGCTCTCATCTCCAAGGATTTCTGCTTTTATGATTGCACAAAAGTGAGTGGGCTTGCCTATCAAGAGCTTTGTTCAAGTCACCTGGCTGATCAGTACATCTATCGTAACTGCAGCCAAAAATAAAGAGGTCTTGCTTTGGAAGCACAGGCAGAAAATTGCTCTTGGAGCTGCAAGAGGCATCCGGTACTTGCATGAAGGTGGGTCGTCTCTCTCCTTCACAAATGTCCTAACTTCTGTGCTTTTTTTTTTATTACTTGAAAATGCCAGCCAATATTCTGTTGTCATTGGGTTATTGATTGACACTTCTGTTGCCATGCTTGTTGTTTCATGATGAAGAGTGCCGGGTTGGTTGCATCGTGCATCGAGACATGCGACCAAATAACATCCTCCTTACGCATGACTTCACACCCATGGTGGGCGACTTTGGACTTGCACGGCGGCAGTTCAATGGAGAAACAGCAGAAGAAACCAGAGTGATTGGCACCTTTGGGTATGTGACTTTTGTAATAAGAGCCTGGAATTTATGAGGGTGAGCACACATAGTTTTTAGTAATATAAAACACCGGAAGTGTTGCATGTTTGTGTCAGAACTGTTGAAGAAATCATCACGGAAGAAATCGAAGTGCGCCTTTGGCACTCTGGCACTTAGAACATCAACATGACTTGTGTGGAACACATATGAACTGAATTCTCTTTGTTTTGTGGCACATGACTCAGGTATCTTGCACCCGAATATGCAGAAACAGGGCAAATCACAGATAAAGCAGATGTGTATGCTTTTGGTGTTGTGCTGTTGGAGCTTATTACAGGATGCAAAGCAGTTGACAACTCCAGCAATGCTAGAGGAGAACGTTGCCTCACGGAGTGGGTCAGTGATGTACCAAAAACGCTTCTGTTTCTTAGTTCATGAACCCTTTATGGTTCCTGGCTTTGTGTACCTGGTTTGAAATCAAGTTTAGTGTTCTGATTGGCTGTTTTGGGTGTGAACTAAAACTTGATAAAGCCTGATATATTAGAAAGATGATAAGCCACATTGACAGTGGGTTGTGTTTGGAAAAAAAGCATTATATAGTGGAATTGTTGAGCACCCAAGAATTGTTTTTTTCTTTTTTTGCAGGCAAGACCTTTTTTGGATCGCTATGCAAGTGAGCTGGTGGATCCTCGTCTCAGAAGTTCAGGCTATGATGAATACGAGATGCATTGCATGATGCATGCTGCCAGTCAATGCATCAAGAAAGATCCAACCATGCGGCCTCGCATGACACAGGTAAAGACCTCTATGAGACTGTTCAAACACTTTTCACAGGTCTTCTTGATAGTGAGGATCTGATATCTTAGTATATGCATTTGTTGCAGGTGCTACGCATTTTGGATCCTTCACAGGACAAGGACACACCATATGGTATCGGGTCAAAAAAAGCAACATCTGATCAGCGTCCACCTTTTCCACCTCCCACAAGCAACAATGGGGGGAATAGAACATCTAGAATTTCACCTGGCAGTGAGTTAGACTCCAACAATGAAGATCAGCAGCCACCATTGGTGCAAACTGGTGTCTGGAATCAAGTACCATTGCCAGGTCGCAAACCAAAATCAAGCCGGATGAGGTGGAAGCCTGAGAGAAGTTCATCCGCCCCACGGCTATCAAATGACAAAGGTACAAGCAACAAGGACATCACAGACGTTGTTATACTCAGGAGAACTTCATTATCATATGAAAGCATGCTTGATGATGTGTAAGGATTTTGAGATTAGGTTAGCCTCCAAAGGCTCAATCAATAATAACCCTAAACCCTAAACCTGGGCTTGTTTTAGACCACCACCCACAATGCCAATAATGATGATGAGAGTTAATCAATCTTCCCATCTTGCATGTTCATTTCAAAGTGGGTCCTGCAGTTTGAGTCAGAAGAAAATAGACAGAAGGGTAGATAAACCATGTGGATTTAGGGCAGAAAAGAGTTAATAGATGTTTTGCACACAGTGTAGCCCCCTTGTATACTAACATGTGAGCAAAGAGCTAGGCATTAGTCAGGCTTGGTATGTTGATGGGGCACTTTGTGGTCACCATTACATGTGACTTGCAAATCTTGCACGTGTCCTTGAGATAGTAGATAGGTAGGAAGCGGTAGATGATAGTCACAAATTAAATGTGAAATGTCTTGCAAATTGCAACTATGGTGAGAAGAGGCATTGTCTGTTGTGTAGTAAAAGAAGATTCTGTTCTTGCTGTTTGCATTACAGAATCTCTCCTCATTTTTCTGCTGCGATTAGCATCTTCAACTGATGTGATAACTCCTCTGACTGATATGCATGTTGATAATGCCCAATTCCATGTCCCAGAAAAATTCGTATACCTACTAGTTGAATGAGCAAGACTGCAGCAAGGTCACATATTGAAAGCTGGGAAAAAAATGCAAAACTTATTCTGTCATTCAGATTCACATCATGTCCTTAAAACAGAATTTATAATTAAATTGATAAATGTGAAGAGCATACAAAAGAGACCATAGAGAAAAAAACTCCTGATCTGTTCCATAACTGCATTTATACATAGAGCTTCAACTCTCTCAGAAAGAGATCAAGCTCAGAATCAGTTCTTCAACAAAATAGCTGCCTCTCTCTGTTAGCCAGATGCAATCAGGACATTTAGCATGTGTCCAAATTTCAACCTTAATTCTGCAGGAGTCAGTGAGAAATCTAAATCTTAAAAATTAATCTGTGAATGTTTTAGATGCCTGGGCCCTCATAGTAGTGGCCAACATAAATGAACACAGTTCTACTCTGTCTAGAGGCAAAGTCGAAAAATACAGATTGTAACCAGAAATGCTCAGAGTCTTTGTTTGCCTTTGTCTGCTTGCTGCACAGAATGTTCTCAAACGAGTGGAAGACTGATGTACTTGGTGGTGCTTGAACTCCTGCACATCTTCAGTAACTGCAACCCACCCACACACATTCATTCAGCCACAGGAGTAACAACAACATTGAAGTACTTAAGATCGATCTATTGTGGTATCAAGTGGCAAAAGACCCACCCACCCACCCCATTCCTTGAGTATTGAGCTGTCACCCAACTTCATTTGATATGTAAAATCCAGCATATGTGCGGCATTTTGGAATTATACAGAGAGTGCTTCCTTTATGCCCGGATGTGGCACCTAGACATTCATGCTGCATGCAAGGATGTGAGCTTTACATTTGAAATGCAACATGGATTTCAGCTCAGCACTTAGCATTTCTTTTGCAAGCTTGATCTGTGGCTGGGTACAACCTCTCACCCTTGGTACCTACCTATCTATGTCAGGTCTTAGGGTTTAGGGTTTAACTTCAAAACCTATACCTTTGTGATGGCTAGCTATCATGAAAAGGAATGCAAGCCATGATCTCTGTAGAAGCAGTCTAGCTTGCTAAGAATTACTTCAGATCTAGCAGGTCACTGTGGATGTGTGAAGCAACAACTGACGGATCACATTCTTGCAAAATTCATGAGATGTGAAGGATGACGGACTAGGGATCATCACCTTCTTAGTGACCCCTGTTGTAGAGTAGCTCTTGACTGAAGCTCCCGGGCCTGCTGCCCTTGGCATCTTTAAGCTCTGCGACCTCCTCAGCTTGATAAGTGCAGGTTCAGCTCGCAATGGGATCAGAGACATCACAAAGGCCTCTTCATCCGTGGAAGAAAACTTGACCTGCTACAGACCCAGGAGCGCAATGAAAAAACCATCCAACAAGCAGAGAAATGGAGAGGGATCGAGCTCATCGGACTGAATCAGGTCTAGAGAATCCCAGCGGGCAAGTACCCACCTCGTCGAATGTTTTCTCCCGGAGACGCATTTGGCGAATGGTTTTGGTGGCCTGCCGGGACTTGGAAGCCAGCTGGGAGATTCGCATCCTCCGCGACTGGTGCTTCATGAGTTCATGCGGGTCACACAGGTCGCCGAACTTGGCAGTCAGCCTCTCGGCTGCCGCCTTGCTTACATGCTGCACATTACTAATACCCATCACCACGACCAGTACGCGCCACCCACCACGCCACACACACACAAACACAACGGATCCCGAAAACAACCACCACCAATTCTCGATAACACTCCAAAACTGCTCACAAAATTCCAGCTCGGAATCCAAAATTCAATGCAGCAGCTTTGATTCAGATAGAGCCAACACATACATCAATCCGCTCAGTATAGGTTCACAATGCAGCGCATCTTGTTCTGGAAATCCTCGGTGCAGCTTGTCAATCTGGAACCAACAACTGAGCGAAAAACCAAAACGAAACAAAACAAAACAAGAAGAAGACCGGAATGATTATTGTTCTCTGACAAGTTCTGGAACGGGTAAAGCCACAGACACAAATAAGAGGACGCAAAGCACAACACCACAGACAGCGAGAGACAAGAAGAGATCAAAAACAAGGGAAATTGGGTTGAGAATTGATAGAAAGCTTCAACGACGCAGCGGCTATGGCGGCGGCGTGCGCAGTCTTTACGCAGCAACGGTCAGTAGAGTCGTGCAACGGTTACAAGGAAATCCGGTCGACCCTGGGTCGGTAGGTAGACCCCGGCTTTTAACTACATTACCAACTGAAGAGGAGCTTTTCATGGATGAAAAAAATCCAAAATTAATCTTAATGTCATGTTATCTCATCCATGAGGCTTAGCCTTTTACATTCTTAAATTGCAGCTTGCTGTCAAGTGATCTGACATACCTATTAAAGATTTTACTCTCTCTCTCTCTCTCTCTCTCTCTAGCTATTCAAAGCTGCATGGATGACAAAAACTTCCACCCCTTGGACTGGCTTGGAGACCCACCTCCCATTTTCATTTCTAAATTCTAATCTGTTATTAATTGTTGTTGTTAGCTTAATTACAATTTGCATCAATTAATTAATTAGGCAATTTGTTATTCAAGTAAGGAATTCACATGAGTATTTTCTTTATCTATTTCCATTTCTTCCTTTGTTTTTTTCTAGTGCTTTTTAAAATTCTAATAAAAAGTTTGGCAGGCTTACAGCAAACAAATGGGAAAAGATTTAGTTTTGTATTACTTAGCCAATGACTAATAAGGGTCTCTTTCCATTAGGCCACTCTGATCACACAAATTCTGCCCCCGACAACTTTTCATTACATCTTTCCATTAAAATGTGATAGCTGATAGCTGTTATCGCAGTCGTCTTATAGCTCTATAGCTCAAGCATTGCCAAAAATGCAGACCTATGAAAGCTGTATATCTTAAGGAAACCCTTCAATAAAGTTTTGTAAACGTTTCCACAACAATAACTAATTGTAATGTTCACAAGAGTTGCAATTCTGAAATGGACATTGACTGTTAATGCAGCAAAGATTTCGGTTGCTTTTCATTACCTTGCTGTCATCACAATATCTCTGGGTTTGTCAATTAAGTGTAACTGACTGAATGAATTGTTCACCATGTAGGGCAAGAAACAAAACAAAGAGAAAAGACATTTATTTTATCAATAATATGCAACTTAGTTGCTCTTCACCATGTAAGGAAAATTCCAAGCAAAACAACAAAGAGTGAAGACAAAGGTTTCTTTTTTTAACATATAAATTTTACCACTGAAGGGGAGGAGACACGAGACTCTCACACTACTCTCACACTAATTGGCTTTCAGTTTGAATCAAAGTTTTTTTCATATAGAGTTTTTCATATAAGTCTCAACCTTATTATTTGTCACATTCTGAAGTGTGAGATTGCAATCACAACAACTTAGTAGATATAAGAGCCCAAAGTGCCTTAAGACTAGTATATAGTCTATAGTGATTCTCCAGCAAAACAAGTTTGTACCCAAGTTGGCATATAAGGCTTGCTAAGTTGGGAAGAGGCTCTCAGTTACACTATATTTGGGCAGTGTCAAACTGCCAGCTCTGGCTTTGCACTCAAGCTTTCCCTAAGCCCTAGTGAAGAAGGGTCAAAGAGACTCCCATAAGTCTTACCAGCTTCAGCTATTGTCATATTTTGATGATCTATTTCGCATTCAAGCTTTTGCAATTTTACCCACCCACTGGGCATTAAGAAAATGACTGTCTTCTCTTGCTTCTATCATGTCCATCATTATCTTCTGATATAGCAAATGTGCAACGTTATCAAAATTTCCCAAATAACATTGCTTTGAACACTCAGTTATATTATTGTCTTTCAACCCCATCTAATTCTTTGTTTGTCTGTACCTTGAAAGCTCCCTTGAATGCTGAACAAGTTGTTTGAATTGGACCCTGGGAATGCCACAAGCTATGACATGCTAGTATCATACATTTCTGCTGCTTTTGCGAATAGAGTACTCAGTGCAACTGCTCAAATTCAAGAGAAGAAACCTGTTGTGAAAAAACAGACTCATGACAATTTATGCACTAGCTTCCTAAATCTGCAGGATAGTACATTTTCCTACTTCTTTGAATATATTTGTCTCACATTTGAACTAAAAAGTGTCTTGAGAATTGACCTCCACCAAACCCATGAGGCAGAAAACAGAAAGCTCACAGCTCATGTTGAAAATGGGACCCATGAAATCTAAGTTCCACATTGTGCTCCACCAAACCTCTGAGGAACATTACTTTCACAATCAGCAAGCTTGCATATTGTGTTGAAAATGGAACCATGGAAAAGTTCCACTTTACCTCCAAAAACAAAACTGATTAATTCCCCTTCATTCATTTCCATCACATGCATCAATGCCCAAGAGATCCAACTTTCACATTACGAGCTCATCATTCATATAGAGAAAGAGTTGCTCTAGGAGCAAAGAGCCATGAAGGGACAAGATAAAAAGTGGAGTAAAAAATAGAACTTCAAGGGAAAGACCAGACCTCCCCATATGCCTGAACCGTAGGAAAATGGTGAACAAGCCCAGTTCATCTATATGGACTTGGGAATGTAATTCACATGGATGAACTACTTACATGTGAACCAAGGGATTCCCCCCGACCTGTAGTTACCCCCTTGAACAGCCCAATGCCAGCGACTTTCTTCTTGAGCTTGGACTAAGGTTAGATCACAAAACTTGATTGAAACATGACATCACTAACAGACAGATTCCTATCTGTGACAGTACCAGCTGAACAACTGTCAAAATACTTTCAAGTTCATGTCTCAAGTTCAGTTGGGTACTTACACTGACTTTTGGTCCCAACAGTTGCATGTTTGCAATATTGAGGTGTTCTCCACTGGTACACATGGTGCACAAAGCAGTTGATGTATCCCAAGTCTGTATGGTCTTAAAAATCAGTGCAGATTGGTCATAAGGAAAAAACAATACTTGGATGACAAGCACTTGCTCAATTTGTTGGCTTTGCTTTTATAACTGCACAAACAAACTACATATCTACTTTGAAAATGGAGAAACACTAGTCACAAAATAGACCTACAAAACTCATCCAGCCTCAGGTAAAACCTCTATTGTGGAAGACAGGACAGGCCATACAATCCATGATACAAGTAGTGGAAGGCTTCTAGATCTTGGCTCTGTTCAATACAGAAGGCCCATCTGCAAGAATCCTCTCATATACATTCCTGATCTTAAGCCCAGCAATTGTTTGAAACAACCCAGTGCCATTGTTGCTTCCAGGGAAATCACCATGCTTCAGCATCTGTTGAGTGATTTCTCCATAGAACCTAGTGGAGATGTTGCTGAGATGACTTTCCACATATATCAACTCATCAAGCTTATCAAACTGGCCATCCATCTCCAGCACAGATACCTGCTCAACACCATGCCAGACATGTCACTTGTAAATAGCCTGCCCATCTGACATTCAGACTCTCCAGAATCTGTAACATGTAAACTTAGCAGTGCCTAATTCTGCATGAAGCCACTCATCTGACCTGCTCACTGGGCAGAACTTTCTGCTTTTCCCTGGGTTGTTCCAAATTAGAAATGCTGTTTCCAACTGCTACTACAGTCTTTGCATCTCCATGCAAAGAAAAACAAATGAGAGTTCAAACATAACAATCATGTAGAACCAGGTTACACAGTACCTCATTGCCATAGTATGTATCTGGTCCATAAAAGAACTTGATGCCTGGATAAGAGCATGTGAGTTTGCGACCGCAAGGAATCCAATTAATGGTTGAACCTTCGTCAAAGAGATATACTGGCTCAAAGTATTTCACACCCTCCTTCATCACCATGCGCACACGCAGCACTTTGCCCTCATTATCATCCGGGATCAACTGGGTTGGCAACACTTGAATCACAGCATCTGCATACTGTTTCTGTGGATCTGTACACATAACACAAATCGATGAACTATGCACATTTCTGCCAGTGATAGCCTGGCACTGAAAATATGTCAAAAACCTGAGTCTGACTTTCAATGATCCCAGCAGCCAGTGATAGTGTGGCACTGAAAATATGCCCAAAACCTGAGTCTGACTTTCAATGATCCCAGCATGTAAGCACTGAGCAGGCAGTAAATATGGGACAAAGCACATGGACTGCATACCAATGTAGGCATCAAAATCCGGCTTCCGGGCCCTAATGCTTGCCTTAATGCTCTCCAGGCTGTGTCCTCGCTCAGCCATATCACGCTGAGATATATGCATCCAACATGTGTGTTATGATTGTATTCACAGAAAATGCAGATAAACAGCATAATTTGCACCTGAGAAACTACAAGGCTGAATATAATAGCAATTGGAGGATATGATCATGACACTTTAATCACGCACTTTTGTCATCCAAATACCCAGGCCAAAGACAGACTCTCTGCTTCATGCTCCACAACCTCTAGAAGGGATGGCCTGTCAGATAATTTAGACGGTTGCTAAGGAAAGAAGTCTGAAGGACTGGAACTTTGTGTAACTCTTTGGACAAGGAGGTGCTCAACTGCTATAAGGTAGAAGCGGGGAAGCTTGTCAAACCTGGATTTTCCAAGCAAATTTGACATCGTCACTGATGTCCAAATAGATGCTGAAATCGAGTAGAGATCTCACTCTCTCGTCGTACCTGTCCAACATCAACACGGCGTCCATTATTTCACATGATTGGACCAAAAGTAGAGCAACATTAGGAAATTCGTAGCAGCAACAGGAGGCACAGTAATAAGACAACCGCAGAGACTTGATATCACAATATCGTAAACTGAAATACGCGGCCACGATGATGGACGGTCAAGCCCTGAAAATAGATTTCAGACTTGCGACGGCAGGCTAATTGCTGAAGTCTTTTTGCATTATGACTTCAACAGATCATACCGCATCCGGCAGATGGCAGTATTGCAGTTGCTGGAGTTTTGATCCTGTGATGAATCTCCTCAATTGCAATCACCTTGCAAGAATTCGAAGTCTTTCGAGCGAGCTTTGGAGCGCAATAGGGACAGAGGATAACATTTTCACAAATGCCGCAATTCTTTTCAGGTTCGACAATCCAACTGGACTCCGCATGTACACTTTGCAAAAAAAATAGTCACCATGGCGAGGAGAATCAAGGATGCCGGCACTCACATGGGATGAAGCCCCTCGATGACGAGAATCTTGGGAGGAAGGATAGTCTCAGGCGGATCCAGGAGACCAGACACATGGTTGTAAATCGGTTTCTCGACGGATTTGCCTTCCTTGAGTGCCTTCACCTGCTCGTACATGAGATCGAAATTGTTGGCTCTGGGATCCAAAGCGGTCACTGCCTTCTCCTTGCGTCCATATCTATCCAGCGAGTGGTAATCATCCAAGCAGATGACCGTGGTAGTATCGCTAATTAGAGTATTGGAATCGGGATTCCCTCCCCTCGGCGGTGTAGCCGCACCTCCAAAAATGCTCGTCAACCTCCGCATGAACGTACTCTTGCCGCAACCAGAATCAGCCGCCAAGCCAATCACCACTGTCTTCTTCACCGGTGCCACCTTACAAGTGACCACAAACGCACGCCGCCGTCCCAGTCCGAATCCTCCTCCTCTCCCGCCACTGCTACGACAATGACCATTCACACGCATCGTCAACGTTCTAAGACTCTCCGCATGCGTACCACTACTCGCCAGACCACTCTGTTGTCCATGGAAATGCGACTGAAGCTGCAATTGGCTCAGAGAAGAAGAAGAAGTGGCTGCTGCTGCTGCTGCAGCTGTTGCTGAAGTACATGCCATGGCTGCAGAATTCAGAAAGGTAATCTGAGAGAGACAGAAACAGAGACAGAGACACTCGAGTAGTTACAGAAAAGCGCGATGGCACTTGCAAAGGACTAGCGATGGCGCAAAGGACTAGACTGACTGACAGCCGCGGCAGCAGCAGCAGCAGCAGCGCTCCCTCCCCCTCCCACAGCCTTATCCCCAGCCTTACCAAATCTAGGGCCGGGCGGGGCTGGTGCGACAGTCCCAGCCCGTTCCCGTGATTGGTCAGTCACGATAACACGCAACGAGGTACCTATGGCCATCGTCTCCCGTGTTTCCCGCAACGATAATCGTGCATACCCAATCAGGTGGAGCCACGTGCCAATTAGGGCACCTGGAATACCCACCCCCATTCATCACTATTTATTTACTTACTTATTTAATTATTTCCTTTGGAATGCAATATTCCCAGGAAATCCAAGGTATATCATATATGGGTATTAATTTTATATTTCAATATGGAATCTGGATGGACTTAAAATGTAATATATTTTATATTTTTAAATTAATGTTCCAGCTCCTAACTTGTACATGCAATTTTTTCAAGAGTTTTTAATGTCAAGTCTTCAACCCCTTTGGTCTAATGATGGTGTTGTTATTCCCTTTGATGAAACATATGAACTATTAAATTACTTGTGCTATGGTGAGAACATCATGACAACAATATCTATAGACTTGGGGAAATTCCTATCCATTGTCCAATGGTTTTTTACATTTAATTATATTTGATTATCTTTTTAAATTTATGTAATAAAAATAGTTGTGTATGTTTATATATGTCATTCATACCTACTTACAAACCTACCTAGTACTTGTTTGGACCTATAGAAAAGCCTACATATGACCCTTTTGTGCCTACCTTTTCCCCTCTACCTCCTATTCTTTCATAAGTCTTTTCATGTTTCATTATCTTTTTCTCCAATGTCTTTGTAGCTCTCTTTGTTTCTCTTTCCAATCTATACATATGCAAAGGAATGCAAGACTTTGTGGAAAGCTTTATTCTTTCATCTTCATGAGGCCTTTATAATGTTATTGGGTTACCACTTAAAACATATTCAAGATTTGGATCCGTAACAAATAGTGTGCTTGGGCATTGCCAAAGTAGCAAGCATCGCATGTGCATAGTTTGTGGTCACTTCTTGTCAAGTCAAGATTAACCAAGGAAGAAGTTTGCAAGAGAAGAGAAGGTTGAAATCAACATTGTTTTTGCTCAAGTAAGGTAATACTAATTTTGCATTTTTTTTTTAATGCTTCATCATCTTCAATTTTTGCATTCTAAAGTCCAATATTCATTGAAGTGGGTGTTTTTTCTCCTTTTTTTTTCTTTTTTCTTGTTTCCTTTTTTCTCGGGTGCATTTTCAATTCAAATATTCCAATATCTTGAATTTTTGTTTTCCTGCATTTTCAATGCTAATATTCGTTCTCTTGGATTGTTTTTGTCTGTGGTTTTTTGGGGCATTTTTTAGTTCAATATTCATATTTTTGGAATGTTATTTTTATGCATTCCCAATTCCAGTATTCACAGGTATTTTATCTTTTTTTACATTCTCAATTTTAGTAATCTCTTTCTTAGATTGATGCTCTTTTGC
>Ga0209208_10005839_pt1 | contig 17058 bp, 14 predicted proteins | sample S1TSphfallax_3_FD_187694 | JGI IMG/M metagenome (GOLD analysis project Ga0209208, IMG submission 187694) | Host-associated microbial communities from peat moss isolated from Minnesota, USA - S1T2_Fd - Sphagnum fallax MG (SPAdes) (version 2) | ecosystem: Host-associated > Plants > Peat moss >...
TCCAATATTAAATGAAGCATCAATTTAAACCAATTCAATTGGATTAGCTTTGAAACTTCACATTCATGTATTGTAGATTTGATTTAGCTACTATACACATAGCATGACATCTTTTAGGACATTAAATTAAATAGTATGCACTTTAGTTTATATTTCTATGACACTTGTAATTTGAAAAGGCCAAAAGGGTTGGTCCATTTGCATTAACATGGACAACAAATATTGTACTTTTTGCTCAAGTCCATTTTTGTTATGGGTTTTGTCCATTCTATTCAAAATAGATATTGAAATGACATGTCCGAAGTTTGTTGTGAACATGGTTCTTAATCTTGTATTCGTCATTTACCAAAAACATGGTAGTTCAAATATACAATGTTCAATTCAAGAGATATCAAGATGGGGTAGGTTAAATCTCCAACCTCCAACATTGAATTTGGTAAAACCTTGATAGAAGTTGCCATTCTTTCAACCAAAAGTCTTGTGGGCTTTTCCTTGTATCAACCCAATGTATTTTTTTTCAATTGGGTTACTCATAATGAATTTCAACAACAATCATGGAATCTTCTAATGATCAATCACACTAAACCCTATTTTCATTCTTTTTTATGCACAAGAGAGGAAGTGTGGAACATCTTTTGTGAAGTGGTATGCCATTGATGCATTGACTAGTTATGAACAAGTCGCAAAAACATTTGAAACATATGAAAATTTAAATGCATGTTGTTTTAAAGGGATTATCGATCATCACCCATATCATTTGGTGAGCCCATGAGGCACATTGATATTAACCCTTGGATCGATGCATGGTTGGGTGGACCAATTTGGGTTTCATGCTAGCTAATTATGCCTTGGGGTTGTTATTGCAATGCCCATGTCATTTTATATGTTTAAACATTTATGAAAATAGACTTGGTTAAAGATCTTAACTTGAATATTTACATGATGCACAAAATCATTTTACAAAATTTGAAAAAATCATAAAAACTATGGACTTTTGAACTCAAAATTCATGAATTGCACCTTTGATTGCCATTTTTATGTGGATTATGCTACATTTCATTGACTAATGGGGTGTGTGTTATTGACTTGGAATTAATAAGATATCATATAATAAAGCATAGGAATTAAATTTTGAAACTATACTTATGGATTTTAAAATGGGTTAGTCATGAACGTTTTTTCATAAGTCCATATCATATTGGAAGAAGAAATATTTTATGATTTTTACTTAGATGATTAAAAAGATAATAATTCTAGATGTGTCATTAATGACATGGAAAAAATATGGAGGAAATCAATGTAAACTAGTTGGCAAAAGGTTGCTTCAATTGATAGTCATGACTTTGATCATGAAAATTGATAACTAATGATTTTAAATTAACTTTTTGGATATTGATACCATGTGTGGTTCAATTTAAATTTAAAAAAAAAAAATCTTCTCAAGTTAATTATGAAAAAAGAAGAAATAATGGCCAACACTAGTTTGTACTTGTGAATATTGGAGTTAGCGTATTATCATATGGTGCGAAGTGGGCCAAGGGGAGGAAAATGAAGTGACAGAACAAATGCGAACATTAGTGTATCAAACATTTTGAATGGGGGAGCTTACACAAGCGTCAAGCAAAAAGGAAAAAAAAAGTTAATTAGGACTTTCAACCAAAGCAAAAAGAAAAACAAAAAAATTATGTAAAGGGTTGGCAAACATTATTAAGAGGAATTTTATTTATTTATTTATTTCCCCTCCACAAAAGGGGCATGTGTTTCATTTCCCCAAATTGCCCACCTCTTTTTTTCATGTGATATTATTGCTAGGTGTCATGGTAAAAAAAATGATTTTTTGGGGGTAACATTTGAAGAATGAAACATTTTAAAAATAAGCACTTGCTTGAGGCATAATCAAGTTTATTATAATCTCATGGTGGGGATTGAGGTAGGGAGTGAGAAAAATGAAAGAAAGAAGGTTTTTAAAAATGAAACTATATAAGCCAGACCTTTCACTTTTTATTTCATATTCATTTTCTCAATTTGTGGGAGCTCCATTTTTTTTCTCTCAATTGAGGTTTTTTATATCTCTCATTTTTTTCTTAAAGTTATTCATATTTTTAAAATTTCATTTGTGGGAGATTGTTTGGTTTTCATTTGTTTTTATATTTTTATATTTTTTGGTTTGTAGGTTGGTTGGATTATTTATTTATTATTATTGCCTTGTTTTGGTTTTGGTTTTATTTTCCAAGTGGGTTTCTCATTTCTTGCTTTCTTTTCTAATGTTTTATATTTGCTTTCACTTTTTCATTGTTAGGGTTTGCCATTTTTTTTTGCCCTTTTTTTTAGGTTTTTTCTTGGTTGTGTTTTAAAGTTTTAAAAAGATTTTTGGGGGATTTTTTTCTAGGGTTTTTTAAAGGTTTTTGTTTCCGATATTTTTTTGGAATTTAATCTAGGGTTTAAAAAAAAAATTCTTTGTAGGGTATTTTTGGGGTTAAAAAATGCTTCATGGTATGTAGTAGTGGTTATGATATTTATTTATGAATAATGATGAACAAATGTATCAAAAGATGGACACGTAACATCAAATTGTTTATGTGCTATGGTTGTAAGCATTAATACATTGGAGTTATTCAATGCAAATGAGTTGGAGCCAAATGCTAAATAATTGGTTGATTGAAATGTGAGTGTTTGGGACGTGCTCAACACAATGTGAACAATTCTAGGTTTGTTCAAGATTTTAACAAACTTTAATTTGTTAAAATTTGATGATTTATTTACACTAGTGGTCCCCATCAATTAGGCCCATGCAGAGATCCATTGGGGAAACTCACATTATGATAGGACAATTGACTAAATTGACCCACCAACAACTTTAATTCATTTTGTACATGGAACATGACATGATGACATAGTTATGTATGATGCACTCTTGTGGAATTGGAGCAAAATTGGAATTTGTGATGATATAATTTTCATTACATCTTGCATTTGTGAAATCATAGGTGATAAGATTAGTTAATTTATTGCTAAGGAATGGTTTCCCTTAATATTCACTTCCTTAGTGATATTGAATTCATTAATGTGACTTTCATCCATATCCACAAACTTTGGAACAATGATGCCCATTATGGTTCAATGAATGTAAGAAAATGTATTGTATGAACATCATAGTGGTCTTGGACCGCCATGGTTTTTGACCACTATGGATTGTTCATTTACTTAAATATTGGGTATGTTGGCTCATTTTATGATGTGAACATCTTGTGCAAGTTGGACTTGTATACAAATTGGCATTGGTTTATTTGTACATATAGATGAGTACTTTGAGTGCTTATTGAGGGACTTATTTGATCATAAACTTCCCATCCCATGATTGGTAATGGAGAATTGTTTTTTCATGAGTTTGTATGTTTTGCACACAAATGTTGTGCATTTAAAATATGGATGATGCATGTATAAGTAAGATGACATATTTTCATATGGATTTCATTTCATTTCATACAAGTAAGTTCATTTCATGTGGATATTTGCATGAAATAACTTGTTGTAGAAACCAAAAATAAACCATATACCCAAGAATAATATCTTTAGAAGTTGAGTTGTCCATTGCAACAATCGTAAAACATTTCATCCCCTTTTACCAAACTTTCTACTAAAACCATGATGCTATTAAAGGTTGAAAAGCTCTATCTTCACCTCCAAAACTTGGCAATCTTATGTTCTAATCTGGAGTTTCATAAGAAGATGCAATTAGAGCTCCTCCATTTCTCCCAACACTACTTTCACCAAAGCTCTTGTTACAATGTTTGAACTTTCCAAACTTTCATCTCTAGTTTTCTTCAACTCTCTAGAAGTCGACACTCAAACAACTAGCTCACCTATTGACAACCTCTTGCGCTCTCATAATCTTAGTGCCCTTGTAAACTCTCACTCATACAAAAAATCTAAGTGTTGCTATCACAAAAGACTCTCATGTGATGAACAATGATACAATCCTTGTTGAAAGGTTTATGTGAGCCCGCATGAGCACCAAACTCTTTCAACTAAAAACAAAACATGGGACCAAACTAGTTTCACCACCGATTTCACTTTGAAAAAAAACTAGTTTGGGTCCCTATGATTTTCTTGTCTCCGTTCTTCACCCCAATTACACTTTTCATCCCCTAAAATGAGGAAATTAACCCACCCTCACCCCTAATTCCCTGCCTTTATGGAGAATTTCTCAAACACTTGAAGGGGGGGGAGGGGGCTTAGGCAATCACCAAGCAAAAAAGAAAAAAATGCAAGGTCATTGGCATTTTACCAAGTCATTACCAAGTCCTGACTTCTTAATTTGACCCCCAAATATTTACAAGGTAAATTTCATACAACTAGTGGGTGCCCGTGACCTTCGGCCATTGTGAAGTCCCCTGGTTTCTTTAAACTTGGTTTCATCCATCCCCTTAATCGGGACGGACAGTAGTTAAAAGAAAAAAAGCTTCCCCAAAATCCGTCCCGTCATCAAGCCGGACGGACATTTCATCCATCCCTTTAATTGGGACGGACAGTAGCTAAAAGAAAAAAAAGGTAGTCTTGGTCAATACAAAAAAAAATAAAAATTGATTCTGGGCTGTCCAAGGCCTAAATATTTTTTTCCTAGTCTTCCCCTAATCCATCCCGTCATCAAGCCGGATAGACATTTCATCCATCCCCTTAATCGGCCCTTATTCGTGACGGACAATAGCTAAAAGAAAAAAAGGTAGTCTTGGTCAATACAAAAAAAAAAGAAAAAGATTCTGGGCTGTCCAAGGCCTAAATATTTTGTTTCTGGTCTACCAAATCTTTTCCCTCAACAAATCAGACTGCCCCTGATTTCTTTTTTCTCTGGAGTCAGTTACATCTAGGGAAGCTCCACAGGGAACGGCAAGGTCTAGAAGAATCTGCCCACACACATAGACACCACCACTGTTGCTTTTATATATAAGATTAATCTCAAATGTGCTTAAATCCCCCTTATTACATATGTCCCTTGCAATGGCAAATAATCTGAATATTTTGTCCCTCTAGGTAATTTTGATTAAAAAATCATCAAGAGATTCTTCTCTATAATAATTATAGATATCTCCAATTGTTAATTGCATGCTAGTGTACAAAAAAGCCAATGTAAACATTTTTGAGTTTTGTAATATTTTCTATGTTTCAGGTTCTTTGCAAGAATACTTAAAATTTTCTTCAAAAAATGCTTCAAAGAATTGATTATATATATGCTTTGATAAAAATAAATTGGGATTTTTTAAAAACCTTGAAATGGGGAACCCCAAGTTCATTTCATGCAATCATGCCAATAGAATAGAATGTCTTCCCCTTTCTTCAACCTTCAAGAAGGTAGACAAAATGGAAGCACTTTTTTTCTTTTTCTTTGTTTTTGAGAAAAGGGATTAACACCCAACCAGTCCTTTTTTTTCCCCCTTTTATGAAAGTATGTAAGAGGACAAGGAAAAATAAGTGTAATCTTTTCCTTTGGACAAAGGAATTGGGATAAAATGTGGTGCTACTAATTTTTCCCTTTCTTCATTGGAAATAAGAAAAATTTTAAATAAAAATAAAATAAAATAAAAATAAAAATAAAAATAAAATTATATATTCCTAATTGTGTTCAACACCATTTTTGGCCTAGGCTACCTTAATGAGAAGGCCCCTTGTCATGAATTGTGAGGACTATGGACGGAGGAGCTCCTTGGTTGCTTATGGATGGTTATTTTTGCTCATAGAATTTGCTTTTGTGAATTTCATCTACTTGCTTCATTCTGTGTCAGAGAGTGTGTTTTGAAATTTATATTACTTGGAAGAAGTATGTGAAGATTACACAACAACCCATTTTAAAAGGAAGGCTACTTACATTACAGAACAAACACAAAGGGTTTTACAAAACCCTAAAATGATCAACAAGAAGTTTTGCTAGTTTCTAAATCCCAATTTTGCAGCATCATTTTTTCACATCAGTTGTAGGTAAGCTATTTTTCATTCTAGTGGGGGCTTCTTCACCTTTCCAGTTCTAAATGAAGACCCCAGAAATTTTGGCCCTTTTCATTGATACTCTCCCTTTTATTTTTGCTTAGTAGTTGTTTTAGCCTGCCCTTTTTTGCTTTCACAGATAAGCCAACTTTTAAAAAGCTATTTTCTTTTTTTTGCTAGGTTTTAAAAAGCTATTTTCTTTTTTTTTGCTAGGTTTTAATATAAAGTTCTCTTCCTTTATTAGAATTCCAAAAAACCCTTTGAATCCCTTACACCAAAAAAAAGGCCTCCATGCTGAATGTGTCTTAAACATGATTAATTGGTGTTAATTGGAATTAGCAAAAGTACCTATATCATCATACACTAGTGTTGGCCTAAGTGTTACCATGTCCTCAACTGATTTTTCCTCCCAAAACCTGGTTTTTTTGGGAATTTATTTGAATTTTCAGGGGGAGAAATCACTTAAAAATCAATATATCTCCCACATTCTGAATCCAAATCTCAGATAATTTTCATTAAATCCTGCTCATCAAGATCTTTCCAACAACACCAAAGGCACATTCCAATTCCTCCGAAATTTTCAGCTACAATTTAATTAAATTTTCAGTGAAAAAATCATTCAATATTCAAGAACTTTTGCACTGGGCAAGTCCAAACGCCATGAAACCAAGGCAATGCACCCCTCCTCCTCGAGAGCTTTCCAAAGAGACCAAGGATGCGATCTAAAGCATCCTGGTTCGGTGCATCTCATAAGTACAAACAAAACAAAATAAACAAACTACCTTGCTTCATAGATAGATGGGCTTGACATAGTAATTAATTAATTAATTTTGAAGATTTCATGTCAAAGATAAAAAATCCTGAACATTCCAAAATAAAATAAAATAATAAAAATAAATAAATAAAATAAATATATTTTACTTAAAAAAAAACTCCTTAAATTTTTATTTTTGGAAAGTTTCAACATTTCTACAAATAATATAATTAGTGTTGAAGTTGCCAAGGTACTATGATAATGGGTCCAAACTCTTCCAGTACAAATCATTTGGATATCTACATGTCTGAACCTTTCTTACTCATCATGGTATTGGAGCATCTCCACCCATACCCTTATTTGGGCCTTTACCAAAGTTTCACGAAACGGTACCCAATGTCATGAAACTTTACAGATACACTCACATTGGGGATGAAACAAGGGATTAGAGGGACAAAACTAGGGCCCAATGACAAGGTGACTTTAACTCTAGTTATGTCTTATAATGTGTCCCAAAATAACCTGCATGCTCTCGCAGGTTACACACCAGGGTGAACCAGCAGCACCCATGTTGGTTAGTTAGTGCCTTCACCTTGTCCCTGAGTTAGGCCTCCAAGTGGCCACACAAATCCCCAAAAATGTTAGATTTTAACTCAACACTTGATTTGTGTCTATTGCATGAGATATTTGTATTATTTAGAAATAAAATTTAAATGGATTTTTGGCGATTTTATGTTCAGGGCCTGTGGCGTTAACCCTACACTTCAGTTAACCAGGGGACATTATACCCGGAATATGGCGGTCTGATATATCCGGACCATGGCGGCCTCAGGAGTTGCTTTACTGCTGTTTTTGTTAGGCTACTCTCCATCCCATTCGCCAGCGCCGGCGGTGGTGGAGACTCCCGTTGCAGCTCCATGGCAACTTGGATGAGCCAGCGAGCCAGCGCGTGAGGCGGTCGAGACAGACAAACACACAAAAAAAACAGACTACGTTGTTCACGATTTGCGCCGAGAGATTGCGGAAATCGCGGGTTGAAATGGAGTCCCGGGGGAAGAAACAGCCGTAGGATGAAACACCAAGGCAAGAAAGCGAATGTTACCCCAAGGAGAAAGTGATCCGTTTGATGCAATGCCGCCAGTGGCGTGATCGAAGTTCCCGAGGTTGATCGGGAGGGCTGGGCGGAATAAAAAAGCAGCCACAGAAGGAACATGCACACACGGAGCACTACATAGGTACCAATGTTGTTGCCTTATTATTCCGGCGGCTGCTGTTTCTTCAATACAGCTTGCACATGAAGTGAGCGAGTGAGCGAGTGATCATGAGTGTTGTGGTGTAGTTGCAGCAAGAGAGAGCAGCGTCGCTTGTTGATTCGCAGCTCTTCTCTGCCTGGCTGCAATGGCGGTGGGGGCGGCCGCGGCCAACAACAACAACAACAACAACAACAACGTCGATGCATCCAACAAGGCCGAGCTTCCCAGCTTGCAAGATCTTAACAACGAGACCGTGGATTTGGTAATAACATCTTTTCATTGTTTCTTTTTTCATGTTGCTGCAATGAGCAAGATGGTTACTAGTTGCTTAGTTTCTTTCCAGCCTCGTTTGATACTTGCAAGATCTTAGCAACGAGACCGTGGATTTAGCAATAACGTGTTTTCGTTGTTTCTTTTCTCATGTTGCTGCAATGAATAAGACGATTCCAAGTTGCTTAGCTTCTTTACAGCCTCCAACGTTTGTTGCTTGTTGCTGCTGCTGGATTTTCTCGTTTACGTCCTGTTTCTGTATGCATGCAATGAAGATTAGTAGAGGAAAGAGCGTGCACGGTCGCTGTCTCATACTTTGTCGTTCAGTCGTATGTGAACCTCCGTCTTCGTGACCGTAGAAAATACTTGGGAGAATATCCGTAGTCTACCTGAGGTTGAGGAAAGTTTGATTTCAGCAAGAATAGGCGTATGATCTTCGACTGTGTCTGTCACTCACTGCAACTGTAGATTCTGTCAGCCCGCTTGTTTTGGTCATGAGATGGGCTCATGACGAGAGAGAAGGGAGAAGACGTTGAGAGAGGGGAGTCTTGGTGTGAGTGTTTCCATGCGTTATAACGAGAGGTTTGCACACGAGAAATATTCGACGGTGTCGCCTCTTGCCGCCTCGTTCCTGAAGATGCAAGCTTCAATGGAGGCTGAGAAAAGCAGAAGGATACAAAGCAGAGTAGAAAAGAAAGAATTGCTGAATTGATGACTGCAAGTCTTTGTGCAGGGAGAGTACGAATCCACTCACTCTCGAAAACCAGTATGCACTGTCAGCAACGAAAACAGAAACATAAAGAGAGAAAGAGACAGAACGATATGAGCAAAGCAAGTAGAAGAAATGCTGGCCGTCTTTAATCTCAGAGAGCCAACACAACACACTAGCAGTTTAGAAAGAGAGGTTGCGAGAAGTGATTTAGAGAGAAAGGGAGAGGAGAAGGCACGTGTATATTGCAGTTTGATATCAACCTTCGCTTGTGAATGGGAAGCAGGAAAATATCCCTATCGAGGAGGTGTTTGCACAGCTGAGGTGTACGAAGGAGGGTCTTACCACAGATGAGGGAAACAGTCGCCTTGCGATCTTTGGCTCAAACAAGCTTGAGGAGAAATCGGTACAAATTCTCCAACCATAAATTCCTTTCTCCTTTCTTTGTCCTGTTTTAGAGACAGTAACATACATACAGATAGATGGCAGCAGCCTACAGGGATCATCCATAAGCTCCAGGCTGATCCCAGAGCCAATTCAAACATTTCCTTTGTAATTTCACCACATTGAGAAATTAATTATCAATAGTTTGATCTAGAATGACAGAAAGCTTGAATTCTTTGTCTTGGAAATATGGTTTTTTCTTCCTGTATCAATGGAGGTACAGTGTACAGCCTTCGTCTTTTTTTCCCCCAAAATTGTGGATTCATTATCTTAAATCTTAAATCATTGTTTCTGATTGTTTGGGAAAGCACAGGTCTTGGGATGATGATTTTCTGGATCAGGCTTCTTTGTTGGCTATTGTTAACCTATGTTGTTGTGCAGGAAAATAAGTTCCTTAAGTTTCTGGGTTTTATGTGGAACCCATTGTCATGGGTCATGGAGGCTGCTGCATTGATGGCTATTGTGTTGGCCAATGGACAAGTATGCTTAACTCTGTAATTTGTTTTGTTGATCTCTGCTTTGCTATATTGTTTTTTCTTTGTTCATTTTTTCTTTGTGTTTTCTCTTGTCCTCTGCATTTCAGCTCTGATTGTGAAACACATCTGCAGGGCATGCCACCAGATTGGGAAGATTTCCTGGGTATTATAGTTTTGCTGCTTGTGAACTCTACTATAAGTTTTATAGAGGAGAACAATGCTGGCAATGCTGCAGCTGCCCTCATGGCTCATCTTGCACCAAAGACCAAGGTCTGTCCTCAACACCTATTGATTCGATCTCTCAATGCTGTTGCTCAAGCAAATTTGTCCTTTCTCCAGCATGGCAAGAACTCTCCATAAGCTATGGTGACAAATTCTTTTGCTTCTGTGATGAATCATGGCTTCAAGTAGTTGGAAGATTCCGATGCCTGGAAGTGACAGAGTGCAGTTGTTGAGTATGGTATTTTAAAACCTCTTATGAACTTACAAATATTCCATCAGAGTCTACCTGTCTTTCTTCTCTCACACCACAGTGAGTCTAATTCTACCCTTAACTTTCTTTGTGCTGTCAGGTGCTGCGTGATGGGACCTGGTCTGAGCAGGATGCTGTGATCCTGGTGCCTGGAGATATAATCAGCATAAAGCTGGGTGACATCGTCCCTGCTGATGCTCGCCTTCTCAATGGAGATCCTTTAAAAATTGACCAGGTGCTACACAAATATTTGTAATCAATGTAGACTTGCTCAGAATTGAAGATTTCTGCTTGTACACTGTAGAAGTGTCCTTGAACTGAACCTGTGATACTAACATGATGAGAAACTGATAGCCTGCTGGAGTTTTCTTTTAATCTGGTCTAGACTGAACAGCCCACCAAGCAACCTTGTTTTGTCACAGTTCATGCAACCTTTTGGAATCCCAAATTCTAGAGGAAAGATGCAGATTGTCAGTTTTTCTCACATAATCCGGTTTGCTGATGGTCTTTGGTTGGCCAGTCTGCATTGACTGGGGAGTCAATGCCAGCCACAAAGAAGCCAGGAGATGAGGTGTTTTCTGGATCTACATGTAAGCAAGGGGAGATAGACGCCGTTGTCATTGCCACTGGTGTGCACACCTTTTTTGGAAAGGCTGCTCACTTGGTTGATTCCACAAACAATGTGGGCCATTTCCAAAAGGTTCTCCCAATCTGTGTGCCACTTCTTCTGATATTCTTCTTGTCTCCATTGGCATGCTCCCCCCCTCTTCCTCTTCTTCTATCTTAGACACATCAAATGTGACAAACAAGATTTTTTTGGGATTTTGCAGGTACTTACAGCAATTGGTAATTTCTGCATCATTTCCATTGCAATAGGCATTGTTATCGAAATTATTGTCATGTACCCCATCCAGCATCGCCCATACCGTCAGGGAATCAACAACCTATTGGTATTGCTCATTGGTGGCATCCCTATTGCCATGCCCACAGTTCTGTCTGTCACCATGGCCATTGGTTCCCACCGACTTTCACAACAGGTTCTTCATTTCTTCTCCCGTTTTTCATCATTTGTACCAGTGTTATTTCATCATGTTGGTATGTCTACACATTGACAAGGGCATCTAACCCTTGCTGATTATAGGGCTGGTATTGTTCAAGTGATCATGAAACTATTTGCTTGAACACAGGGTGCTATTACGAAGCGCATGACTGCCATTGAGGAGATGGCTGGAATGGATGTGCTCTGCAGCGACAAGACAGGGACACTTACCTTGAACAAGCTTACAGTTGATAAAAATCTTGTTGAGGTAAATTAAATGATTAATCCAATCCAATTGTTGACTGAGATTGAGATACAGATATCAGATATCAGATTGAGATTGGATACAGAAAGCACTAATCCACTATCCAAAATGCTTGCAATCCAAAGGTCATCTTTTGCAAGATTAGTATAGTGCCAGCACTGGCTCTCTTCTTGATCAACTTTTCCAGAAGCAATGTAAATGGTATGTGTGCTGAGTCTGTTCTCAGTGTTTACAATATTTTCTGAACTCAGCTGTAACAATGCATTGCAGGTATTTGCAAAGGGGGTTGACAAGGAGTTGGTGTGCTTGCTAGCAGCTAGAGCATCCAGGCTTGAAAATCAGGATGCCATTGACACAGCCATTGTTGGAATGCTGGCTGATCCCAAGGAGGTAAGAGCTTAACACCCAGTGGAGCAGATGGAGTAGAGAATGAACTTATCTGACTTTTTAAAATTGTAGTTTCTGCAAAAGATTATACTATGAAGGTTATGAATGTGTGATGATTTGCAGGCACGTGCAAACATAACAGAGCTTCACTTCCTCCCATTCAACCCAGTGGACAAACGGACAGCTCTTACTTACATTGATGGTGCTGATGGAAAGTGGTATCGTGCAAGTAAAGGTGCTCCTGAGCAGGTGCTGCTATGTCTCCCATGTCCATGGAACTTCCAACACCTCTTGCCTGTTGTGCAGCAGCTTCCAATCTTGCATTTCTTTGAATGGTTTTTGCTGGTTTCTACACTGAAAACAGAACAAAGAGACAAAAATTTAGCTGTTCATTGAACAAACCCTTCTGTATTGGCTTTGATGTGCTATTGTTTCTTGTGCACCCAGATAGTTGACAATCACATGATAATAGTCCATTCACATCACCCTGTCAGGAAAGGTTGGTGTGAAGATGTTTGTAGTCCAATCATTGAACTGTCCTTCACCCCTCATTATAAAGCCATGATATGGAGTTTAGCTAATAAAGGTATTGACTTCAAAGAGAAAACCCTTATCTAGTGCAATCTCTCCTGGTTTGATTGATACAGACTGTCAGTTGGCCATTGCTCCTGGATTTGCAGATATTGGATTTAGCTGTCAACAAAGCAGAGATTGCTGTGAGGGTACATTCTGTAATTGACAAATTTGCAGAGCGAGGACTTCGGTCCTTGGCTGTTGCCTGGCAGGCAAGTGCTCTTGATGCTCCATTTTTGTTTTAGGCTAATGACTGTTAAGTAGTTTTTTGTAGTACATTTTGTAGCTCTCTACACCATGGTTCTCAATTTTTGGGCTACACAAAGGCTGGAGCTTATGGGTTTTGTATGCATCACTTTCATCTTCCTGCCTCAACAGGCAGGTTGAAATTGGACTGTACTCTTGCAAAATTTAGCTCAAATGAGATAGAGAGTAAAGACAAATTTGGTTCAACACATGGAGTGTGTATCTCATATTTGGGAGCAATGTACAATTTGGATGGAGAAGGCTTCCTGGTACCAAACTTCTTCACTAATTGATTGATTCAAAACATTGATAACTGGTCACATAATAGGAGATCTTCAAGTAGTAGAACCATCCTCCCTGGAAACCACAATTGTGTTTAGGATCCGAATTAGTGTATTTGTAAACACTGCAGGAAGTTCCAGAGCAAAGCAAAGAAAGTGCAGGAGGTCCTTGGGAATTCTGTGGGTTGTTACCTCTCTTTGACCCACCTCGCCATGACAGTGCTGAGACCATCCGGCGTGCCCTTAACCTTGGAGTGAATGTCAAAATGATTACAGGTACTTGGGAGAGCTTGTGATGTGAACATTCCCTGTTGTGCTAGTGTGCCTACATCGTATGTAGGTGCTTTGATTTGTCTAACTCAGTGTGGGTATGCTTAATGTTGGATTATGTGAACATGTAAACTCATGGTGTGAAGGAACTATTTTACAGGTGACCAACTGGCAATTGGAAAGGAAACAGGCCGTCGTCTTGGGATGGGTACCAACATGTACCCCTCATCCTCTCTGCTGGGACAGCACAAGGATGAAAGTCTTGCTGCATTACCTATTGATGAGCTCATTGAGAAGGCAGATGGTTTTGCTGGTGTCTTTCCAGGTCATTATCTTTTCTGACGTTCATCTTTTATTTTTGATCCAGCTGGAGTGATCCTACATGTTCTTCAGGTCCATGGGTTGGTTTCTTGTATTTCTGCACCTGTGATGTTTATTTGTTCCACCATTTTTGATGGGTTTTTTCTTTTTCTGAAATAGGCTACTGTTCAGTACAAGCAAGCAGGTCAGAGTGAGACCAAATTGATCTATTTCTTGTAAAGTGGGACATGCCTGTCTTTCCTCTAGCCATAATCAGGCAGGTCTAATTAGTAATGCAATGGTAGATATGCAGAGTGCTGGCATTCAGCATGTTGCTGAATAAACTTCTAGACTACAAGTATGGTTCTTATTGCAGAATCCCATCTGTTTTCAGGAGACACCTCTTTTGATAACATCTCAAAATGGTGCTGATACATGGCACTCATACTGTCTGTGCAGAGCACAAGTACGAGATTGTGAAGCGTTTGCAAGACAGGAAGCATATTTGTGGAATGACAGGTGATGGTGTAAATGATGCCCCAGCATTGAAGAAGGCTGACATAGGTATTGCAGTCGCAGATGCTACAGATGCTGCTCGGAGTGCTTCAGACATTGTGCTCACTGAGCCAGGTCTCAGTGTGATTATCAGTGCTGTGCTAACAAGTCGTGCCATCTTCCAGCGTATGAAGAATTACACGGTAAAAGAAAATTCCCATCAGCTAACATGAAATATGTGTCAAAGTAGCTCTAGTGTCTATTACAACAATTGTTGAACTGCATTCTCAAGATCTGGAATTAAGCAGCTATGATGGGTGGGTTCAATTTTGCCTGCAGATCTATGCAGTTTCTATCACTATCCGTATTGTGGTAAGTACACAACATCAGAACTCAGAACAGCTTCCCTTGCTAGTAGCTTCTTTGAGTATATATGTGAATTCCTGTGGCAATAATGTTTGCTCTGTTTGCCTGCGGTCAGCTTGATCTCCTTTGTTCCTATACACATGCAAATGTGTAATATATCTCTGTTGTTCTTAGCATGGGTTGCTTCCCAGCAAGATAACTGTAGCCATGTAATCCAGTGTGCTCCTTGGTATGGGCTGATGTGAGCTGATACAACTGTGGGGTTTCAGCTAGGATTTTTGCTGCTGGCATTGATTTGGAAGTTTGACTTTTCTCCCTTCATGGTGCTCATCATTGCAATCCTAAATGATGGTGCGTTCCTATCTACACCGAGGATCCAAAATCTCAAGAATATGGTTCTACTCACTCCTGTCTAACATATGTGCTGCCTCATATAGAGCTAGTCATCATCTCTGGTTTAGGCCAGATGTTGTTAGTTGAAACTCTCCATTGTGGAACATTAGTTGGAAGCAGTTAGTTCTGGTGTTCATCAGCCATTAATCTTTTCTGGATACAGGTACTATCATGACCATTTCAAAAGATCGAGTAAAACCTTCTCCATTGCCAGATAGCTGGAAACTGAAAGAGATTTTTGCTACTGGAATAGTCCTTGGTGCCTACCTAGCCATGATGACAGTCATATTCTTCTGGGCCATACATGAAACTGACTTCTTCTCGGTATGAATACCAATTCTCTATACACTTTTTTGAAATCACAGAGCATTCACTGGGCTGTTAATGTAGACTACTTTTACTTACAGTCAGATTTTCTAATTTGCTGGTTGACATGGCTTAGTTTTTGTGGTTAGTATTCTGAGGTCAGTTCACTGTGGGTGGATGCAGAGGCACTTCCATGTACGTCCTATTGGAGGCAACATAAAGGAGGAGACATCTGCTGTTTATCTACAAGTCAGCATTGTGAGCCAGGCCCTCATTTTTGTAACCCGCTCCCGCAGTTGGTCATTTGTTGAGAGGCCTGGCCTCTTACTAATGAGTGCCTTTGTTATTGCCCAACTGGTGGGTCATTCTCTTCTACCTGTTGACCTTCTGAATTTTCTCTATCAGGGCTGGGAGGAGATTTTTGTTCTACTTATCTGTGTGACCTTAACATCCCCTTTTCAGAGAGTAGCATGGAGTTATCTGATGAGTGCCCCTGGGGATAGGACCACAGATAGCAACATTCCTCGCAGTATATGCAAATTGGGGATTTGCCCAGGTCCAAGGCATCGGGTGGGGATGGGCGGGAGTCATTTGGCTGTACAGCCTTATTTTCTACCTCCCTCTTGATCCGATCAAGTTTGCAATTCGTTACATCCAGAGTGGGAAGGCATGGGACAATTTGCTGGATAGCAAGGTAAACACTCCTTTTCAAAATGCATTGGTACACTAGGTGTTTTAGATTCATATATTCAGAATGATGCCAGGGCCTGTCACTTAAGAAATGTTTGTGCAGAAAATAGCAATTCTTGGCAAGCATTTTATGCCCAACAGTGTAGTTAATAGAATTTGACAGGAGGTCAACTCTCCTCCCTAATAGTGATGAGAGGAACTTATATTTGGACATAAATTCTGAAGTTCAAGATTATGTCAAAAAATGGTGCAGACTGCCTTTACACGGCAAAAGAATTTTGGCAAGGAAGCACGAGAGGCACAGTGGGCCACAGCACAACGAACTTTGCATGGTCTCCACACTCCTGAAATGAAGGAGACAGGTGCCCCTAGTGGCTCCAAAGAGAATCTTGGTGATATGGCTGATCAAGCTAAGAGACGTGCGGACATTGCCAGGTCCACTTAACACTTCTTGCAATTCTTCAGCCACAGTTTATGAACATGCTTTTTCTTCATGTCCCTAGAGGATACAAAGATTCTAACATTCCCAAAAGCATGTGATGAAGGGGCATGGAGGATAATTGCTGCTTGCTTTGGATGTCTTTCTGTCTTTTCCTCAGCAGCATATGTGCAGAAATAGGTCACATTCATGTTTGCTATGGCATGCGAGTGAAGCAGCTGATGTAATTGAGGGTATTTGCAGGTTGAGAGAAGCGCACACTTTGAAGGGCCATGTAGAGTCTGTAGTGCGCCTGAAGGGCTTGGATATCAACACAATCCAACAGTCATACACTGTTTAGGGGCTGCGTGTTCTTTCTGGTGCTATTCCTTTGCTTGCCCCTAGCTTCTTGAAAGCACTGAACTGTGAGAGTAGGATGTTGTCTTTCAGACATGGCATTGATGTGCAAAGCCAGCAAGTAGTATATACATGTTATGCAGTTTGCTTCAAGAGGGCTGGCTGGGTCCTCTGTGCTGAAAATGGTGAGACTTTTAAGAGATTGGTGCTTGGTTCTCAGTGCCGAAGCTGCTCAGCTAGGTATTTGAGATAGTGCCCAAACTCTAAGTACTCTTGGCTTGCAAGTTCAAAGGCCAGCTTATTCTTCCAAAGCTT
>Ga0209208_10005840_pt1 | contig 17057 bp, 17 predicted proteins | sample S1TSphfallax_3_FD_187694 | JGI IMG/M metagenome (GOLD analysis project Ga0209208, IMG submission 187694) | Host-associated microbial communities from peat moss isolated from Minnesota, USA - S1T2_Fd - Sphagnum fallax MG (SPAdes) (version 2) | ecosystem: Host-associated > Plants > Peat moss >...
CGACAACGACGACCTCAACGACCCGTACCGCCTCGTCGCCACCTTCGAATCGGGCCAACGCACCGTGGCAGCTGCCTCACTGCCGGCATGGCTCACTCCACTGCTGTAGTCCCTCTCCGCTGCAGGCGGGTGGCTCATATCTGTCCTGCCACTAACTTGGGTGCCCCACATCTCGGTAGTTTGAGATGTGGGTTCGCAGGATGTCAGCCTGTGGCGATGGCCCGCCGGGTGCCCAGCCAGGACGCCTGCCTATGCCCCGGCATATTGACACCCCCGGTACAATTAAGCAGAGCCACGACGAGCCCGGCCATAGCCGGGCTTTCCTGCAGCTTGCCCCCAGCCAACGAACCACGAGCAACGCCACCCTCCTATGCCCGCGACCATGAAGACCGATTTCTACGAAGTGCTGAACGTTGAGCGCACCGCCACCGACGGCGAGATCAAGAGCGCCTACCGCAAGCTCGCCATGCAGTACCACCCCGACCGCAACCCCAACAACCCCGAGGCCGAGGAGCAGTTCAAGGCCTGCAGCGAGGCCTACCAGGTACTTAGCGACCCCGACAAGCGCGCCGCCTATGACCGCTATGGCCACGCCGCCTTCAGCGGTGGCGCCGCCGCCGGCGGCGGCAACCCCTTCCAGCAGGGCGACCTCGGCGACATCTTCGGCGATCTCTTCGGCGAGATGTTCAACATGGGCGGCCAGCGCCGCGCCACCCGCCAGCAGCGCGGCCGCGACATGCGGGTGGAGATGAAGATCGGCTTCGAGGAGGCCGTCTTCGGCGTGGAGCGCGAGATCACCCTGCGCCGCGCCGAGCCCTGCGCCGACTGCCGCGGCACCGGCGGCGCCGGCGGCAAGCAGCCCGAGACCTGCCAGCAATGCGGCGGCCGCGGCCAGCTCCGCTCGCAGCAGGGCTTCTTCTCGGTCGCGCGCACCTGCCCCGTCTGCAGCGGCACCGGCTCGGTCATCCGCACACCGTGCCCCACCTGCAAGGGCGACAGCCGCGTGCTGCGCGAGCACACGCTGCTGGTCAAGGTGCCCGCGGGCGTCGAGAACGAGACCCGCATCCGCTACTCCGGCGAGGGCGAGGCCGGCCGCTTCGACGGGCCGGCCGGCGACCTCTACGTGGTGCTCGACGTCAAGCCGCACAAGTTCTTCGAGCGTGACGGCGACGACCTCCACTGCGTCATCCCCATCAGCTTCGTGCAGGCCGCGCTCGGCGCCGAGCTCACCCTCGAGACCCTCGACGGCGTCGAGACCATCAAGGTCCCCGAAGGCACCCAGTCCGGCAAGGAGTTCAAGCTCCGCGGCAAAGGAGTGCCCCACCTCAACTCCCACGGCAAGGGCGACCTCATCGTCGAGGTCCGCGTCCACACCCCCGCCAAGCTGAGCAAGCAACAAAAAGATCTGCTGCGCCAACTCGGCGAAACCCTGGCGATCGAAAACACCCCGCAGGCCCGCGGCCTCTTCAGCAAAGTGAAAGAGATGTTCAGCTAAATCCCGTACCCAAGCGCAGTCGCCTTCCACTGCGCCCTTTGCGTTCTCCCTCCGCATACTCTGCGTTAAAGCTGTTGCTGTTGTATTTAATCTCCTGGCTGCCCAGCATCGCCGCGCACACCGCCAGCGCCGCAATCGCCGCCGTCTCCGCGCGCAGAATCCTCGGCCCCAGCGTCACGCTCGTCCAGCCGCTCTCGGCAAACAGCGTCATCTCCTCCGGCGCCCATCCACCCTCAGGCCCAATCGCCAGCGCCACACTGGCTGACTCGCTGACTCGCTGACTTGCCAACTCGCTCCACAGCGAGTTCTCCTGCTCGGTCTCCGCCAGCAACAGCTTCGTCCCCGCCCCCACGCTCGCCAGCGCCGCCTTCAGTTGCACCGGCTCCTCCACCTCCGGCACATCGCTGCGCCGCGACTGCTGCGCGGCCTCGCGCACAATCCTGTGCCATCGCTCCACGCGTTTGGCCGCGGCCTGCGCCAGGTGCTTCTCGGTCCGCCGCGCCAGCACCGGCGTAATGCGCGCGACGCCCAGCTCGGTCGCCTTCTCGATGCCCCACTCCAGATGGTCGAACTTGAACACCGCCAGCAGCAGATGCACCGGCAGCGCCGCCTCCGCCTCCATCTGCTCATGCAGGGTGAAGACGACCTCGCGCTCGCTCGCGCTCACGATCTCGGCTCTGTGCAAAAATCCGTTCGCCACCACATCGAACACCTGCCCCGGCGTCGCGCGCAGCACCCGCGCCAGGTGCGCGGCCTGCTCGCCCTTCAGGGTCGCCGTGCTCTCGGTCCACGCATCCGCTATCCATCGACGTCGCGTCATGCCTTCACCATACGACATCGGCCCGCGCGCATGCACGCGCAAAGCCGCATGAACATTGGGCGGTTAAACACCTCAGGGAACGCGAAGATCGCGTTCCCTGAGTGTGTTGCCTTAGGTTGATGCTTTGCCTTGGTTGCGTTTGCCTGCGCTCCCATTCGATGTTGCCATCGACATCGCGTTCACGTATATGAAGCGACTATCGAGAGTATCGATTTCACGCACGCAAGAGTCAAGCGAAAAACACACATCTCGCAACGAATTTTTCGGACTCCAAATTTCATCTTCGTTCGCCTCGCTGCGTCGCTCATCGTGACTTCATCGCACACTCTCCGAGCAAACTCCCTTCGCTCCCTCAACGAGCATCACGGATACTCTCGTGCACCGTGACGTATGCGCAGGATTCGCACCTCATCCTCGACGACCGCATACACCGCGATATACGGCCACGGATGAAAGATGATCTCGCGTGTTCCTTCCACCATGCCCCTGCGTCCTTGTTCAGGAAACGCCGTCAAGCTCTCGATCGTATCGACGATCTTGTTCTTCACTCTGACCGCGGCATTGGGTTTGTCCTTCCGGATGTAGCGCACAATCGCGGCCATGTCCTGCTGCGCGGGCCTTGTCCAGCGGATAGTCATCCGTTCGCGAGGATGTCATCGAGCATGGCAACCACGTCCTTGTGCTCGACCAGCTCGCCACGCTCCGCAGCCGCCAGGCCCTCCTGGACTGCCGCAACGAAGTCTCCGCGCCACAGAAGGTACTGGTCCACCGCTCGCTGCGCATGCTCATCCACCGACAAGCCGCTCTGCGCCGCGACCTCGTTCAGTTTGCGTTCCTGCGCATCTGTCAGTTGAACGGTCATGAGCAAAATCTAAGCTGAACGGATTGCGGAGTCAATCTTCGTCCCCTCAGCACTCAATCACATTCAGCGCCAGCCCCGCCAGGCTCGTCTCCTTGTAGCGCGACTGCATGTCCATCCCCGTGCGATACATGGTCTCAATCACCTGGTCCAGCGACACCTTGTGCACGCCCTGGTCATGCATCGCCAGCCGCGCCGCGTTCACCGCCTTCACCGCGCCCATCCCATTGCGCTCGATGCACGGGATCTGCACCAGCCCGCCGATCGGGTCGCACGTCATGCCGAGGTTGTGCTCCATCGCGATCTCCGCCGCCGCGGTCGCGGTCGCATCGTCGCCGCCCAGCGCGGCCACCAGCCCGCCCGCCGCCATCGAGCAGGCCACGCCCACCTCGCCCTGGCAGCCCACCTCCGCGCCACTGATCGAAGCGTTCTCCTTGTACAGAATCCCAATCGCAGCTGCCGTAAGAAAGTAGCGCAGCAGCCCCGCCGCGCGCTCGCTCTCCGGCAGCGGGCCCGCCGCATGGTGCGCATAGTAGTTCGCGACCGCCGGCACCACACCGGCGGCGCCGTTGGTCGGTGCCGTCACCACGCGGCCGCCGGCGGCGTTCTCCTCGTTCACCGCCATCGCCACCATGGTCACGGCATCGAGCGGCGCCAGCGGATCGCGCACCGCTCCCACCTCATCCATCTTCGCGAGCCGTCGCGCCAGCCCGGGCGCGCGCCTCCGCACGTTCAGCCCGCCGGGCAGAGTGCCTTCGGTCGCCATCCCGCGCGCGATGCACGCCTGCATCGCCGCCCACAGAGCCATCACCCCCGCGCGCACTGCGGCCGCGCCCTCGCCCTCCACCTTCGGCCGCGCAATCGAGAGGTCCGGCAGCAGCGCGACCTCATTGGCCAGCACAATCTCCGCGACGCTCATCCCGGCCTCGCCCGCGGTCCGCAGCAGCTCCGCCGCGCTCGAAAACGCATACGGCACGGTACGCTTGCTCCTGCCCGCGGAGCCCTCCCGCGCAAACTCCTCCGCCGACACCACGAAGCCGCCACCGACGGAATAAAACACCTCGCTCGTCAGCGCGACACCCGCAGCATTGAAGGCCGTGAAGCGCATCCCGTTCGGATGCGTCGCGACGCCGGCCTCGGGATACATCTGCTCGCGGTGGAACAGCAGGTCGGTGGCCTCCGAAAATCGAAGGCTACGCCTGCCCGCCAGGCGCAGCTCGCCCGCTTGCCGTATCTGCTCCAGCAACGGCGCAATCGCCTCTGGCTCCACGGAATCGGGCGCAAGGCCGGAGAGCCCCAGCAGCACCGCCTTGTCCGTCCCGTGGCCGGTCCCTGTCAGCGCCAGCGAACCATACAGCTCCACCTGCATGCGTTCGCTCGCTGCAAAGTGCGGCGAGCTCTCCATCTCGCGCACAAAGCGCAGCGCCGCCCGCATCGGCCCCACCGTGTGCGAGCTCGAAGGCCCGATACCGATCTTGAACAACTCGAACAGACTCGTCTGCATGTCACCCACCCGCCACTTCATTCTAGGCGCGGGCCTTGATTCCGGGCGCAGCCGCTCATTCCAGGCGCGGCCGCGGTGCTACACTCGGCGGAGCCTTTCATCCTCCGCCGCAAGGACATCCCCGGGCATGCTCTTCAAGGCGCGCAGCGCCGCGGTCTACGGCATCGACGCCCACATCATCGACGTTGAAGTCGACTTCTCCGGCGTCGTCCTGGATAAAGAGGTCTTCGCCACCGTCGGTCTGCCCGACGCCGCCGTGCGCGAGTCCCGCGACCGCGTCCGCTCCGCCATCAAGAACTCCGGCTTCGACCTCCCGCCCACCCGCATCACCATCAACCTCGCCCCGGCCGACCTCAAGAAGGAGGGCTCCGGCTTCGACCTTCCCATCGCCGTCGGCATCCTCGGCGCCTACGGCGGCCTATCCATCAAGGACCTCTCCGACTTCGTTCTGGTCGGCGAGCTCGGCCTCGATGGCTCGCTGCGCGCCGTGCAGGGCATGCTGCCCATCGCCATCGCCGCCCGCGCCGCCGGCATCCGCAACCTCATCATCCCCGCCGCCAACGCGCGCGAGGCCGCCGTCGTCCAGGGCGTCGACGTCTTCCCGGTCCAGTCGCTGCTGGAGGTCCGCGAGCTGCTCAACTCCGCCGCGCCCTCACCCCAGGGCGGCCAGCCCAGCCTCTTCGTGCAGCCGCTGCGCGTCGACAGCCACGCCCTGCTGAACGCCGGCGCGGACTACCAGGCCGACTTCCGCGACGTCCGCGGCCAGCACGTGGCAAAGCGCGCTTTGGAAGTGGCCGCCGCCGGTGGCCACAACATCCTCATGATCGGGCCGCCCGGCAGCGGCAAGACCATGCTCGCCAAGCGCCTGCCCTCCATCCTTGCCCCGCTGCGCTTTGAGGAGGCGCTGGAGACCACCAAGATCCACTCCGTCGCCGGCGTGCTGGATAAGGACGCCGGCCTGGTTACGCATCGCCCCTTCCGTAGCCCCCACCACACCATCTCCGACGCTGGCCTCATCGGCGGCGGCATGGTCCCGCGCCCCGGCGAAGTTTCTCTCGCACACAATGGCCTGTTGTTTTTGGATGAGCTCCCCGAGTTCCCGCGCAACGTCCTTGAGGTGCTCCGCCAGCCGCTCGAAGACGGCACCGTCACCATCGCCCGCGCGGCCATGTCGCTCAGCTTTCCCGCGCGGTTCATGCTCGCCGCAGCCATGAACCCCTGCCCCTGCGGCTATCGCAACGACCCCACCCACCAGTGCATGTGCACCCCGCCCATGATCCAACGCTACGTCGCCAAGGTCTCCGGCCCGCTGCTCGACCGCATCGACATCCACATCGAGGTGCCGGCCGTGCAATATAAGGAGCTGCGCGGCGGCAGCGCCAGCGAAGGCTCCGCCGAGATCCGCGCCCGCGTCCTCGCCGCCCGCGAGCGCCAGCACGACCGCTTCCTCGAAGTCACACCCCGGCCAGCGGCGCGCACCCGCTCCCCTGCACGCGCCGCCGTCTTCGCCAACGCCCACATGACCACCCAGCAGATCCGCACCTTCTGCGAGCTCTCCACCGACGCCGAGCGGCTGCTCGAGCGCGCCATGCAGCAGCAGGGGCTCAGCGCCCGCGCGCATGACCGCATCCTCAAGGTCGCCCGCACCATCGCCGACCTCGCCGCCTCGCCCACCATCGCCGTGCCCCACATCGCCGAGGCCATCCAATACCGCACCCTCGACCGCAGCTATTGGGCGTAACCGCTGTGCCTTGCATAACGGAATCGCTCAAATAAGGGTCAATATTTTCAATAAGATACTGTTTTCGGGAAGCTGTGGGTGCGTCCGTCCTGAAAAAAGGATTGACCCGGCAAGCTGCAAGGGGTATGGTGCAAATGTAGGGAGTTTCAAGCCCAGTTCGCCCAAAAGCGGGCCCGGTTTGAACGATTTGACTCCCTGAGGACGCACGGCGACCCCGCCGCGGCAACCTCAGCGGTCTCCCTTCCTGTTGTATCCCCTGCGAAAGCCAACCAAAGGGCCCTTTCCACATTGGGTGGAGACTGCTCTTTACGCGGCAAGTTCGCAACATGTTCCTACAGTGCAAGTGCAAATCGCCTCATCGATAAAACTCCGTTTCTCCGCTGGATGAACTTCCGCTCTGCCGGATGCGTCCAATGAGATAACCGGGTTTGCCCCTGGCCTTGGCCCCGGCGAGCCCCGCAACCCTCACCGAACCAAAACCGCTAACAAACAAGCGGAAGACAGCCCGGAGACAGGCGCGAATACGCCACCGTTGCCAGTCTTCCTTCGGAGATTTATTACTTATGCGCTCAGACCTTATCTTTGGAGCACTCACCCACGTCACCAACCGCTACAAGCTCTGTCAGCTCGCCTCCAAAGCCACCCGCAAGCTGCACAAGCCCAACACCCGCCTGCAGGACACCACCAACGAGGTGCTGGACCGCTTCAAGGACACCATTCCCATGGATGTTGCCACCGACACCGCCGTCGAGCTGATGCCGGTTCCGGTCCGCCGCGCCGCCTAACCCCTGCCCTCGCTCCGCCGCCGGTCCCAGCTCCCGGGCCATGCACTCCTCTCCGCGGCGGGGCGTCTCGGGACGTCGCCATTTCCCAGAGCGGGCGTCGTCCTTCGAGTCCAGCCGTTTTTCCAGCAAAAACTCTGCTACGCTGTATCCAAATCCAGCATCACACTCTGCAAGCCGCTTCCACCCCGCACCACCTCCCCCCGCATCTGTTCTGCTTCGCGCTCCGGCAAATCGGAAGCCCGGCACCGCAACACCTGCACATCCCTCCTATTGCAGTCGCTCCTCTCCAAATCGCTTCACACAATCCCGCAAGACCCCGAAAACCCTATGGAAACCACCACGCAAGAACTCATGACCATCTCCGAGTTGAAGGAAAAGAGCATCGCCGAACTCGGCAAGCTGGCCCGCGGCCTTGAGATCGCCGGCACCAGCGCCCTGCGCAAGCAGGACCTCATCTTCAAGATCCTCCAGGCACAGAGCGAAAAAGAGGGCCACATCTTCGCTGAAGGCGTCCTGGAAATTCTCCCGGACGGCTACGGCTTCCTCCGCTCGCCCGACTACAACTACCTGCCCGGCCCGGACGATATCTACGTCTCGCCTTCGCAGATCCGCAAATTCGACCTCAAGACCGGCGATACCATCAGCGGCAACGTGCGCAGCCCCCACGAAGGCGAGAAGTACTTCGCCCTGGTCAAGATCGAGGCCATCAACTTCGAGAGCCCCGAGGAGACACGCAACAAGATCCTCTTCGACAACCTCACCCCGCTCTACCCCGAAGAGCAGATCAAGATGGAGACCGTGCGCGAGGGCATCTCCGGCCGCGTCATGGACCTGCTCTGCCCCATCGGCAAGGGCCAGCGCGGCCTGATCGTCGCTCCGCCGCGCACCGGCAAGACCGTGCTGATGCAGGCCATCGCCAACTCCGTCACAGCCAACCACCCGGAGATCGTCCTCATCGTGCTGCTCATCGACGAGCGCCCGGAAGAGGTCACCGACATGCAGCGCTCTGTGAAAGGCGAAGTAATTTCAAGCACTTTCGACGAGCCCGCCGCGCGCCACGTCCAGGTCGCCGAGATGGTCATCGAAAAGGCCAAGCGCCTCGTCGAGCACAAGCGGGACGTCGTCATCCTGCTCGACAGCATCACCCGCCTGGCCCGCGCCTACAACACCATCGTCCCGCCCTCGGGCAAGGTCCTCTCCGGCGGCGTCGACTCCAACGCGCTGCAACGCCCGAAGCGCTTCTTCGGCGCGGCCCGCAACATCGAGGAAGGCGGCTCGCTCACCATCATCGCGTCGGCCCTCATCGATACCGGCAGCCGCATGGACGAGGTCATCTTCGAGGAGTTCAAGGGCACCGGCAACATGGAGGTCATCCTCGACCGCAAGCTCGTCGATAAGCGCGTCTTCCCTGCCATCGACATCCAACGTTCGGGCACTCGTAAAGAGGAGCTGCTCATCCCCAAGGACGACCTGCAGCGCACCTGGATCCTCCGCAAAGTCCTCAACCCCTTGTCCCCCGTCGAAGCCATGGAGCTGCTCTCGGACAAACTCGGCAAGACCCGCAACAACCAGGAGTTCCTGCACAACATGAGCTCTCTGTAAGGACGGCACGACTCTGCACAGCAAAGGCGCGACTTCGGTCGCGCCTTACTTGCGATCAAAACTGCCTGTTCTTTCTGTGTGACGCGATTTAGACTCTCGAATCATCATGCCCTTCAGGGTGAGCATCACGACGGCTGACGCACAATAGACGATGGCACCGTAGTAAAGGAAGTACGTTGTCAGTTCATATCGTTCACTGCTTATTAGGGAATCATTGCGATAATCAAGATAGGCAATGTAAGCAATCAGAAGTATAAGTAACACTCCGAAGATTACAAGAGACTGCCACAAATAGGTGCGCTTTTGGCTCTTCGACATTTCGGGCCATTCCATGCGACCCGTCCGAAAATTACTCCCACACTTGACACACTGAACCACGTCTGCGCCGAGCTGAATTGGACCTGGAAAGAACTGTGTTTCCCAATGTGCTTGGCAATACGGGCATTTCCAAGTTTTCCATCGCAGGTACATCACAGGTGATCTCCTGGCCTTCTAGTTTGTAAACCCCAAACGCCGGGCTTCCGCTTCAATGGCGTCAAGTACTTCGTCAACTCTCATGCCCATCTCAGAAAGTGTATCTAAGACAGGCTTACCCTCAATAACCTCTATGCCGCAGAATTTTATTAGAAACCCAACATCAATCTGACCCTCGACTTTCGTTTCAACTCTAGTTCTAAGAAGGACAACCTCTTGCCTTTCATGGTCCCATGTAGAGTGTTCGGGAAGTGGCATAGACATATAACCAGTTCCTTTTACGCTCGTGTATGGCCGAACGATGCTGGTGACTACTGGAGTGATATAAGCGTGATTGTCAGCATTTCGCATGGCATTCAGCGCATAAAGGAGATCGTCTCCTCCTTCATATGGCTTCAAAGAGCGCAGGAATGGGTAAAGCTCAACTGGCACATCCTTACAGTTGTCTTTAAGTACCTTCTCAAGTCCTTCTGCGGAACGACAGAAGGGGAAGTACGCCTTCCTTGGTGAGACAGAGCGCGTGGCAGCGATCGCATATATGGCGTGATCCAAGGAAGCGCGCAAATTACTTGCTATGTCCCCGACGATCTCGGCTATGGGAGTATCTTCAAAACGTCTAACTAGCTTTACTTTGTGCAGCAGTTGGTTAGGGTCATCTGGATCCGAATCGACAACTTGTATAAGCGAATCCCCATCGAAGAATTTGCTGAGTTCATCGAGCATGTCGTCGAAGTGTTTGTGGGCACGGATTATCTTGCGACGCGCGCTATCAAAAAGGCCCTGCATGATCGTGATCTTATCAAGCGATGAGGCGGAAATTCCCGCTTACAGGGCACAGTAGGCTCAGGGCTTCGGATTCTCTCCTGCGAGTGTTGCGGTCAATCCACCATCCCCCACCGCCCGAACCCGCAAATTCGGATACGCTTCCGGATACGTCGTCTTCACCCACTCCATCATCTCCTCGCGCACCAGGCACTGCAGGTCGAACGCCTTGCCGGAGTCCGGCGCGCCCATCAGGCAGCGTATCTCCATGCTCACCGGCGTCAGGTTCGTCACCTGGCAGCCGACCACCGTGCCGTCCCACTGCGGCGCGGCCTTCACCACCGTCTCCAGCTGCGCGCGCACCTCCTTCACCGGCACCATGTAGTCGAGATACAGATAGGAGTACGTAAGAATATTCGCGCTCTGCCGCGTCCAGTTGGCGAACGGGTTTTCGATGAACCAGCTCAGCGGCACGATCAGCCGGCGCAGGTCCCAGATCTTCAGCACCACATACGCGCTGTTGATCTCCTCCACCCGCGCCCACTCGCCGGCCACCACCACCACGTCGTCGATGCGTATCGGCTCCGTCAGCGCGATCTGCAGGCCGGCAAGAAAGTTCGACACCGTCGTGTGCGCGGCCGAGGCCAGCAGCAGGCTCGCCAGCCCCGCCGAGGCCAGCAGCCCCGACCCAAAGTGCAGCAGTCGCGTGTCTTTGGAGGTCCACAGCAGCGCGCCCGCCGTCAGCACCACGACAAACGCGATGATGACCCGCCGGAACAGCTGGAACTGCGTATGAACGCTGCGCGCACGCCGGTTGTCCGCCGCGGTGATGTCGTACTTGCGCAGCAGGTAGGCCTGGAAGATGTACACCAGGCCAACCGCCAACCATCCCAGCGACGCCACAATCAGCATCGCCACGGCCTGCTTGATGTTCGCGGCGATGTTTGGCGGCAGCTCCGGCACCAGCGGCAGCACGATCTGCACGCACGTCAGCAGAAAGATCACCCGCGCCGGCGCGCCCAGGTGCTGCTGCACACCCCAGCCCAGCCGCTGGCCGGCGGCCGTGTCCCGCTTCAGCAACCGAAACAGAACATAATGCACCACATTCGCCAGCACAAGCGCGCCGCAGAACAGGAACACAACAAAGAACCAGCGGTGCTGTTCGTAGATCGCCAACATCGGTCTCTCCTCGGCATCCGGAGGGCTCCCTCCCGCCCGCCGGCGCCATGCAACGGTTAGATGCCGCCGCGGCGGCACTTCGCGCGCTCAACAACCGCTCCGGCGCAGCCTCTATACTTGAAGTATGCCGACCTCCCTCCCGCGCACCCTGGGCCAGCTCCGTTCCTCCGAGTACACCGCCGCCCGCGTCTCCCGCAGCGTCAAGGACGAGCTGCGCGACAACCTCATCGTCCGCCTGCGCGCCATCGCGGGTACCGACCAATCGCTCTTCCCCGGCATCGTCGGCTACGACGACACCGTGGTCCCGCAGGTGGTCAACGCCCTGCTCTCGCGCCACAACTTCATCCTGCTCGGCCTGCGCGGCCAGGCCAAGTCCCGCATCCTGCGCGCGCTCACCACGCTGCTCGACCCCCACTGCCCCTACGTCGCCGGCTCCGAGCTGCGCGACAACCCCTACGCCCCGCTTAGCAAATTCAGCAAAGACCTCATCGCTTCGCTCGGTGACGACACTCCCATCGACTGGATGACCCCCGAGCAGCGTTACGTTGAAAAGCTCGCCACGCCCGACGTCACCGTAGCCGACCTCATCGGCGATGTAGACCCCATTAAGGCCGCGCGCTCCGGCCATGAGCTCGGCAGCGAACTGACCATGCACTACGGCCTGCTGCCCCGCGCCAACCGAGGCATCTTCGCCATCAACGAGGTGCCGGACCTCGCCGGCAAGATTCAAGTCGCGCTCTTCAACATCATGCAGGAGGGCGACGTACAGATTAAGGGCTACCCCGTCCGCCTCGAGCTCGACGTGGCCATCGTCTTCAGCGCCAACCCCGAGGACTACACCGCCCGCGGCAAGATCGTCACCCCGCTCAAGGACCGCATCGGCTCGGAGATCCGCACCCACTACCCCGAGTCCATCGATGAGGCCATCGGCATCACCGAGCAGGAGGCCTGGACGGCCCGCACCTACGCTCCGGGCGAGTCCTCCATCAAGTCCATCGTCATCCCGCACTACATCCGCCAGATCGTCGAGCAGGTCGCCTTCGTCGCCCGCGAAGACAAAAAAGTCGACAAGCGCTCCGGCGTCTCGCAGCGCCTGCCCATCAGCACCATGGAGCTGGTCGTCTCCAACGCCGAACGCCGCGCCCTGCTGCACGGTGAATCGCTCGTCGTGCCGCGCGTCGGCGACCTCTTCGCCGCCCTGCCCGGCATCACCGGCAAGATCGAGCTCGAGTACGAAGGCGAGATGAAGGGCGCCGACACCGTCATCCGCGAGCTCATCCGCCAGTCCGTCGCCCAGGTCTACGACGGCTACTTCGCCGACACCAACACCCAGCAGATCGAGCAGTGGTTCAACCTCGGCGGCACCGTCGAGTTGAACGACAAGCAGCCCGCGCAGTCCGTGTTTACGGAGCTGAAGACGATTCAGGGACTCATGGACAAGCTCTCGCCTCTCAAGATCAACAGCCGCTCGCCGGTCGAGGTCGCCGTCTCCGCGGCCGAGTTCCTGCTCGAAGGCATGACCGCGCACAAGAAGATCAGCCGCTCGGAAGCCCGCACCTTCACCGCCGGCGAAAAGCGCCGACGCAACGAAGACGCCGCAGCCATGGCCGAACGCATGCGCGACAAGCTCCAGGAGCGCGATATCGAAGACATCGCCCGCAACCGCACGCGCAGAGGCTTCAACTAAGCGCCCCCGCGTGCTTCAAACGTGACCCGCCTTTTTTCACCTCGCAACAAGCCCGGCTCCTGTCCTCCATCCAGCCGGCTCGCCACAGCGTGAAATCTTCACCTGGAGTCCCAGTACGAAATCCCTCGTACGGAACATCCCGGCGACCGGTAACAAGGAGAAGGGCTATGACGAATACGCTGACGTATAGCACCACCTCATTTGGGTCCGCCGCAAGCGGCCTGCTGGGGCTGAACCTGGCAGAAATCCCCCACTACACCCCGCGCTTCCTGAGTGATCGCACCACCCGGATGCTGGACAACCTCGCCTGCTCTCTGCAACAGGCGCACGACACAGTCGCCGATCACGGCGCGATGTTTGTCGTGGGAATCGTCGTGACAGGCCTGTTTTCCATGGCGGCCGTCATCGGCATCAGCATCTCCGTATAGAGGTTCGCGTCAACTCCCAGATCGTGAGCAGGCAGGGGCCTCGCGCAAGCCTCTGCCTGCTTCTCTTCGACCTGCACGCCGAAGAAGTCGCGCAGAGCGCATGCGCGAAAAGCTCCAGAAGCGCGATATCGAAGACCTCGCCCGCAACCGCACGCGCCGGGGCTTCAGCTAAGCTGAGGTAGAATCTCGGCAGCGAGGTTCCCATGCCTACCGAAGCCATCATCGAAACACACGTCGACCCGGTGCTCCTTGCTAAGGCGCAAGCAATCTACGCCGCAGCCGGCGTTACGCTCGACAATCTGGTACGCAACATGATCCTCAAGACCGTTGAGGATGAGTCCGTTCCGATGGATTTCTTCCGCCCCAACGCGGAGACCGTTGCAGCGATGCAGGAGGCCCGCCGTGGCAACCTGGAAAGCACAGGCTCTATCGCAGCACTGATGGCTGACCTGGATGCGGAAGATTGAGCTTACTTCGCGCTTTAAACGAGATTTGAAGCGCGAGTCCCGAGGCCAGCACCGACACCTGTTCCCTGCCGAGTTCGACAAACTCGTCGAACTTCTCTGCGCCGACACGCCTCTGCCCTCCAGTTATCGAGATCACCCCCTTACTGGCGAGTGGTCCGACCATCGCGACTGCCACGTCAAGCCTGACCTGGTGCTTATCTACAAGGAAGCCAGACGACGAAAAGGAAGCCAGACGACGAAGTCCTACAGCTCGTGAGGCTTGGGTCTCACAGCGAGCTGGGCTTCTGATTCCCGCCCATCGCCGCGCCAGCATGGTACCCCTCCCTTCGCGTAGAATCTTCCCATGGCCAGCCAACACGAGCTGCGGCGCTACAGTCCTCACACCCTCACGGTGCGACTGTCTCTGCCCGCCTGTTGTTGCCTCTGTTCGCTCTAAGCGACCCCAGCCCAGTCCCAGCGCCTTCGCCGTTACCGGCTCGGTGGCCTGCGCTACCTTCCCTCAGCCCGGTCTTTCTCTCCTGAAAGGAACGCCATGTCCACTGCTACCCAGGAAGTCTTCGACATCACCGCCCCCACCTACGACGCCGACCGCGCCAAGCTCATCCCCTGCTACGACGCCTTCTACCGCCGCGCCACCGACCTCATCCCCGCGGGCGCCGAGCGCATCCTCGACATCGGCGCCGGCACCGGCTTGCTCTCGTCTTTTGTGCGCCAGTGGTATCCAGGCGCGCACATCCACCTGATGGACGTCTCCGCGCCCATGCTGGACCGGGCCCGCGCGCGCCTGGCCGGGGACGCCAACGTCACCTTCGAGCTCGCCGACCTCACCACTGCCGCCTTCCCCAGCGGGCTCGACGCCGTCGTCTCCGCGCTCTCCATCCATCATCTGGAGAACGCGGCCAAGCAGGCACTCTTCGCCAAGGTCTTCGCCGCGCTGCGGCCCGGCGGCGTCTTCGTCAACGCCGAGCAGGTCGCCGGCCCCACGCCCGCGCTCGACGAGCTCTACAAGAAGCTCTGGCTGCAGCAGGTCCGCGAGGCCGGCGCCACACCCGACCAGATCGCCGACTCGCTCTACCGCCAGCAGGACGACCGCTGCGCCTCCGTCGAAGACCACCTCCACTGGCTGCGCGAGGCAGGCTTCTCCGACGCCGACTGCTGGTTCAAGGACAACCGCTTCGCCGTCCTCGCCGGCACGCGGCCCTAGCGTCTTAGAACTGTTACAAATGGGCAAAATCCCCCGGATTGCCCCACTCGAAAGCAACGTCATGCAACCTTCAGCGAATCGTAACCGTTAAGTGTTCAGGAGGTTTTTATGCGTTCTGTTACGAAAGTTCTCTCAACCCTTACGGTGGCTGCCGTCCTTTCCACCGGTGCCGCCTTCGCGCAACACCCCGATGACCACGGCGGATACGTCAAGCATCCCGAATGGCACAAGGGCGCCAAGATCAGCCATGACGATTGGAACCGCGGCGCTCAGGTTGACTGGCACGCGCACCACCTGCAGTCCCCTCCGCGCGGGTACGAGTGGCGTCAGGTCGATGGCAACTACGTCCTGGCAGCGGCAGCCACGGGCCTCATCGCCGCCACCGTCATCGCCTCAACCCGCTAAACATCCTCCATCCAGCACCACAACGCCGGGGCCACGTGCCCCGGCGTTTTCATGCCCATGGTCAGGTACCCCGAAGCTTTAGCTTCGGGTTTCATAGCACCACCATCACAAAGGCGCTTTAGCCCAAAGGTAGGCTTCGACACCCGTTAGAATGGTAAGCGGGGCCTTCTCCTTCTTGCTCCTTGCCCTCTACTCCTTGCCCTTATGAAGCTCACGCGCTACACCAAGTTCACCGGCGACCTCTCCACCGGCCTCGACCTCGAGGACCTGATGCAGGCGCTCTCGGACTTTCTGCTCGACTCCGGCTTTCAGGACCCCTTCTCGCCCTTCGCCAACATGGACGACTCCATGGAGTCGCTGCGCGAGGCCATCCGCCAGGCGCTGGAGTCCGGTGAGCTGCTCGACGACGATGCGCAGGAGCAGTTCGACCAGCTCGAAGAGCCGCAGGTGGAAGAGCTGATCGACAAGATCATCCAGCGGATGAAAGACGAGGCCTACCTGAACGCTGAGGAGCCGCAGCAGGGCCAGGGCGACCAGGGCGACGGCGAGGCCGACGCCCGCTTCGAGGTCACCGACAAGGGCATGGACTTCCTTGGCTACAAGGCCCTGCGCGACCTGCTCGGCCCGCTCGGCAAAAGCTCACTCGGCCGGCATGATACCCGCCATGAGGCCGCCGGCGTCGAGACCAACGGCAGCTCCAAGCCCTATGAGTTCGGCGACACGCTCAACCTTGACATCACCGCCACGCTCTCCAGCGTCTTCGCCCGCGAAGGCATGGACAGCAGCGGCAAGCTGAACCTGGAATACTCCGACCTGCACGTCCAGCAGGCGGACTACCAAAGCTCCTGCGCCACCGTCGTTCTGCTCGATTGCTCGCACTCGATGATCCTCTACGGCGAGGACCGCTTCACCCCCGCCAAGCGCGTCGCCATGGCGCTCTCGCACCTCATCCGCACGCAGTATCCCGGCGACTCGCTCTCGCTCGTCCTCTTCCACGACTCCGCGGAAGAGATTCCCATCTCGCAGCTGCCGCGCGTCAAGGTCGGCCCGCACTACACCAACACGCGCGAAGGCCTGCGCGTCGCTCAGCGCATCTTAAAAAGCAGCGGAAAAGACATGAAGCAGATCGTGATGATCACCGACGGCAAGCCCTCGGCGCTCACCATGGACGACGGCCGCATCTACAAAAATGCCTTCGGCCTCGACCCGCTCGTCATCGCCGAGACCCTCGAAGAGGTAAGCCGCTGCAAGCGCGCCGGCATCATGATCAACACCTTCATGCTCGCCGACGACTACCAACTGGTGCAGTTCGTGCAGAAGATGTCCGCCATGTGCCGCGGCAAGGCCTACTTCACCACCCCGCAGACCCTCGGCAACTACCTGCTCATGGACTTCATGTCCCGCCGCTCCAGACACGTCAACTAAGACAAGCTCCCCTAAGACAAGCTCCCCGGCCCCTCACAAACTTTTTCATCTCGACCGAAGCCAAACGGCTTCATCGTTTGGCGCAGTGGAGAGACCTGCATTCTTACTACCGCACCGATACCCGGGGCACCCAGGGGATATACTCTTTGCAGCAGACTCTTCATGGGCACAGCGATAGCCATCTTCGTTTCGTTGTTTGCGTCCTTTTCCCTTCTTTTTC